>Ga0065707_10081770_pt1 | contig 44308 bp, 30 predicted proteins | sample SwiRhicommuniRL3_FD_59094 | JGI IMG/M metagenome (GOLD analysis project Ga0065707, IMG submission 59094) | Switchgrass rhizosphere bacterial communities from Rose Lake, Michigan, USA - RL3 v2 (version 2) | ecosystem: Host-associated > Plants > Roots > Rhizosphere > Soil | place: East Lansing...
TGATGATATTTTGGACGCATCTCCATTCGCTTCTTGGAGAAATTTATCAACCAAAAGGTTTTCTCTTCGATCCTCCTCTTCTTTGTCAATTCCTCGGTACACTATCCCAGGTATTCCTCCAGTAATATCATATTCCAAGAGATACAACTCATCATTTTCCAACAAGTTTGAGTTTTTCGAGATGACTTCTGTATTGTTCAAGTAGTGGTTGAAGTTGTCCATCTCTCTAGACTGGCGTAGTATGGCCTTTGCGTCGGGGCGTAAATGATTGTGGCTATCAAACAATTCTGATCTATGCGAACAATAGTTTGCTCTGGACTTTGCAGTTATGGATCTCCATGCCTGCAACTCTGGATCAAACTCCTCATCAAGTTCATTGAGAAGTTGAGTTTGGTTTATTTCTTCCTCGTTTTCAGGTTCTTCGGGTTTTTCTTCCATTTGTTCGCTATCTTCCTCTTCATGGTTGGACTCGACCTTAACTTCAACCTCAGGCTCTTCTTCAATCTCTTCAACTTCTGAATCCAACCCTGGTGTAGCAGGAGTGTCTTCAACTTTTACTTGGTCTTGTCTTGTCCGTTTTCTTCCTTTTTTCATCGATTTCCCTCCTCCAATAGGCGTGCCTTTGTCATCGTCTTCCTCCTTTTCGATATCTGTTCTGCTTCTTATAACAATATCTGGAATTATAGGGACGAGTTTAAATGCTTTCTTTTGCATGGCCAACGCATGAGCTCTGAGAAAATGCTTGGGATCTGCATTATATGCCAAACAATTAGACCAAATCAACATGATGTCATCTACAAACTCTTGCTTGGAATTGTACGACAAAACTTTCAATTTCTTCATGACAGTGTTCAAATCCATGGGCTTCTTAATTATAAGACCATAATTTGGGGCTTCACGTTTGGAAACCTTGTTGAGGAATGGGGTGGAGTGTTCAGTATACCCTCTGAGCTCCAAAACAACCTTTTCACAGGCTTCGTAAAGCTCTTCCTGGCCAACACGATCATCGTTAGCCCATTTTCCTCGGTTTTTTCGTACATCCATAAACAAAGTCCTCAACTCGAAGTCGTTCAACGGCACTTCTTCTCTTTTTTGTTGGATTGTGGTTAATAAATGTTGCAACGAGGTACTTGCTGCTCCCAACGTAATAGTCATATTCTTATCGATATCATCGAATTTGTCGTCGTCTTCGTCACCATCATCAGTTTGAGGTTCTTTGGAATCTTCTAGCTGCAAGTCCGATTGTTCAAGTTTTCGTCTTTTAAGAAGTGTTTCTCGATCGTATTCGAAATTATGATAGACCTTGTTGAACTCCTTAATGAGGTTTTCTTGGTCTTCAATTATGGATTCAGAAATAAGCGACGTGTCTTTAGATTCGGTGGGTTGAGTCTCTTGAGGTTTGGGTGATGTAGTGAAGATTGTGGATGGAATCTCAAGAAGTAATACTTCAGTAACAGGGTCAAAGTTGTTGGGCTCAGGATCTTTAGATATATCTTTGGTCACTTCATCTTTTTGTTCATCCTTTTCTTTCTCTTCTTCATCGTCATCTTCATCGTCCATATCATAATCATCCTCTTCGTCTCTAACTTTCACCTCTTTCACCACCTCAATCAATTCTTCATGATCACTTTCTTCGTCTAAAGTATCTATCAACTCAAAATTATCGGAAATCTCATCTACCTCATTCAACGACGAATTCAAAGCCTTTGAATTGTAGTAGTAATCAATAGCTTTTTCCCATAGAAGGTATCTTATATGAAGAGCCAACATTTTGATCATTTTCACTCCTTCGTCGAATAAAATCTCGTTTTCTGAAGAAGTCTCTATATCTGTATCTTCTTCCTTCAGTTCATTTTGAGTATCTTTCAGGTCTTTATGTGAATCGTTATTTTCAGAGTTTTCTTGATTTCCTTCGTCAACTATTGACTTTTCGCCATTTTCTTCGACTTTATCTTCTATTTCTTCTTCTTTTTCCTGGTCTTCTCCTAATTCTTCATCCTCTGGTTCCTCTTCATCTTTTCCTTCATCGATTTCCTTATCTTTTTCTTCCTCTTTCTCTCCATTTCTTTCTTGGTTTTCTACTTCCACTTCTCCTTCCACCTTCTTAAACTTTAGCAGACAGTTTCCTTCTAGAAAATGGTACCATATATCAAAATTGTCCAACAGAAGAATGTAGTTTACAATCTTGTATTGAGCCTCGTTTAGAAACACATCAAAAAACTTTTTGTTATTAAGTTTCTTTGCCAACTCGAATAATTTTCGAGTATTATTGAATTGAAACGTTGTGAGTTTTTCCATAGTAGATTGTGATTAGTAGTTAGTGAGTTAGTTAGACTGAGGGTCAGTGTAGAAGTTCAGTAAATTAGTTCTGATAGTTTGTACAGTAAGCTCAGAAGAATTAGTTCTGAGTTGGTGATGATTCTATTGAAGTTGTGAATCCTGAGGTCAGTGAGATCTCTAAAGAATTAGTTGTGATGATCAATGGTTGGTGGGATGTTACAGATGCTGTTATAATGGTCGTTAGATGGCCGTTAGTCGATCTTCTGATTATCTTCTCGTTTGGTCAGATCTATTCGATATTTAACGGTGTCGATCTTAAACTCTTGAGATTTACGGTTTATAGATTCTTGTTTAATGGTATATCTCGAGAATTTCCCGCTATGATAATACTCTCGTTCTGACGTTGTATATTGAATTTTAATGCCTGTGTTCACCTCTGTTCACCTGTCTTCGATGGTTGTAAATTCCAAAAGCTTCAATTGTGGGGCTTCTGGATTGTGGTTTTTTTGTGGTTCCACGGTTGAAGGGAGTGACTTCTCTTGTAATGTGCAATGTACAGTGTAGTTACCGATAGCTACGCCCTAGGGTGGATGATTGATGGAGTGTTGATGCTTGGTGGTGGTTGGAAGAGTTGTTTTTCGATTGAAAAATCTGGTGAGTGAGACGTGAGGCAGCGAGGGACAATAGAGGACTGATATACTGGAGAAAAGGGAGTAGATACGGGGATAGAGACGGGTCGAGCTGGATGGTTAGATATGTTACTTGAAGAAAGTTTTTAGAGTAAATTAGTAGGATCAGTGTAGAGAGAAAGGGAACAGATCATAAGGAGCAAATCATAGGGAACAGATCATAGGAAACAGATCATAGGAAACAGCTCATAGGGAACAGAGCATACAGATGATATTCCAGTGGGATGATACTCCGCTGAGAAGATACACCACTGATATTAACATCGGCAGTTATTCTGTGGAGACTCCAATACATTAGAAATATATCCAATTTCTGTATTTCGAGTCCCCCTACCTCTAATATCTCTAGCAAGAACTTACATCATACAACTAACTTAGTATTTGGACGTTTATTATCTATATAGAAAAGTCTCGCCTCGACCACTGCATCAGGCAGTAGAAGAAGAAAGAAAACCATTCACTTCTTAAGTAACCAACTGTTCAGGTCTGTAATCTAGTAATTAAACAAATTGATTCTAAATCTGCGTTAGTCTTCACTGATCACCTCGCTACAAGATCAACAACCACTACCTCTAGTTTACAATAGATTCGCCATTAACATAAGATTCATAAACACAGCACATCAAAGATACACTGAAATGCTACTTTTATATTACCCTTCAGTACATAAAATCTAGACAGCATATTTCTTAGTCCATTCTTTAGCAGTGGCTTCATATTTGGCTCTATCTTGTTTATAAATATGGGCGATTTCCGGTACAAGAGGATCGTCGGGGTTTGCATCGGTCAAAAGAGAACAGATGGATAACAAAACCTTGGAAATAGTTAATGCTGGCGACCATTGATCTTTGAGAATATCTAAACAGATGTTACCATTACCGTTGATGTTTGGGTGATAGATTTTGGTGGTGAAAGCAATCTTTGGTGGTTTGAATGGATAGTCGGTAGGGAAATGAATGGAAAGGAAAAACACTCCACCGGCATATGGTGAATCTGGTGGTCCCATGATAGATGCTTGCCAGTGGTATAAGTCGTCACCGACTGGTCCTGCAGAACATGATGATGGTGGGTCTCTATTATTGTTAGTATCGAAAAATGATATGTAATCGAAAAATCGAAAATGTCGTCTGAGGTTAAGGTGGCAAAGGTCACCATACTGAAGAGGGGCCACAGTACCACGATGTGATCGTTCAAGAAGTATGGTATAGAATACATGCTACATAGCACTAGCTGTAACCATACGATTTCAAGCCGGATCGTGATCCCGTACCATAGACTTCTACCCTTCGGTCCGGCGTCTGTTGACCCTTATCACTGCCATCTGCAGATCTCTAGATTCCACCGCTAGATACATACCTTCCTAAGTCGGCCAACTCCTTGTTAATACGCTTTAATGACATCGTTTGTTTATTATTGATAAGATATGAAAATTCAGATCACTAAAGAAGAAGTAAAAATGGTTAAATCTGGGTGGCAGGATTCATTGACCAGTTTTTTTCATTTTTAGTAAAAGTACACTAACCTGAACTAATTTTTGGGGGCAACCTCTAAGCGATCGAGAATAGGACTATAGAAAAATAGACAAGGAAAGGATGTGACGAGTGAGACACTACGACATTATATAGTGAATAGCGGCTCTATAGTACTTGCGAAAGTGTAATTAAAATATTTATGGAACTCAAAGTTTTGGCTCCACTCGTTACCTCCCAATCGTACCAGAATTTACGCTTATTTAAGTAAGTTCGGGAAGGCGGCCATTTACCTAATTAGGAGTCTCATAACACCCTTACCCGCTAAGGATTAAGAAGATTACGACATTCTACATGGACACTGGATAGATATTATAGCACAAGAGTGTTAGAAAAGAAGTATAGATCTTGAAATATACAGTTATCGAAGTTGGAACTTAGAGGTATCGAACACGGAACTTAGAGGTATCAAACTCGGAACTTGCAATCATCAAACTCGGAGCTTACAGCCATCGATCCCCAATATCTTACAGTCACCGACCCGGAACTTATAGCCATCGAACTCGGAACTTCAGCCTTCTAACTCGAAACTTAGAGCCATCTAATTTACAACTTACAGTCATCGATCTCTAACATCTTACAGTCATCGATCCCCAACAACTCACGGCCTTCGATCCCCTACAACTAAAATACATCTACGTTTAAGCCACCTTATACTTCTACGCTTGATTTATCTTAATTCTAGAAGTACAATCAACTCTAACACAGTTTTCTTTTCTTTACGACAATATAATACTAACGAAATGTACCATTAGATGTTGGTCACCTTCAACTCCAAAAGCGGTAACGAGTCTACGCCGTCGTCTGAGACTTCAAACGAGCGATCTCTGTCAACAACAACAGCAGAACCACAGCCAGTATCATCCCGGCAAACCAATCAAAGGTCTGAATCGACATCCTCGTCGTTTAGAGTGATTAACAGCACTGATGGTGTATCAAATTTTAGTAAAAGATCACGAAATGGATGTTTAACATGCAAAATTCGGAAGAAAAAGTGTGACGAAGGCAAACCGTCGTGTCGTACATGTTCCCGGTTGAATAAACAATGTGTCTGGGTGGATTATAGCACGATGTCAGAGCTGGAAATCAAACATCAGCGCCAGAAAGTGGAGGAAGAAGAAAGACATCTGAAACTACGTCGTCGTAAGTCCAGGTTAGCATCAGTCTCTCAGAGGATCAAGCAAGAACTGGACTTACTGTCTCCTCCAACATCAACATCCTCTCACGGTAATACGCCTCACGGTATTACATCTCCTCACGGTATTACATCTCCTCACGGTATTACATCTCCTCATGGTAATACATCTTCTCACAGTAATACACCTCCTATACTTAACGAATCACGAGATAGTTTAAATGCCTTCAGACACAGCCATTCCGACCTACGCTCCATCTTGAACCATGCACCATCATTTACACCCAACAATGTTCCTACAAACGAGTCCAATCTACTACCAAATATTCATTCAAATAGCCTTTTAAATCAGTCTGGCCTACAACAAAATGTCCATTTAATTAGTGCTTTAGAACAGCCTAGCCTACAACCAAACATTTCCAACCTTTCCACAAACCAGCCCAACATTCTACAGCCGAACATTCATCACTCCAATATAGCCGAGAATGCTCAAGTTAATATTCATTCCATGAGACTGGATAAGGTGCTATCCCAGAGTGACCATCATATTTTGCGAAACAATACCGACCACCTCAACCTCGTAAAGTCCGGCCTCAGTCCCTCTAATATATCTCAAGAATTTCATTCTAGTGCTCTTGAATTGGCAAGTAAATCAGACTTTAACTCCCCTAATTCTCCGTCTGCTTTCTTGAACGTTTTGAGAGACTTGAGTCACCAACGAGAACCACGCCCAAATGACGAAGAAGAAGATTTGGGGCTTGTAATATCCGACCGTTGGGAGAATAACTCACAGTTGAAAGAGTTATTTTCATCATCAAACTTTTCAGCACTTATGGATTCAATCCCGTTTGAAAATAACCAACCCAACTTCAACGAGCAGAATATAATATCCAGCCCCAATTTCATAGACAACATTATTCCCAACCTTAACTCGATCTTCAGCCCGTTGCCGCCATCACCGCCACAATACATCTCTGCACTTTCTGATCCATCATATGCATATTTGTATTCTTACTACGCCAACACGTTGTCCCAGAAGATTTCTATTGCACCAACATCACAGTTTGAGTCTAACTCATACCAAAATGTATTTCTTCCTTTGGCACATCAAGATAAAGGAGTTCTCTATGGAATTTTGGCGTGGTCTGCTTTTCATCTAAGTGGAAAGTGGGCAAGTGTTGGAACCAAGCTTGTCAACCTTGCGTTAGAACATATCAAACAGAGTCTTACAGATATTCAAGGCAGCAGAGACAAATTTGAAGGTAATGACCGCCATGCGTGTCTTCTTAAACTCGCGACGTTGTTGATTCTCTGCGGAGCGGAAATCTGTAAGGGAGACGTCAAGAACTGGTCGATTTTTCTTAGGTGGGCATCGAGAATCCTTCGCCATAACGGTGGAATTCTCAATTTCAATAAGCTGAAGGAAGAACATTGGTTGATTTCTAATTTCGCTTATCATGACGTTTTGTCAAGTTCATGTACTACCCAGGGAACGTATTTCCTGCCTCAGGAATATGATATGATTCTTGGGGACCAACATGGATTCTCCAAAGGAAACCTTAGTCCGTTACTCGGAGTATCAAAGACGTTATATTTGATTATCGGTGAGATCAGTACGTTGAATTTCGAGAGTAAACAGATTCTTAACCTGTTTTACGAAGACAATTCTCACGATTTCAACACTCCAAGGGAAGTTACAGAGGGCATCGACATCGAGTTTGCAGAAAACGATTCTGAAATCAGTGAACACAAGAAGACCATTCATATGCTCTCGTCCATCATCGACAAGTCCAAAGCTTTGGATAAGAAGATCGAAAGCTCATGTCCAGATCCGGAGGACTTGGTGGGACTAACCGACCAAGAAGTCGAGTTGCAAATGACGCTTTTCGAAGCGTTCCAAATCAGTTGCAAGCTTTACTTGATGCAATGTATTTTGAACTGCAACCCCTCGATGTTGGAGATCCGTGTGCTCAGCACCAACTTGACCAAATGTATTGATATTCTCCTTGAGTCTCCGATGCAGGCATCTCTTGTGTTTCCTATCTTCATCGCAGGCATTCATTGTGTCACCAAGGCCGAGCGGACAGAGATGTTGGCACGGATGGATTCGTTTATGAAGTTGTATGGTCCATGGAACATTCGGAACGTCAAGGTTGTTACTCAGATGGTGTGGGAACGTAATCCGCATGGTGATAAGTGTGTTGATTGGCACAGAATCCTTGAAGAACTTGGCTGGGATATTAACTTTGCCTAGAGATTGGAGAAAGATATTAACTTTGGATAAAGTCTAGTCCCAGGATACATTCTTTCTGGAATTTTGTAGTAGACTAGGTCTGGTTGAAGCGCCAGTCCTAGAGTGATAGCTTTTAGTAGCTAGAGAACACTTCCTATGCACAGTCCATTTCAGGTCTCACTTGGCCAATTCGTGCTCAATTCGCTTGGAACTTCCAGAGTCATACAACCACAATTCAAATATGAACAATCTCCACATTTTCGGACGATTTTCTTCTATATTTAGAAATTGTCGTTCTGGAAGTGATCGTTCTAGAAGTCTTGGAATTATTACCTTATAAATTCACTCTAAAAGCTGGAATCCACAGAAATCTCGGTTCAATCTTAGAATAAGAGTTTACGTGGATTCCAGATATTGGAGATCGGATAGCTTCTGTTGGCCAAACCGAAGGGAAATTCTGTTTGATCAGTCATCCTATCTTCTGGACAGAAGTTACAGCTCAGAGATCACAGATAGGAGATAAACTACTTTGATTCCACGAGACAATGAACCAGACAGAGCACTCAGATGAGCGAGGTCAGAGATCAAGCCACTTCTATCAAACAAGAGTGGATCGACAGTTTGATCGGTTACAAGATCTAGTGCGCTTCAAACGGTGCGCCTGGACAACAATAAGAAGCTCGCTTTGCCAAAACGCTCCGTTTGGTGAGTTTATCTGCCAGAAAGAGCTCTAAAGTCAGAAATGAAGCACCGGCTCCACTACTACATATTCCTCTGCGCGATCTAGCACACTTTGAACAGTCGCTTCACTCCAATTTGCTTCACCCTGTTCAATCTAATTACTTCTTATAGTTTTAAATCAAGAAATATCTGAAATATCTTTATACAGAGCTATTAAATAGCTACTTCGCTCATAGTTAATTAAGATCTATCGCTCTAACAAGCTGAAAAATCGACTAAACAGAGAGAAATCTACGAGAAATTTACGAGAAATTCATCTCGAAAAGATCGGTCCACTCCAGAATGGCCACCTTATAAAATATCTTGCCCACTTTAACCAATGGTGCTCCGCTACATCTTACTCTATGGGACATTTACATATGGAGCCTCATCGCATCATCGCATCGCATCGCTTCCTCACATCCTCAGATTCCTCAGTTTCCTCGACATTTCTCCCGCACACGACCCAAATCCATCTCAAGAAGAATTTTCAGCTCATCAAAAATTCTTTACAACACTCCAGTCCCACTACCAAGTTATAGTTGCTCGTATCACTCATAGTTAAGAGTTATATCTATCATGGCTGGTTTAGATTATCTTCTCTTCGAAGAAGCTACAGGATATGGGATTTTCAAAGTGTTAATCCAACAGGACGAGGTCGCCTCCAGAATGGAGGAAGTCCAGGCCGCCTCCAACGACTTGGGAAAATTCTCCAAGATGGTTGAATTGGTGTCCTTTGCTCCTTTCAAGGGTGCTGCCCAAGCTTTGGAAAACGCTAACGACATTTCCGAAGGTTTAATGTCTGACTACTTGAAATCCGTTTTAGAGTTGAACTTACCAAAGTCTTCTGCTAAGAACAAGCTTTCATTGGGGATCTCCGATAAGAACCTCGGACCTTCCATTAAGGAATCGTTTCCTTATGTAGACTGTTTTTCCAACGAGATGGCCCAGGACTTCTTGAGAGGAATCAGAGTCCACGGTGCCAAACTCTTCAAGGATCTCCAAGAAGGAGATATCGAAAGAGCCCAATTAGGTTTGGGTCACGCCTTCTCCAGAGCTAAGGTTAAGTTTTCAGTACAAAAGAATGACAACCACGTCATCCAGGCCATAGCATTATTAGACCAATTGGACAAAGATATCAACACCTTCTCCATGAGATGCAAGGAATGGTACGGATGGCACTTCCCTGAGTTGGCCAAGATTGTTCCAGACAACTATTCTTTTGCCAAATTAGCATTATTCATCAAGGACAAGGCTTCTCTTACCGATGAGTCTCTCCACGAAGTCGCCGCTATTCTTAACGACGATTCTGGAGTTGCCCAGAAAGTCATAGACAATGCTAAGATCTCCATGGGTCAAGATATCAGCGAAGAAGATTTGGAAAACATCTCCACTTTTGCCGAAAGAGTGGTTAACATCTCCGAATACAGAGCTAACTTATACAAATACTTGACCGACAAGATGAACGTCATTGCCCCTAACTTATCCACTGTGATTGGGGAAGTTATTGCTGCCAGATTGATCTCGCACGCTGGTTCTTTAACCAACTTGTCTAAGCAAGCTGCTTCCACCGTCCAAATCTTGGGAGCTGAAAAGGCCTTGTTCAGAGCCTTAAAGACAAAGGGTAACACTCCTAAGTACGGGTTGATCTACCACTCTTCCTTCATTGGAAAGGCTTCTAGTAAGAACAAGGGTAGAATCTCCAGATACTTGGCCAATAAGTGTTCCATTGCTTCTAGAATCGATAACTACTCCGACGAACCTTCCAATGCTTTCGGACAAGTTTTGAAGAAACAAATCGAAGAAAGATTAAACTTTTACGATACCGGTGCTGCCCCAATGAAGAACTCCGACGCTATCAAGGAAGCTTTAGCATTAGGTGGTACAGATATTGCCGATGAAGTCGCTGAAGTTGCCGAAGTCGCTGAAGTCAAGGAAGATAAGAAGGAAAAGAAGGAAAAGAAGGACAAGAAGGACAAGAAGGAAAAGAAGGATAAGAAAGAAAAGAAAGAAAAGAAGAGAAAGGCCGACGATGACGAAGCCCCTAAGAAGAAGAAGAAGAAGTCTAAGGATTAAAGAGACTGTAAGGAAGATGAAGAGGCTGATTATAAAGGAATGAGTTGAGGTTTGATGGGATTCAGTTGATTCTGGAGGCTCTTCAGTTATGACTCAGTTTCTTTAGTTAGTTTCTTCAATTTTCTCACTCTTCGAGTCTAGTACTTTACTCAGTTGTAAACTAATTGAATTTTTATTGCATTTTAATATATAAATTGATATCTCTGGCTCTACCCTGTACTAAAATATATGATTTAGAGAATTATTAGATAGTCACTGAGGAGCGAAGCGACTTAGTGATGGCTCGACTTTCGAGGTCTGTTGTCTCATGGGACTTTCTCGATTAATGTAACTTTGACTGGCCCTATAAGACCGTTAATATTTTATTTGAACACTTGAACTTCCAAAAACTATCTAATTATATTTATTCATGTACTATTACTGATAGAAACATAGATCTTAGGAAATTTTGCTGCGACGAATTGATCCTTACTACTCGGGGCTGAATGTTCTTCGCTGGAGAATAGTTCACCAATATGAATTGTGGCTAGATTTCTCACCTGTCTAATATTCTGAGAGTAGAATCGCAAGATCTTTTGATTAGAGAGTATCTTCCTAAGAGTTTACTGATCATTTAGTATTCCTAGATTTAGTGGTGTATATATCTTGGAAATGGTACTGTTTGATAAATGTCGTGGTTCGGAAACTCAATGTTGTTGGAAATTTTAAGAGAATATTCATGCTTATATGCTACAATTATAGAATTGAATTTTGTCCATCTTACTATGTCTTCCTTGTCGAATTAGTGGATATTCATCTTCTATAAATTGTCTGAATTCAAAATTGTCTGATATTGTCGAATAATTGTTGCGGTAGACAAAAAAAATTAAATGGCTGCAAATTATAGGAAAATAACATATATTTAGTGCTTGAAACTCAATAGAATCAACCAGATGGTTTATTCTATTCATTTATGGTCCAAAGTTCCTGACCAAGAGCTAATAGGTCCAGGATCATACTGAAACTTAAGTCTCTTCATCTACAATAGCTCTAAATAGAGAATTTATTAAACAACGTTTCTATAAAAAGATTAAGAGATATGAGAGCAATTTCAAAAGTAACACCTATGAACCAATTGGAATTTCCTCTAAACAGCGCTTTCAGAGAGAAGGGCTTCAGAGAGAGTTTCTTCGGTAGAGTTAACACCAGTAGAGTTAGCACCAGTAGAGCTAACACCGTCAACGTTAGTAGCATCAGGAACCTCAGCAGAAATAATTGCCAAAACTCCAACAGAGTTAGCAACATCATTGATCTCCTTACCAGATCCACCGATAGGTACTTCATTTCCTTCGCTAATAGTCACTTCTGGTTCTTCATACCTTCCAGTCACGACATTTTTAATAATTTGGATGGTTCTTCCAATTTCACAAGCGTTCTCGTCCCTAGCTACTTTTCTAGTATGTGGAAGGTAATTGTCGATAATCTTCTCCAACTTGTTATTCATAGGACTGACTACCGGGTTTACTTTGCTCCTAATAAGGTCACCCTGAAACTGACTCGACAAGTCTTCGGCGGCTCGGTGAGCAGGGAGAATAATTACAGTATGAATCTTTTCTTCAATGTGGTTGATGGAGATTTTGATTCCTGCAATAGCGCCGTTGAATGGTCTGGTAACTGCGTCCTCGAGATCTTTGACGTTGGTCGTTTTCAAGCTTGGAACGAGCGTGTCGACTCTGGTGAGAGCTCCGTTGGCTAAGAGATCAGTCTTGTCTGCAAGAAATTTGATTGGCTGGGTTTCACACACATACTTGAATGGCGGCTTCAATGCCTCAACTGCTTGCTTGGTGAATGGAACGGTGTAGAAAGCTCCTGTTGCCGAGTTTATAAGCGGATACTCTTTGATATGAGTCAAAAGTAGTGGAGAACTATCATCAAGAGGAGCGTTGGAGCTACCATCAAGAGTTGTAGGATCAGCGACTGGATGAGTTTGGGGCTCGTGAAGAACATTAGCAGACATTATAGCTAATGAGTTGAGGATTGTTTTGGGTGCAAAATTCTTTTTATAGAGAGTTTACAAAAAGGCAACAATTTCTGAAATGCCGGAAATGAGAGATCTCGGAATGGAAATTTATGTTGGTATGGGTCGGAAATGAGATTTAGTTGTTTCTTGCACCCATTAGAATTCTGTCGATTCAGACGAAGATGTATAACCTTCAATAGAAATTAGAAACGGATCATAAACCACTAGATCGTTCTGGATGTTGTACCTATATAATGTTTTATACAATACCTCGTCGTCAATGTCAACTTTTGCTTTCATTTTAGCTTTGTTTTGCTTCACTTTAGCTTTGCTTCGCTTGACTTTTTCTATTTTGTTAGACTTGAATAATGGAAGAGACCTGGAATTCGACTCTAAATGGGTTCCAACCGGATATTCTACATAGTTTAAAGCACTTTGAGGAATTTTACTCAACATTACCACCTCAGAACCGTTTCTCTTGCCCAACTCAAAGTTGCTCACCACTATATCAATTAAATAATCAGACAAATTTCCATATCTTCGCTTTCTGTCAAATATGGCGACGTAGTAGAGTTCAGACAAAATCTTGTCTACGACAATTCCTACACCCTTGGCTTTAACATCTATGGCACTTGTCTTCAATCTCATAACTTCTATACTGAAGTTCTTGTTCCTTAGGATCGAAATCATCACTTCCACGCGTCCGTGCTTGTCGAGGTGGTCTGGCTCGATATGATCCACATCTCGTGGCCACCATAGTGGTTTGGAACTGTTGAAGTGTTTATACGGATGGACGGCCTGTTTATTTGGCTCAGCGACTTTGATCCAGATCTTAGCGACAGCCTTACAGACGACTTGCGATAGAGATGTAAACGCATTTCGATAGTGGCAAAGTAATTGGTCTGTTCCGAGGGTTAGAAGTTTCATATTTTTGAGAGCAGGAACAATGGACACACTTGTGGAGACTCTTGGAGTGAGATCACTAGTAGATTCAGTAAAATGTTTACTACTTGTCGGGTCATTTGTGGGGTCATTGGTGACTCGAAGTCTAGGTTTGCAAGTAGTGTGGTCATTAAACGTTTCATCCCCGTCCCCATATTCACTACTATGGTGCGAGAGCATAGAAACGACCTTGTTCTTATCATTCTCTGTGAAACAAGACGAATAGTGTACGCTGAGTCCTACATCGTTCTTAGTGATGAGCATGTACTGGAGATCTTTGAGGTCGGAAAGTACGGATTTGAGCGTGGCGAGGGTCATGCTACCATGGAACTTGGTAGGCAACTACGAGGATCATGATATCATATATGTATAATAAATTGTATGAGAGTTACAAGGAGATGTCAGATATGTTTGAAATTGCACCCAGACAAGATAGAGATATGATAAGAAATGCGACAAAAATGCGACAAGAAATGCGACGAGATATGCGACACGACAACGACACAAGCGATATGACATTAACAAAACGTAATCCAACAAAGAGCTCATGAAAAGGAGCTCATTCTAAAGGGCTGGATAAGTCTTTTCAGTAGTACAGCCATAAAGTGGCGACAAAAAAATCAATGACAGTGTCAACAAACCAGCCAAGTGTACGATATTCGTTCCAAGGGCATCACTTCGGAAATTCCCCGCGACATATTTGCAACCATGAAGTTCAACTTCAACGAATTAAATCCCAGTTAATCAAACATACATAAAAGTATCTTCTTCCAGATAGGAGCGTTCTTATACCTCTCTTCGATCTCAAGATTTTCTAAATCAAGGATCTCTGGATCATAAATCACTCTGTCCTTATCGACATCGATTTCTGAAGCAGACTTATAGAGAGTCCATTTCCTGGTGTAGAGTTTGTGTCCCACATAGAATACCAAAAAAAATACAGCACCCAAGTAGTTCTGGAAGAATGCATTGGCGTCGGGTTTGCCATCACCTCCAATTGGCCAAAGAGCCACCCAAAATTGACCAATCAATATCAAGCCATTAACTATAATAGAACACCATGACCCAATAATCCCCGTAGGCGAAAGGTAAGCCAAAGACGAGAGTGGAATGTTCCGGTATTTCAAGGCTGCCCTAAATCTAAGGTGACATATTGAGATAGCCATCCAACAGAAGATAAAACTAAGGGCCGAGATCGACAAAAGCCAGTTGAACACCGTCTCTTGCTGATCGAATGATGCGATATAGGCGAATAATGACGACACGACGGTGACAATCCATGCCCTCAAAGGTCTACCATTTCTGTCGATGTAGTTCAACCACTGTGGAGCAAGCCCTTGTTCTGCGAGAGACTGGATCAAACGTGGACTACTATACATGGCTGCAGTGGCAACAGACGTGACAGAAATCAAAATGACGGCATTGATGATATGTGGAAGCACCTTGACTCCATTCATCTCTGCTGCTATCACGTAGGGAGAAGCATGAGTGGCTGCATCACCGGAGCCCATCAAACTTTTACTATTAGAAGGAACAAGCAAACCAACCATCGCTAAAGATCCCATAAAAAGGACGGTGACTTTATAGAACACAAGCTTGGATGCAGACTTGATGGACGATCTGACGTTACCTTGAGTCTCTGCAGCTGCTACCGAGATAAACTCACTACCACCGAGGGAGAATGCTCCAGTAACAAATACCGAAACGATTCCCTTAAAGTCGACAAATGCACCAGGATCATGATAGTATTTTCCGCCAATAAAGCCTTCAGGCCCTCCACCTAAGTTGATGACCAAACCAAATATCACAAACCCTGTCAACATCAATATCTTGACCAAATTCATGGCGAACTCGGCGTGTCCATACCCTTTAGCCCCAGCCAAGTTGATGGCAATAATCACGATAAGGAAAATTGTCACAAACACATCGGGATTAATGGAGGTGTTCCAGAACTTGATGGTCATACTGGCAGTCACGAGCTCTAAAGATATTACCGTCACCCATTGGAAGGCATAGTTCCAGCCTAGGGCAAATCCCACACTATCGTCAATGAATTTGGAGTAGTACGACTGGAAACCTCCAGAAAGTCCACTATATGCAATGGTCAACTCACTAAGAGAGTTGATGGTAGGCACCAACATAATATACCCGGTGATGAAGTATGCGATCAAGACCCCAGCGGGTCCTGCCGTTCTTAACTTAGATCCTGCTGCCACCAAAAGACCAGTTCCCAACCCGGTACTCAACGCCATGAGACGCAAATGGTTCTTAGTGATGGACTTATCTAAAACATGCTCGTTTTTCTCGTTGGGCACAGCCCTTTTGAAGGAATTGGTGAAATCTGACCATCTACTGGAAGACTCGTAGGAATATGGAGAGATCTGTGGCTCTGACGACGAAACCGAACTTTTTTCTTTGATGTCCATCGTTAGTTAAGGTTGCAAATTCTTATCTCAATTCTGGGGATGTCCACATATAAATAAGACCCTAAAAAAAGAAATAGGCGGCGATTAGTGGATGAGCCCCAGATATTTTCATATAATTCAGTCTGCTTTGTACTGCTAGGTTTAGAGCAATAGGCATTGGAGGATTGAGAATGTCTGGATAAATGTATGCGGCACTTGCCCAATTGGGTAACGCGCGCGATGCCCGAGAGGCAGAACTAGCGAAAAGATCGACACAGACACAGAGAGACAGCGAGACAGAGAGGCGCCACAGAGACAGAGATATAGCGAGAAAATGATACAAAGACACATATAGTAACAGAGAGAGAGAGAGCCAGAGTCTATTGGCCTACTAGATTATAGGTCTGTTTGTGGGGAAGTGTGTATTGCTAAGTGGATCAGATAATTAAGGGTCCTGCAGACACAAAAATATTTTTCAAGAAAAATTGGTCTAAAGCCGGAGATGGAAAGTATAACTCTGGGTAGGAGGAAGCTCTAGCACCGTTCTATTCTATCCTACTAGTACAATTTTATTATGCTAGTTCAGGAATATTCTAGCTGAGTAATATACTGCTAGTTCAGTCTATCCTATTTACTTATTATATTCTACAAGCTCAATCCATCTTATTAACTTATTATATTCTACAAGCTCAGTCTACCGTATTAACTCAGTATATTCTGCAGCAACCGCTAGCAAATATTAATATCCGGAATTAACTCAAGCCGACTTCATGACGCCGAAAATCCTGCATAATGACTGCTCATTTGCTCGCTAACGTTAACTCAAATAAGAGAGACTCTCGGACACGTAATAATTCGGGCTCATCATGTACCTTTGGGCTATTTTTTGAGGGGTACCCCACATAGATGCTGGGATCGTATGGTCGATATCTGGATTGCAGGATAACCGCTAAGGGCATGGTAAAGGCAACGGTAAAGGTACCTTAAGGATAAGCAATGGGTTGGGACACGACTTTATGTAACGCAAGTATAATTCCACGATGCAATATTTAGTGGGCCAATTTAATAGTGGTGAAGACTGGCAGAAGCTCAAGGAGGCAGAATTGGTGGAAGCTAAAGTGGTGGAAGCTAAAGTGGTGGAAGCTCACTTGGTGGAAGCTCACTTGGTGGAAGCTCACTTGGTGGAAGCTCACTTGGTGGAAGCTCACTTGGTGGAAGCTCACTTGGTGGAAGCTCACTTGGTGAAGCCAGAATCTTTGTCTACCACTAGTCAGCTTCTGAGTTTGTTAAAGGGCTGCTTAAAATGGTAGAGTTCGAGCTGACGGTTAGAGCTGCTATACCCTTTCGAACTTATTTTTAGAAGAGTTCCCGATCCTTCCAGGCAGTCTAATACCATGACCATTTTGCGCTTCATTACGATTTTTCCACGTGATCAAATTTCAAGTTTCCTCCCAACTGTAGAAGCAACATCGTACAACACCCACAATAGTATGAAGTCATTCAGATTTACCCCAAAGCTGACCCCGAACACTTTAACTCCCGAATTCACTCCGGGTCCTCCCCAGCTCTGTATTTGTGATCGCTCTGTTCTTCCTCTATATATTCTCCTCCACACTACCTTCACCAGTACACGACCCTCAAATATCAGAAAAATTAACTGACATTACAAAGCTTAGAGGGCGTGATGGTTCAGTTCTTCGAATCTAATCATGTGTATCAGCATGACTTCAAGACGGTGAGCTCGGCCTATTTGAACCGGTACCCAAACCCCTACGCCAATCATGTGCTCAGTAGCGATGTTCTTGAGACATCTATCGATAGCGATGGATGTTTACGGCAAACTCGGCTAGTGGTGAAGACAGGAAGATTACCCAAATTCATCAAGCCTTTCTTGGGCGACAACTTGAACTCGTGGATTATCGAGAAGATTGTGGTGAATCCCAAGACTCAGCAGTTGAAGTCGTATACTTCTAATATTGATCACCATAAGTTTATAAGGGTCGAAGAGTATTTGACTTTTAGTGGTCATGACTTAGCGCCTAAAGAGCCAGTGTCTAGTTCTAGCGACTCAGTGGCCAATGCTATTATAAAACCGCCACCTACAGATTCTACTGATATCAATAGCGAGGTATATACCGACCTCAAAGCTTCTCACGGCAAAACAAGCTATTATACCAACTTCGGTGGAAGGTTAACTTCGAATCTTAAAAAGCCATTCTCGTTCTTCACGAGAAACAATACAAATAATACCTCTACGGTCGCCACTGGTGGTGACTCTGAGTTGCCTATCAATATCAACAGTGGAATTGTCACCACGGCCCATGGCAAAGTCAAATTTTCATCGAATCTTTTTGGTTTTAAGCAGAGAATTGAACAATGGAGTCACAAACGATTTTCCTCCAACATGTCTAATTCTAGGGAAGGTCTTAAGTATGTGATGAACCGGTTGAAGGAAAGAGGCGTCGCTTGGAGGGTAAACCCAGGACAAAATGTATGAGAATACTAAGAAATACGTATCTGATCAGACGTAGATTAGCCATCATGATTTAAATATATCTTGACAGATATTAGTGATATTAGTGCTACAGGTCAGATATCAGTACAGGAAATTAGAGAATGATCTTGTTAATGATCGTCAGACATTGGTTGAAAATCTTCTGATATTTGTGCTGTGTGGTGGAAACTAGTTGTTCATATTTAGACATCACCGCTGATAATTTCAGACATTAATCTTCAGCCTTTGTCCTTTTTTCCTCTACATCTCCTCCAGCTTCTGTCCTCTATTGCTCTACATCTCCTCCAACTCTTTTCTTTTCCTCTCTCCATCGCTTGCATTGACCTTTGGTCCTCTCATTTCCCACCCAACGTTCACACGACATTCTTTGCATATCTCTGTCTCTGTATATATATAATAACCGACATTGTTTCTAATTAATATGTAGATTAGTAGGGGTTTTGAAAAGGCCACTTTTATGACATGAAACGTCATAAAAGTGGTATGCGACATTATTTATGACTTATATGTCAACTCAAAACTTCCATAACGATTCATGTGCGACAAAATATGAGATAAAATTTGCGACAAAGTACGTGACAAAATATGTGACAAAATATGCGACATCATATCATCATAGTACTCAATAAATGTTTGTGTAACTAAGCGTAGTCTTCACCTACCCTATAGACAGGTGTAGTTGGTAGTCAATTATGTCCCACATTAGTGTTGGATTTCTTTGTCGCATTTCTTAGTTCTTCTTGTCGCATTACTTAGTTCTTCTTGTCGCATTACTTAGTTCTTCTTTGTCGCACTTTCAGTCGTTTTCTTGTCGCGTTTCTCTCTTCTTCTTGTCGCTTATCTTCCTGTCGCGACTATTACTCACTCGCATTCCTGTACGGTCTAGATCACACTCACTTCACACTACTTCTTCTTCCTCCTCCACCGTTCAATAAATCTTGATGGAACTTCGACAGACCGCTATGAAAGATACTGCTATGACCGACTCCGCAGCCACTCCCTGTACCATACCGCAAGAGCTGAAAGTACCTCCAACCTCGGCACTGAAACACGCAACTCCAGCTCCAGTGACACGTCGCTCCTCGTCCTTTACGTCTTCTTCGTCGCCATGGATCCGTCGGAACTCGTTCCTCTCACCATCCATGATCCAGAACGAAAACTTCTCGGTTTACGACTCACCTAGTTTCTACTCCGACTCTTCCTACAATATTATTTCCCTCAAGGAGTGTCAGGGATTCATCTTCAATCAGGACTTGTTTGCGCTGCCGTATCAGCAGCTGAGGTCGCTAGCTAACGAGAGAAAGATCCGTGCTCTTAGTGGAAGGTCTATTACGAGAAAAGGCTCTGTGACGCGTACTTCGTGTTCGCCAAACTTCGGAGACTCAGAACATTTACAAACCCTGCCAGGCCCAGGGGTAAGGGAAAACCCCCTGGAATTACCAACCGCTCGTCGCTACACCTCATATCACCCCCCAAGACCGACATTTATGGGAACTGGCGATAATGTCGAGGAGAAAACCGAGCCAGTTGACGACGTCGCTGTGGCGGACGAATATGACGAGTACGAGGCCGACGATTTCCAGGAAATGAACGAATATCCAGGGGATAGTTTTAATAGGCGGTACAAGGTACATGTGACGGAGATTGTGGTGAATGAAGAGGATGGGAATATATTTCCGGAATAATGAGTTGATCTCATTGCAGTTGTAGAAGCAACTGGTGGGGAGAGCAAGCCTTTCTCAGCAACTGAATGGTTAGTAGCCTGAATCCCTGAAGCACTTCGGACCTCACTACGTGTATTCACAATCCCCATTGAAATCCCCATCCCCATTGAAATCCCAATCTCCTCGCTGGAAATCCCCACTGGCAAATTTATCTGAACACAGTACTCCCTACTCAGCAATATCCCTAAGGAATCTATTCCCGCTGGCCTTCGCCAGGAATTCTTCTCAGAAACGTCGCTGAACCTTAATGATCTCGCTAGCGAGTCTGTAGTGGACTTCCAGCAGCTCCCTCTAACGAGTCCCCTAGCACCCTCTTGAAAACCCGTCTAGTACGCTCTGACGAGCTCGCTAGACTTCTCTTAATTTCTCTGCATTTCACTCTTATTAACCTGGAGTTAATTCTATTTCTACGACTTCTTATACACGGTATCTCAATAAACAAACGGTTATAGCGACGTAGTAGTGAGTGCGCTCACTAAATTTATTAGTTTTTCAAATCCGCCTCACTAAATTAAACGCTCCCTCACTAAAGTCTAGTGAATTCTCACAAACCTCTGCATGTTTGCACTAAAAATATATAATCTGTCACTAAAGTTCATTTTCGTGTCACCAGGAACAACATCGATCTCACTAATTAAAAGTTCACCAATTTTTCACTATTATCAATCACAAACACTACATCACCATGGCCGACGCTAAACAGTTCGAGGCTCTCTCGCTAGAATTCTCTCAGCAACAAACCAACTTGAACGAACTTATGACAGCCAGATCACAGCTCGAGACCCAGTACCAGGAAAACAAGATCGTGTTGAATGAGTTCGAATCTTTGAACGAAGAATCCAAGATTTATAAATTGACTGGCCCGGTATTGTTGCCCCAGGAGTACAGCGAGGCTAAAATGAACGTTAGCAAGAGAATCGAGTTTATCGAGGGAGAAATTAAGAGAGTGGAGGATAAGATCGAGAAAGAGGAGGCAGATATTGGAAAATCTAGGGACAAGATATTGGCGTTGAGGGCCCAGCAGAGCCAGGGCCAGGCCCAGAGCCAATAGACAGATAGACTTTCTGGAAGCGAGATGGTGAGTCTGCTTGGATAAGTGTATTCGGAGCTGGTAGTGAACTGGGGAAGTTTCTCATAGTGAACGGGCCCGCAGGTTTACTGGGTAATTTGCAGAAGATTCCAGTAGACTAATGGACTCAGAAGTTGAAGCGCTGAATTACTTTGCTGATAGTGAGGATAGTGAAGAACATAGTAATTGAGTTTCTGCCCATGCCTACATCACCGACGACTTTACTGACATCTGAACTAGATAATACCGATGATTTTGGAGCTACTGATGATTCAATACGCTGTACTTTTCTAGTTGTTTGTCAGTGACTGTTTGAGCAGTTTCTAACACTCTTGAATTGGTCTTGAGATTGCTACTAATAGTGAGGTGGTGGTTCATCGCTAATATTCAGAGGATTCAGTTGATATTTTACTGGGGGTTAGTTGATATTTCACTGGGGGTTAGTTGATATTTCACTGGGGGTTAGTTGATATTCTACTGGGGGTTAGTTGATATTTACTGACGGCTTACCAGTATAACTCTTCCATGATAGTATACTGTCATTACTTACAGATCTACTGATGGCATTTCCGAGAAACCTCTCCTTAGCTTTATTATAAATGGTGAGACTCACAATCTTAGTGACGACCACTACTCCTAGTGAGCCAAACCCTAGCGACTCTCCTTTCTCTACTGAGTGACCAGTTCCCGCTCAGTCTTAAACTCGGACTCTAATTCTGCCTAATTCCATAATTACCCATATAATGTATATTAACAGTTCTGAACTATAAACAAGTTTCGTAGAAATCAACTGAAAGCTGGGGAGAATTCTGGGGAGAAATCTGATCTGGGGTCAAATCTTCAGAATTGTGCTTGTGATTACTCTGACCCAAGAGGTTGGCGACATAATCCTGACCCAAGAGGTGACAAATCCCTGATCCAAGAGGTGGAATATCTCAGAATCAGACTAGACTCGTCAACAAGAAGGAACCAACTCTCATAGAGTTTAATCAAATAGTTCTTGGAGAATCGGATTTGGCTGTCAAGAAACTAGTCTAGAGACTTGTGTCAACTTGAGCTAACTTTCTAACAGCCCAATAACTGGCAAACTAAACGGCCTAGTATGTGGCCAGCATTAGAAATATCCTCTAACCAAACTAGCATGAAATCTGACTACCTAATCGATTATTTCTTAGATATCTTCCAGTCTAGGGATCGATAGCAATCTAGATTGAGTCTTAGTGATAAGTTCTGATTAAAACCGTATTAGTTAGTCCTCAAATCCGAAAAGATGATAATTTGTATCATTGGGAGAGTTCTGAGGTTGAACCAACGTGATTTATAGAGTTTCAAATTTCGTTGAAAAGCCACCACAGGAGAATAGCATGGAAAAGATGTGCCTTGATAGCACCAGCGAGTCAGTAATAGATAGAATAACAGATCTCAATAAATGGCACAGTTCACGTATTCAACAAGTTGAAACTTCTGGAGAGTAGTGAGTTCTTCAGCCATCTGTAGGTCAGAGATATTAAAGAGTCTAGCGAGCTGTTTGAGAGTTTAGCAAGGAGCTATTTGTAAGGAGCTTCAACAGAAGTTCTTCGGTATCTCGCTATCAGCAGTGGACTGCGAGCTCCTTTGGCTACTCCCATCAGCCAGCAACCTTCGGCTACTAACTATACTCTAACCCCTAACTAACTGACTCTTTACCAAATTCACCATACTAATCGCATTAAAAACTCCCCACTGTTCAACGTCATTATACCAACCACCCATCTCCTTAACATCATTCACCTTTTCCTCTACAAATTCCCACGTCTTCGCAAACTCTTTACTAGAATCCTGCAACATGTACAACTCCGCCAGCACATACACTGACGAGAATGCCATACGCTTCGAGTACCACGCAAAGTCATTGGATTTGTCGCCAGCATAGAAAGCGATATCGTCGCTCAAGTTGTGCAACTCGTCCAAGCCCTGGTTGAGATTGTAGGGTACCACCAACTGGCCGATTCCGTTGGCCAAGTGGTCTACGACAGGGACGTTATATTCCAAACGTTTCTTGATGAGATGGGCTACTCTGTCATACTCGTCAGTAATCGAGTGGAACTCGCTCTCTGGGTCATTGACGTAAGTCTCTAATTGTTGTCTCTGAAATTTTAGCCAGTGCAACATGAGCTGGAGCTCTGGTGACGACCCTGACGCCGTGAGTGCCGACAAGAGCGAATCTGAGTAATTCATGGAACGGATCGCCTCAGTGATGGAACGCTGGGTAAATCCGTGGCTAGGGATAAGTGGAAGGGCACTGGTGAGGATTGTGGACTCAATCGACTTGGGGTTCACTATGGGTGAGGAATGGGATTGTGAGTGGTAGCATCGGGCTAGGGTAGTGCCAGTGACGGTACTGCTAGTGACAGTAGTCTTAAGAACTGCGCTGGACTGACGGCCAGCGGTGATAAGTGAACGACGAAACATCATGACTCAGTAATTTATGGAAGCTTAGTAAAAGTAGTCTATTATGGAATACCTCGTTATACTCAGTTTTGAATTAGAGTTTTCTATTATGAGTTGGCTCGTATAAACAATGTCTAAAAGTGGCGTGTTGTGAATTTCAGTTTGATTTCTAACGACGATTGAGGGTTCTAGCGAGAAATTATGCTAGAAGTAATGAGGTTCTAGAGACGTTAAGGTGCTGCTAGTGAAATCTAATGAAGATTAGTGTGGTCGGTGAATGTTGGTGGTGGCGATTATTGAATAATTTCTCACTGAATTTTCACTGAGAAGTGAGAGAAATAGAGAGAGAGAGACTCAGAGTGACAGAAACAGAGAGACATTGAGAGATTTCCAGTAAGAGAGAGATTCCCAGACACAGACACCATAAAGATACGAATTATCACACGAATACACTCAAAAACAGACTGCGATGCTTGTAAGTATGGAATTTAACGGAGAACCTGGAGACGATTGGTGATATTGAAAGTCACTAGAATCGCCATATTGATCAGTTTAGGGAGAGAACGAGACTGGATCGTCGATGGTAGTATCGAATCTACTAGATGGTCACTAATTTAGCGAAGATTGGAAGATCTTGATTAGGAGGTGGCGACGATAATGATTTTTAAAGTGATCTTATTGTGAGAGGTCTTATGGAGAGAGAGAGGGCCAGACATTACTGGTCGCTATCAGTTTTATCATACCGGTTCTAAAGCACATTTAGCGAGACATCTACACCTAATTTCTGTGATAGTCGACCAACAGCGATCTAATTCACTAATGGTGATTTATTCCACTAATGGTGATTTATTCCACTAATTATCACTAATTATCACTAATTATCATCAATCTAGCTCTATCTAGACCCACTACTACTCGGATCTGACTCCGATATTCTATATCTATACCTACTAACATCTAGATCAAACCAGTAAATGAATATCGTGCACCTCGTCATACTTTTGAGGATGACGACGAAGCTCAACCGGCCATGATCCCCACCATCACTATAGATTTTGATTCTACCGCAAAATTGGACTATTTGGTGGTGGTTCCGGGTACAATTTCTATCATAAGCGATCTGTTACCAGGAAAGAAAGTTGGTACTGTGAAAATACACTACGCTAAGGAACAAACACCAGAGGAAGACGACGATTACCATGAAGATGAACAATTATACGCCGCCGTACGTCAACGAGAGTTCGACTCTAAGTTCCCTAACGAAGAACTCACGATTTTTGCCCATACTAACTTCTGGACCATCGTGGTACCTCACTTCACAAACATCATTACCACAAATCTTCTTGCTAAGAAGTTGGCCGAAATATGCCCTTCAACATGGATCACCTTGGCTCCTTGTTCTATTAATAATAACCAGTCATTGAATAAGATGTCTAGCGAAAAATTGAATATCGAGGCGCCAAAATTGGATACCCTGGATTCAAAATCTAATACGTCGCTGGCAAATATCTTGCTGGCCGTTCCAACATTGAAACCTCCCCACTTCATCACAGGCATTGCTGCCAGCATTACCTCACAAAATGTGTCCAAATGTATGCTTACACTTGTTCTTAACTCGGAGGGCCAGCCAGGGTTTGAAAAGTCGGATAATGACGCCATAATCGATGCGGCATACGTCCTTGGTGAGATCCTTTTGGATGGGCCACTGCGTGAACTGTACTTGAAGAAGGTCAGTCTTTCGGTGAGAAAGTTTAACGGATACTCGAATTCGGGGATGTATATATGATTTAGTCAGGCATTAAGGTGCGTAGCGACTAAATGACGATCTATTTCTCGTGAATGACAAGTAACTGAGCGAAGCGAAGTTGTTTAATCAGACACGAGAACTTAGGGACGATTTATTTCTCTCATGATTAGTGAAAACTCCTAGTTATTTAGAAGCTTAGCGACTTGGTGGCTACCTGTCGTGAAGATTAGTAGTCAACAAGAATCAGGTATTGAATAATCAAATCTCTGAACTGAATGATCACACAATACTGTTGAAATGTACTGAAATTTATAGCTCATCACAATAATTCTAGAAATCTCATATCTGTAAGCTTGGAAAAGGTGAGGATCTCTATATTTCATGGACTTGCTTCATGATTTGGATTCTCCAATGCTTGTCTCTACAAAGTAGAGTGCCGCTGTGTTGATGTAAATGGTTTATGATCTCACGATAGCTGTTCGAGTCAAGGCTTATGTTGAATCTTCGTTGAATTCATTATTCTGGTGCTGTATTTTCAGTTCTAGCTGTTTTTATCATTCTTACTTCACTAATCAGAATTCGAACTCGAGTTCTTCATTGACAAGAAACAATTCCACAATACACTCACCGAACTGCTAAATGGAACCTGAAAATTTCTAGGGATCATCAAAAAGTTGATGAACTGAACTGGAAACCAGATTGTAAAGTTCAACAACAATGTCTTGAGATAAACCTTTCCTAATTTCAACTTTGCATCGTCCCAGGTCCCACTCTCAAGGACCATTGTACCGTAGGTAAAAAAACAAAAGAGTGATACGGGCGAGTAGCATAATTGATCAGTAAGTACTTTCCTCAACACCTCGATAAATTTCGGGTCCTTGGAGTAAATCTGGAGAAATTTGTACCACCAACACTGTACGAATGCTAGAATGAATCCCCAACACATAAACCCAGCGAGTCTATTGAACTGAAAGTACGAGAGTTCAAGAGGCACGGGTTGGACGGAGAAGTCCGTAGGACGAGACTCGTGGTCTTGTTGAAGAAAATTGATGAACCTCTCGATACCTTCATCATCCACATCGCTAAGATCTTCAGTCTCTGGAGAAGAATCAAGACTAGAATTGAACGAAAGTCGAGTTGACGGAGAATTATCGTTATATCTAAACGATATCCTCGGCAGGGTCGGTTTATAGCTCACTATAGACTGAGCCAACGTCTCTGAAATCCCATAAAGCACCAAATTTGTGACTATGATTGTTATGAGCGAACTCTTCATATATAGACCGGTATATTTCGTAGTAAGTTTGATCAAGAAGAAGCCGAGGACGGATATTATGAAGAAGTTGAGGGCTGGGATGTTATAGATACGAACAGAGTTGATTACTCTGGTGAAAGGATGGCGTGGAGTATAAGGTGAAGAAGATTCGAAATCTGGTTGGTCGTTTAGAGTGATTGGCATTTTTAACGAGGAACACGAGAAACTGAGCGCAGCGAAGAGACGAGTGATTTTCGTTTAATGAATTTAGTTCTCTATTGAATTCCGTCTAAGGAATTGTTCCTAAATGAATCAGTTCTTTAATGAATTTCGTTCTTTAATGATTGTCCTTCAGTGAATTATGGATCTGACAGTAGTGGGATACCTAAACCTCTGCAATAAACTAATACCAGCCTAAGTAAAACGAGAAAATACTGAAGATTTGGGTCTAAATAAAGACCAAGAAATTAACTTTAAGGCAATTTCTTTGAATTAAGTATTGAAGTATTACTAAATAGAATCTATTATTCGTATACTTTTCCTAGTAGCAGTAATTCCAGCTCCTAAACCCTTCGTATAAACTATGGGACGCGATCTGGTGGAGCTGATCTAGTGATAATTTAATGAATCTAGCGGTGATTTGACAACAATCTAACGATAATCGTGAGCTGACGAAGAATATTTATGCTCCGTGTGACTTGGTGGACCCTTTGATTATGTAGAGCTCTTAAGGAGAAGATGTTGTGATACCTAGTACGTAATCTGGGGCTGTAAATTCAAAATTGAAGACTGCATATAAGAGAAATGGGTGCAAAAGTGTGATAAATTATTTTAGTAGAACGAGGAGGTTATTGGTAGAAAGTGGCTTTTAGCAGCAGCTGGCTCTTTGTGGAGCCAGGGGATAGTTAGCGGACGACAGAAATATATAATTAGTGGCGGCGGGACTAGATTTTAAAGCTAGCTGACCGTACAAAAGCTAGAAGATTAAAGGAGTAATCGCTCCTTAAATAGTAAAGGTGAAACTGCTCAAGAGGTATCCTGGCAAAATATGTGAAGATATCATTAAATGAAGTAAGTTGAATTCTCTGAGAAAAGTTAGGTAAATAAGCAGAAAATTAGGCTAACTCCAGGACTCAAGGGCTTTAAGACTATATGCCTCTAGAACTCTAAGGCTATGTATCTGACAGATTATACGGTAAAACAACAGGGTGAAATTATGATTTGAGTTATTATTAAGTTATCTGATAGATCTAAGAAGATTTGAAAAGCTCTAGTGAATTTATTTGTGTATCTTCGAACACTCCTGTTGAAGTCACTTATGGTTTACTTGTCAACTTCCTACCAAAATTAAGTTCAAAACTACTCCAAGCAAATGAATATGAGTCTCTAGGATAGTAACAGTTTCGGGTCTTCTTTAGTGGCACGTAAATGTCTCATCATCGTCTCTTTGCTGACCCTCTGGTGAGTATTCCATTAAGATATTGGTTCTAAAAAAATCATTTAGTACTGACAAAATCATCAAATTGAGAGAAAATTCCTCAAATTAATCGATAGATTCTTCTTAGCACAATAACTACCACCCCATCCCAACCCTTCTCTCTTCCTTCCATCCTATTTCCTTCATTTCACCATACTGTTGTATCTCTAGACTCTACAACATTCTCCCACACACGACCATTTTCACCCAATCAAAATCTCACAAATCTCATTACAACTGAAAAATCAATCAACTAAACAACTGTGACTGAACCACAACAATGTCTTACACAACTACCAACCAACCTATAAGATCGGATCCTCCGTTCTCAGACTACGAGCTTATTGACGTGGATCCATACTTCACCCGTGTGGTGTCATATTTCAGAGCCAGCGACATTGGAATCTGGGCTGGATCCGCAGTTGCGTTCCCTCTTGCTTTACAAGCCTGGGAGAGATTGGAACCAATGGAAGGTGCATTCAAAGCTCCAGGTAAAGTTCCTGCCGGTGCCTTGAGAACCGCCACCTTGTTAGGTGCAGTTGGAGGATTCTACTTGGCCTACGTCAGATCCAGTAAGAGATTCTTGGGTTGGTCTGAAAACGAAAGAGAAGTCAAGAAAGACAGATACGAAATGAAGAAATTATTATCACAAGGCAAGTTGCCATACCACGAAAACGAATCTGTTTTGGACGACCGTTTGAAGGATATTGCCAACAGAAACTCACAATTTTCATTCACCACATTAGCCATCTTGCCATGGTTCAACTTGGCTTACCATCCATACCACGGGGTGAATTTGTCAAAGTATTACGAGAACAGACTGGGAGAAGAAGACTGGGGGTTCAATATGAAACCGTTAGATGAGATTAAAGCAAAGTATGCTAAGCATATAGAGTAAGCAGATGGATGAGATTAGAGCAATATTAGATCAGATTAGTGAGATGGGCTAGTTGAATAGTAGCCAGGTAATCTTACAAGTAATTAAACTGACTAGTAAGTAGCTACGCTGACTAGTAACTACTAACTAGCTACATTGACTAATCTGGCTAGTAATTGACTAATCTGAATCTGACTAGAATCTCACTAGAAACTGACTAGAAATTGACTAGAACGCAAAGAACTTAACATACTGAAGTTGTTATTTGTTGGTGATGATCAGTAGGAACACTCATTAACATACACACCACAATCAACATACTTTCAGGTAGTCAGCCGACCTATACTGTACTGAGATTCTACTAGTACCCGTCAAGATCTAAACCCGTACACCAAAACCAATCAATTCAAGCACATTAGCTTGATCTGAGAGCCATACGTCACCTGGCTCAATTCTTGAGTAGTATATATTAATACACCCTGCATTATGAAAAGCAAGTATCAAGAGGAGCAAAGTTGCTTGCGATTACGACGACTTGCTCTAGCTATTATCCAAGCAGCTGAGTGGATCAATAGTTGAAGCACCTCAGTCCTCTGGTAGAGTTCCTAATGAGACTGAAATAGCTTATAATTCGACGTAGAAAGAGACACACAACTCTACTGCCACTCTGTAGACACACTAACCACACTAACTACCATTTATCCTTACTGGGTCTCATAGGGTCTTTAGAATAGCCCGCTATCATCTCTCTAATAAACCATTTCTATATAAGGTCGTGTCCCACCAATCCTATGTTTACAAATTCAAAAATCAAAACACAACAGACCTCCACGTCCTCCACAACAATGTCAGAAGAGGATTACACAACACTTCCCTTGGACGTCCGATTGACCCACAGTGTCTGGAAAGCTAGACAGGGAGCGTACGAGGAACTCGGTAAGAATTTTGAAAACTCTCGTAGCGAGGATGATCCAGTATTCCTGGAGTACAATTCGCGGCCAGAACTCATCAAGAAGTTTATAACGGAGGCCAACGTTGTGGCCCACGAAGCGGCATATATAGCGTTTGTTAAGTACTTGAAGTTCGGTGGGACTGTGGTGAATGTGTCAAGACTCAAAAGTGCTGGCGTCGTTACTGCTATATGTGAAAAGGGCCTTGTTTCTACGAGAAAGAACACCAAAGAAGCCGCCATTGAGGCGGTATTGTTGATGGTACAAATATCAAAGGAGCCTGATTCAATTGTGGAGGATATAATTCCGAGCTTGAGCAATCGACTTCCAAAGTTGGTAGCTGGTTGTGTTAATGCATTGCACGCCGTGGTGGAGAATTATGGTACGGCAGTGGTTTCTCCAAAAACAATCCTTCCAAGTTTAGCAAAGTTGTTTGGTCATGCTGATAAAAATGTAAGGGCAGAGACGACAAAACTTACGGTAGAATTGTATAAATGGATGGGTGAAGGGTTGGTGGCTGTATTGTTTTCAGATTTGAAACCTGTCCAACAAAAGGATTTAACCAAAGCTTTTGACGCCGTGAAGGATATATCACCACAACAATTGAGACACACCAAAGCACAACAGGATGAAATGGAGAGAATGAAGGAAACCCACGATGTTGATGGCGATGTCGAGATGGTGGAGAGTTCAGTGCAACCCAATGCCCCTTCATTTGATCCGTATGAGTTCGTTGATCCTGTAGAAGTGTTGACTAAACTTCCCAATGACCTTAATACGCGGATTTCCTCTGCTAAATGGAAAGATCGTAAAGAGGTTTTAGAAGAAGTCTATGAAATTCTCGAAAAGACCGTCAAATTAGTCACAACTGATGATTATACGTCATTAATTAGAATATTTGCAAAGTGTATGAAAGATGCAAATATTCAGGTCGTTCAACTTGCTGCAAACTGTACAGAATTCATCGTGAGAGGCATTGGCAAGAGTTTCCATAAATATCTAATAATCATCCATGGGCCAATGGTGGAAAGAACTAAAGAAAAGAAAGCTTCAGTAGCATCAGCATTGGAAAGCTGTCTTGATGCCATATTTAAAATATCGTCCTTGAACGACGTTCTAGAAGACATTTTCATTGGAATGAAGAATAAAACCCCACAGATCAAAATTGCATCCACAAATTATTTACAAAGATGTTTGGCTTCCACAACTACACCACCAACATCTACAGAGATAACCAGCATTATGGAAGTTGGAGTAAAACTCTTGAGTGAATCACAAGAACCAATCAGACAGGCATCTACCGAAATGATTGGGACATTAATGAAGATAACAGGAGAGCGAGAACTTAACTCGTTCTTAGAGAAAATCGACGATAACCGTAAAACAAAAGTGTTTGCATTCTATGAAACTGTGGAAGTTAACAGCAAATACGGCAAACCTAAAGACAACGCACTTGCACCTACTAAGAAACTCAATTTACCACCGACAAAGCGAGCCACGGGCAAACCAGTTGAACCATCGATACCATCTAAACGAGGAGCCACTTCTCCTGTAAAAAGAGCTGATGCACCCAAAATATCATCGTTTGGAAGAGGATTGACTGGTAGATCTTTAGCATCCTCTAACCCAAACATGCAGACTCCCACATCCACCACCATTACACCACCTATTGCACCAACCATTTCATCTGCTGAAAAGGAAGAACTTCTTTCGCTTCGTCAAGAAAAGCAACAATGGCTCAATGACAAACAAAACTCAGTTCAAATACAACAACAACTACACGACAAGAACGAATCTCTCACCCATGAAATCTCACAACTCACAGGCAGAACAGAAACCTTCCGTAAAGACCATACCAACGCCATATTGATGGTGAAACAAAAGGAAACACAAATCTTGAGGTTGAACAGCGATCTTGAAAATGCCAAACTTAAGATACGAGACTTAGAGCAAACAATAGAAATGATGAAGTTACAGAACAACCAAGTCCAAGCAAAGCCTTACAAATATGAGACCTCTCCATATGAAACCAATTTCAGATCTCCAGACTCAAGATCACGAATCACTTCTGGAGAATTAAACTCCAGAGTCAACAGATTGTCAATTGATAATGACTTTTTAAAGGTTAATACGTTCAATAATAGATTTTCAAGCCCTCAAAGAGAACCTTCGTTGACCACCACGAGAGAGATGATGGAATCTGATTCCAATGATGATAGTTGGAAGAGAGCAGCAGAGGTGACGTCGCAATTGAAGGCCAGAATCGAGAAGATGAAGGCTAGATCAAGAGGAGGTAATTTTTAGTGGATATGTGAGATGAATTACCAGGGAAATGTACCGGTGATACTACACTATATGCTGTTCATGAATTCAGATGACGTAGAGGCCTCAAATCTTTCCATTTCAACGTCTGCTCTCCCAACAGAGTAATTTGTACAACTATACACTGATAATAGTTCTGGTCTTGGAGTACTTGAGCATATAATTCTGTACTTTAGTGTCTAATTGACAGTTTAATTCTGGTACCTCAATTTTCAGCTCTTATTGGTATGGTTTCGTTGAAATCTGGCCCAAGAACAAGTTTAAGTGCCGTTTAATCCTACTTCACCACTATTAAAATCTTTCCATCACGCTGATCTTAGTCTATTCCACAATGTAATCGATCTCCATTCTACATGCTTCAGCATCAACTACGGTAGTACTAATAATTATCGTAATTCTCACGTGACTATTTTTCACGTGCCTTGTTCCCCGGTTTCGGAATTCTCAACATGAAAAATTTGAGTCCACACCATACACCCTACAAATCCACAACATGTCCACCAAATTGAAGATCCTCGTCCCGGTCAAACGAGTAATTGACTACGCTATCAAGCCTAGAATCAACAAGACTCTCACTGGAGTCGAAACTAAGGGTGTCAAATTCAGTATCAACCCGTTTTGCGACATAGCATTGGAAGAGTCGCTCAGAATCAAGGAGGCCCACAAAGGATTGGTGGAAAAGATCCATGCTGTCTCTATTGGACCTACAAAGGCCCAGGATATCTTGAGAACTGCTCTTGCTAAAGGTGCCGACTCGTCGACGTTAATTGATGTGGGAGACGAGGAAGTTGAACCGCTCAGTGTAGCTAAATTGCTCCAGAAAGTCGTAGAGAAAGAAGGTTCTAACTTGGTGATTTTGGGCAAACAAGCAATCGATGACGACGCTAACCAGACCGGTCAGATGTTGGCGGGTTTGTTGAACTGGCCCCAGGCCACCAACGCGTCCAAGGTCGTAGTTGATGGAGACTATGTCACTATTACGCGTGAAATCGATGGTGGTGCAGACACATTACGCGCAAAGTTGCCGGTAATCGTCACCACTGATTTAAGATTGAACGAACCAAGGTACGCATCGTTGCCTAATATCATGAAGGCCAAAAAGAAGCCTTTAGAGAAGTTAAAGGTCTCTGATTTGGGGGTAGAGATTACGAAGAGATTGGAGACTTTGAAGGTGGAGGAACCTCCTGTGAGAGAAGCTGGTGCCAAGGTGATGAGTGTTGAAGAGTTGGTGGAGAAGTTAAAGGAAGCTAAGGCCATTTAGAGGATTAGTGAAGACTATTAGTGAGATATAGTGGTAATTACTGAGATATAGCGCTAATTACTGCAATATGTTGGTAATTACTGAGATATAGCAATATTTACTGAGATATTGGGCTAGGTATTGAGATCTAAGGCAACTAAAGGGAATTTGATCCCGAATTAGTGTCCTGATCCTTAGAACTCTGATGAATTCCTTCTAATATTCACAAATCTCTAATAACCTACTATCAAAATACTTCAAACGAGTCTAGCGACTGACATTTCATTTCTATATATTAAATAATCAACATCGTTCTTGTATACTCAAGTAACTGAGCAAAGAGAAGTTGCTTGTGCGTGTTTTGTGACAGTTCCCAGAGAGAAATAGTTCCAAGAGAGACAGTCTTCTCTAAACTGCTACTAATCTTAGAAACTGCACATACATTGTAACTCTAGTTCCATTAAATTTAGTGAGCAATTCTTGATATTCTCATAGTTTTGTCACTAAATCTAACTTTTTTAGCCATATTTGAGAACATTCTCACTATTTCTAGTGACAATCTTTTAAATATCCTCACTAACTTCTTATTCCTCTCTATTTTCTCCCTGACTTCCCCCCAATTCTCATTTCCCCACGGTATCTCACATTTTCTCCATAATCAACTGCTGCTAAACCATATCAACACTTACAGACTCATGACTGCACTCACAGTATCGCTAGAATTTCTCACTAAAGTCATCAATGGCCACAATTTCCAGGCCTCTACACGTCCTCTCATCATTGGGATAAGTGGTCCTCAGGGTTCAGGGAAATCGTTTTTGACGCTAGGTCTCTTAGCGAGCTTGCAATCAAAGTACCCCCAGTTGAACATTGTACAGTTTCTGATGGACGATTTGTATCTTAGTCACCATTATCAGGATAAAGTCACTCAGCAGGCCCGTTTGGAGGATAATCCATTACTTCAGGGCCGGGGGTTGCCAGGGACCCATGATGTAGTATTGGGAAGAGAAATATTTAGCCAGCTTCAGGGCCCAGCAAGGGAAAATGTAGAGGGACAGCCTCCAGGAAAACAATGGGGACAGGAATTGAACCGGGGAGAATTGAACCAGGAACTGAACCAGGAACTGACTCATGGATCGCTGACAGAAACTCAAAATGTCCAGCCTAGAAATACCCCTGGTTTAAAAATTCCCATCTACGACAAGTCAGCTTTTGGTGGCGAAGGCGATCGGGTCCCACCAGCCAAATGGCAGTCCATTCTGTCTCCCGTAGATTTGGTGATCTTTGAAGGTTGGTTTAACGGGTTCCGGCCGCTAGATGCAGATCAATTTCGGACGAAATATCTCGTTTCTGGACCTGATGGCCCGCTTCAACGATACAGATTCTCTTCTCTTGAAGCTATCAACAACAAACTCCAACACTACACTGAGTTCTGGAATGTTTTCGACAAGTTCGTCTTTTTGCAGACCACCAGTATTGATAACGTTTATGCCTGGAGACTAGAGCAGGAACATGATTTGGTGACAAAGGAAGGTCGAGGCATGGACGACGACCAGGTCAAGGACTTTGTGAGGAGATACATGCCTGTTTACCATCTCTACTATGAGAAGATGTGTAGTGAAGGAGTGGTTGAGGAAGAGAATGGAAATTTGAGGATCGAGATTGATAAGGCAAGGAATGTGGTGGGTACCAGTATCTTTTGAAGCTACTGAAGTTACTGAAGTTACGAAGTTACGAAGTTTCCTAGAAAATTGCGTTAGATATATGTGGTTCTACTAGAGATAAACTAGGCTAGACTTTAGGCTCTGGTTGATCATAAATCCTGTCTAAATCTTCTCTATATCAACTGACTTCAAAAGCTACAGAACGACAAAGAGATCAAGACACTACAATACGCTAAACTGCCATTCATAGTACTATTTCCTAGAGGTTTATAACAAACTTCTATCAAATCTTCTGGATAAATATCTACACGGTTCTTGGTTGAATTCACTTAGTTAAGGAGCAGCAACATCTAAGGTTTTGGAAGCCAGTCTTCTCCAATACTTCGGGATCTGGAATCTCCAAATATTTTGAGTTCCTCAACTTCTAAACTACTGAACTACTGAACAATTGATCTCTAAATGTTCTACTGAACTAACAAGCTTCTCAGATTTAGAGAACTGCGAAACCCCACAAAATCTTCACCCAGAGCTTCCTGGATCTCCAAATCTTCTCACTCTACAGATCTTTAACTCTACACGTCTTGACCCTGAACGTTTGGTTACTGAAATCTCTTAGGTGGGGGACGTTACGGCTGGTAGTGCGTATATCGACCCATAATTGGGTGAACTGGCCGCTGGGTCCTAAACCACAACAGTACCTCCCCAGAAAACTTCAGGAGCATTCCAACTCCGCTAAGCAATGCCAGCTCGGCTAGAATTGGTGCCTGCGTTCTCACTCCATCCACCCTACGGCGCGTCTAGGCAATTCCCATCGGCATCCTAGAAACATCATAACCTCTACACAAAACGGTCCCACATCCATGCCGCAATACTAACATCCCCGCGGAACAAAATCTCATCACTCCAATATAAATAGCGAGCCACTCGCTCGTAAATAGAGCCTCACATATCACCGATATCACTACCACAATAATCATGTCTGATTTGGTTCCTAGTGAATTTATGAGCTTATTGGCAGAAGCCACCGCCAGCGTCCAGGCCAAATTGGCCGTCCACCCCGAACTCACCCAACCAAGAGTTATGATCATTTGTGGGTCTGGTTTGGGAGGAATCGCCAACATCTTGGCTGACGAACCAAAGGTGGAGATTTCCTACAAGGACATTCCAGGCTTTAAGTCGTCAACCGTCGCTGGCCATGCTGGAAAGTTGATTTTCGGACTTATTGGTGCCAACAAGGTTCCTGTGATGTGTATGTTGGGACGTTTACACTTCTACGAGGGCTACACCTTCCAGGAAACCACTTTCCCTATTCGTTTGGCAAAGAGGTTGGACGTTTCCACTGTTGTCGTCACCAACGCTGCCGGAGGAGTTCGTGAAGGCTTCGTTCCTGGAGATTTGATGTTGATCGAGGACCACATTAACTTCCCTGGTCTTGCCGGGTACCATCCATTGAGAGGTCCTAACTTGGCCGAGTTTGGACCTAGATTCCAGCCATTGTCTGACGCCTACGACTTTGACTTGAGAAAGTTATTTTACACCAAGGCCAGAGTCGAACTCGGGATCACTAGAAATATCTACGAGGGTACTTATATGTTTGCGGCAGGACCTACTTTCGAGAGCAGAGCCGAGGTTAGAATGATCAGAACTTTGGGTGGGGATGCCGTGGGGATGTCTACTGTTCCAGAAGTCATTGTTGCTCGTCATAGTGGAATGAAGGTTTTGGCGTTGTCGTTGATCACCAACTCCGGTGTGGGTGAAAAACCTCCTAGTGTGTTAGAAGAAAATCCAAAGGCTTTGGATGAAGGTATGGCTTGCCATGAGGAGGTTTTGGAAGCTGCCAATGAAGCTTCAAAGGATGTCCAGAGAATCTTTGAAGCAACGATTAATGAGTTATAGTTGTGCATATATAATATAAACTGTCTTCAGTTTTCTCTAAAAACTGTCGAACCCTAATAGAAACATTCTTAGCGAGAAATTAGCGAGAGATTAACGTGAGTGTCTCTGGAGACGACGGTGACTCGTAGAGTTGATCGGGATTATCTTTCGGACAAGTTATTTTCTCGGACTTGTTACTTTCTCGGACTTTTCAGTAACTCCGACACTCTAGTTCTCCGAAGGTACTCATATCATGAAGTCTAGTCACATTTTTCATCGTAACCTCACTATTTAAGTCCACGCATCTCATAATTTCGTGATTCCACCACTACCCTACGCTACATTTCCCTATCTCTATTTTTGATGAAATTTGGTGGCTAAATGGCTCCCCATATATTCTAAGATTGGTAGATTGACCTTGCTCAGACTTTGAGAATATCAAAAGATCGCCTGGTTCAGTTAAAGTCTCAATGAATTATCTTAATCATTCATTACTAAATGTCATAACAATGTATCAACAATTTTTCACCAATTTATCAACAATTTCTAATAATCAAGTCCATAATAGTGTTTGCGAGATACGGACAAGAACGAGTTGCAATGTATCATTCGCATATTTTCGACAATTCAGCTAGCTGAATCTTTATTGATAGTTCTATTCGCTGGTCATTGAGTTCTTGAGACGCTAACTCTGTAAACTCTCCTAACTCTGGTATGAACAACAGTCTGAAGACATAATTACACTGGTAATAACGTGTTTTAGCTAAAGTTGAACCCCTTATTGGTCAACTTCTCCTGCAGATTCCCACTTTCCTTGTAAATTCTCTTTCCATAAACTTACCTTATTATCTCCACCAGAAACGGCCAAAATATTTCCAGATAATGACCAGGAACATCTCCAACAAACGTCAGGAAACTTCTCGTCCGTCAATAATTGTTTTTGCCAGACCCCGTCTCTGTCCTGACTCCAAATCAACACCGTTCTGTCTTGGGATGCAGTGGCAATAAATGAACGAATCAAAATCGAAGGAGACCACGCAACATCACGCACCCAATCAGTGTGTCCCTCCAAAGTTGCTTCTTCTATGTAGCTGTTTTTTGTTGGATCGTACTTCCAGATCTTTGCGAGATTGTCGGAACCACATGTGACAAATCTGCGTTGTTGTTTCAACGAGGTGGCATCCTTGCCGCTGTTGTTGGTTATAGGTGCCCAGGAGGCAGAATTCACTCCAATGGCGTGTGCATCGAATATAACATGTGACGTGGTGCCGTCGTCGTTGAAGTCAACTACAGACGCCTTCCCGTCCGAAGATGTGCATAATAAAACGGCCCCGAGCTCGTGAGGAGCCCAACAGACTGAGTTTACGCTGGCTTGGTGTACGCTGTGTTCGGCTATGATGGACCATTGCTGGGTCTCTGGCTGTTCCTTCCAGATCAATGCCTTCCCGTCGTACGAACACGAGGCTAGAATAGATCCGAATTTAGGGTGTGCCCACGAAACTTGCCAAACAGGACCCTCGTGGCCTGTCAAGGTTGTGATCAATTTGTAATTCTCGGTGCCTTCGATTTCAAAGATCTTGATCGTTTTGTCCGAGGAACTGGTGGCCAATCGCTTACCATAATAGTCCAAAACGGCGTCATGGATCAAATCGTCGTGTGCGTTTCCAATCGTAACCATTGTGATTGTAGATGTGATATGTAAATGGGTGTTGTAGAAGAGACGTTGCTTGTATTGTGTTGTGTTGGAGTTGGTGGTTGGCGAATTTTGAGACGTGGTAGAAATGGTGTTACCCGGATCTAGATAAATGTCGCACAATTTTAGATATTAGCATGTTTAAATGTATGTGTTAGGAATAGTCAAGTCTTGGAATACTAGTGAAGTTTTAGAAAAGTAGTCTAGACACAGAATAGTAGTAGTGGTAATTATTAGGACTCTAAATTAGTGTCTTAGAAAATATCATTCTTTAGCCTATAACATTCCAACCGTTCATTCTAGGAATATCGTAATTATGTCGTAACCATTGAGTTAAGGCCATATTATCAGCAAGAGTTCTTCATTAACTCTGAGGACAGCGAAGGTTTGCGATTGTCTTGGGAGTCTGGTAGTCTGATACTCTTCTTAGTAGGATAATAAAGTACTATGGAAAGTAGTGTCAGTAGTTTAGTATTCTGGAGAGTAGAAATAGAAGCGAACGCTGCAAGAAGAGTTACGTTACCTGCACAAGGTCTTCAATATTGTCAGATCGTTCTTTTTAGATCTACTTATCATGAGCAAGCGGCATTTCTTACCTCGGGTAAGTCTAGATAACACAATAAGCATAGACAATTATCTTTGTTCATCGTTCTCTGAGGTCTATATTAAGCAATGTCTATCTTTGAATTCAATGAGTTCCACTAATATATTATCTTTCTAGTAAACATATATCCGAGGGAACTATTAGCTAAGCGAATAAGTGCTCTCATTCTCTCATTCTTTAGAGCTGCAAATAAACTAACGAAAAGGTTCTGAAAGGTTTTATATGGAAATATTATAAATAGGACTCGAACATCGGTAGATACTGCTACTGAAAGATTGACCAAAATGGCCCCTAATAACCAAGTTAACGTAGAAGCTAGCCAGAATAGTCCCCATTATATCATTTACGAATTCGCAACACTATTAACCAGTAATTGTCCAAAATGCTTAGCATAAAGTGCAGATCCCATAACCTTCTACAAAGTAATTAACAACCCACTGCGATGTATTTAGAATAAGTTATAGTGGAGATTTGGTGAGATTGAAGATAATTAGTGATACGAATGAGATTCAGGACGTTAAAGAGTTTTAATCATGTTATTGAGAATTTATTTAGTAAGATGTGGTGAAGAATTATGAAGATGATGAAGTATTTGAGAATTGAAGAGTTTTGAATAGGAATAGTGACTATTAGTGACTATTCGTGAGATTTAGTGAGATTTAGTCAATATTGAAGAGGATCTATTGATACTATTCTGTGTTCAGTATTTATACTAGCGGAAATTAAGATTATTATCATGAATAGTGAATTATTTGTGAATTAATATTTCTGAGGTTGATCCTCTCCACAACGTGGAGAATTGTTGGAAATCTTCTAAACCAAGATTTGCATTACCAGTACGAATTCTATAGTACTGTCTGATCATTCACTCATAGATCTGGCTCAGATTCAGCACACGCAACTTAGCTTCACTCAGGTACTAACTCAGATACAAAGAAATATTTCTACTAACGTATTATTTTCTCTAATATTCATCACGACTCAACAAATCTCACTAATAGTCGCTATTCTTCTATTCTTCTATTCTTCTATTCTTCTACTATTCTATTATTCTATTATTCTATTATTCTATTATTCTATTATTCTATTATTCTATTATTCTATTATTCTATTATTCTATTATTCAGTTCTTCTACTCTTGTCTTCATTTCTTAGCGACATTTTGCAGCCACTAACCTATTTTGGCCTGCACATAACCAGAACAACCGATAAATGAAAATCAGTTACACCGCCAGACCCACAAGAAGAGTCTGATCAATGATAAATAAGAGTGATTGATAGAACTACCACTGAGAACCAGCGAGCCAGTAATCAAGAAGTGAGCATTGAAGAAGTGCTAAATTAAATCTCAAAAAAGAGAAGTATTTGCTAACAAATTACTTAAAATACTCTAGAATAATCTAAATAGAATACGTTTAACGCTGAATTCCTCAATAGTTCACGGTTATAGCGTCATAATACCACCAAAGATCTGAAACCATTACATACTCACTACAACGATTCACTATACGAATCTACTAGGTACTATAAATTAGGACCATACTTGTCACCACTCAAATCTCATAATCCCTATCACTATGGACAAATCTTATGACGAAATCACGGCCATAACGTCACTAGTACAAGCACTCACACAGCTGGTCAAGGATTCACACGATCATATCAATAGACTCCAGACAGTTGCTGCCTCTATGGTACCTAAAGAAACATTCAACGAACTATGTACCAAACAAGTAGAGGACCCCAGCGAGCCACAAGTTACAGAAGAATACGTAGTCCATCTACTCGAGAACCAACGTCTAGACCTTGTCATGGATATTCAAAAAGAAGATTTCATTGGTGAAAAGTTGTCGGAATTGGTCCAACAAAACGAAGATATCATGGGCTCAGTGAAAGAATACTTTGCAAGAAAGGACACTATACGAAGAGAAGAAGAGGACGAAGCTGCACAGAGGTATTCCAAGTATGTTTGTGACGTTATAGAACCTACACACGACCATTTGGAGTCGAGTCTAGGAGTGTTCAACTTGGCCATCGTCAAAATCAAGCAACTTTTGTTGGAATTCGGAGACGAGACTAAGAGAAATGATGATATTTTGTTATCTAAGGAGTACCAGACGAAGTTGAATGAATTGGTGAAGATCTTGAACGACCGTATTGCTGAGAATGTTTTTGAGAGAAGTAAGTGAAGAATAAAGGTACTAAATTGTTGAAGAAAACTATTAAATGTTAAAGAAAACTACTAAGTATTAGAGAAAACTACTAAAATATGTATTTGTCATAGTCGTTTCAAAGAGATCGAGAGATTATTTTCAATAATGGCCTTTTAGTGACACCTACTTGAGAAAGGTCTCATGCTTGAAGACTAACAAAACAATATATGGTTACGACAAGTTGTTCAAGTTTATGAAGCGTCAGCTCAAATTCAAAAGAACCATAGTTAACTTTGAATTACCGTTCTCTAATATCGCTATTTCTTGACACAATCAGAATTTCTGGCTCACCAGACTCATACTGCTTATACTACACCATTCACTGCTAAAGATATGGCTCCACTGAAAATCCAATACGTGTGAGTGATAGCACATACTAGCTATGATAGTTCTCGTCACTATGATTCAACAGAGCATTCTAAAATATTATGCATTTATTAAATGGGTCAGGAATACTAATCACGACTATATTAAGACTTGGTCTTTCCACTTTGGCTTTTATATCAGATCAAACTGACTGACCAAGTTTTATGGGACTGACCAAGTTTTTAGAGCGTGTTGTTCATATTGTTAATACTAGCCCCTTCAATTCACAGCTGGTGTTATTGAATCTTGGTTCAGCTAAACAATGACAGAACTTAGAGGTTCCTGTGGCGATACTAACAACTTTATCCGAAGTTTTTATTCATCCAAAGTTTTCTTATCCCAACTAATCTTTGCTTCAGTATCTATCTCAGCCTTTGATGCAACACTCCCTTTTCCTGGATCTCTTCCAACAAAAGAGTAAGCTTGATTGATGATATTCCTATTTGGATCCAATTTAACCCAAGATTGTCTGATCCGATCCATATTCATATTTGCCCTATCAAACTTGAAAAGTTCAAAAACATAAAGAATCATTTCGTAAAAGAAAATCACCACGATCTTGAAGATATTTCTGGAAGGTTCTTGTTTCTCCTTCTGCTCCGGAATATGAATATTTCTGGTCAATTTAGTCATCAACTTTTTTCTCTCGTCTGGATCAGCAAAGACCTGATTGAACTTCCTCAGTTGAACAAGATTACTTACGATATCAGACAACTTCGTCTTGCATTGGTCGTTTAACTTGATGTCTAACAAATGACAACTTTCTTCCAATTCCTTGATTCTCTTGACCAAGATTCTTGTCTCGTAAATCAACCTATCAATACTGCTGTTTAACTCGTGAAAGTTGTATTGCAAATTGTCCGACAAGTCTTCGTCGACGATTCGGACCTTGTTTGAAATCATTTGATTATGAACATTATTCAATCTAATCAATTCTAGATTCAATAGTTTATATGAATGTTTGATGTTGGTGACAGGAAGAGTAATTAGAGAATTTCCATTAGATTCTTGCTTTCCGTTGCGAGAAGTTCCGTTGGACTGGCCATTAGACTGCTCAAACTTTGTTCCATTCACCCTATACTTTCCTCCGTCCTCCTTGCCTTCGTGATTGGAATCATACATCTTTTGCAAATTGGCATGCTTCAAAACGGTATTGACACCTTTCAAATAATTATACGAAAACCTTTCAATGGTAACAAATGAACCACCATCACCTCTAAACACATGGTCTTCGATACTTGAAAAACTCAAACTTCTTTTCCAGGAGACATTTTTTATTTTGTTGTCGTTCTTGGTGAATTCCAAAACGTTCAAGTTCCCTTCGTTCATGAAGAATGGGAAGGAGTTTCTTCGATTGAGGTTGAATTGGAATTTCTCTAGGGGATCGAACTTTTTATCGTCGCAGGCCGTTCCCTTGTTGGTATGTTCACTGTGTAAGGAGTTTGCATCACATTGTAGTAACGAGTCAACGATTGTTGATTGGAAGTTATTGTTGGGAGAACAAGGAGATTCGTTTACCGATTCGCGTTGTTTCATGGTGTTTGCAGAAGTGACTTTTCTGCTTTGAAGCCCCATTTTCATTCTAGTGAGTCCTCTAGAGTATCTTGAAATATCAGTGCTTTCACCAAGGTTCTGGGAATTTGTAATGCTATCTTTCAAACTCACAAATTTGTATTGTTTCGCTGAGTTTTCTGGGATATTTCTACGATGATGATGGTGGTGGGTATTATACTTCGAGCCATCGCCTGATTTCGGAACGTTTGGAGAGCTGTTTTCGTAAAATAAGCGCATCAAGACCTTGCCAGTGATGTGACTCTTTAGATATTCCATGTCTAGAGTTTCGACGTCAAGGGGATTCAAATTTTCAGACAATTTGGCGATTTTGTTACGGATTCTCGAACCACTCGATGTATCGTCAAGATCTCGGGATGATACGTTTATTCGATCTTGAACTGTGTTTTTAACCACATTGGTTAACTTTCTGAGCTCGTTACTGTAATAGCCCTTGTTTTTTTTGTATAATTGACCGGTTGTTCTAGGATTTTCATTGTCTCTTGATGGACTATCATAAAAGTTGGAGATCTTATTTCTTTCTGGTAACAAAATGGAGTTTGTTGCGGCAAACAACTTATTCAACGTCTCGAGGTCAAGTTTCCTCCTCTTCTCTATTTTGTATTGTTTCTGGAACTGTCCTATAGATATCATGAAACTCTCAAATTCAAACGGATCTTTGGGCACATCACAGCCTCCGATCATTAGTAAACGTAGTTTAATACTTA
>Ga0065707_10081771_pt1 | contig 44054 bp, 59 predicted proteins | sample SwiRhicommuniRL3_FD_59094 | JGI IMG/M metagenome (GOLD analysis project Ga0065707, IMG submission 59094) | Switchgrass rhizosphere bacterial communities from Rose Lake, Michigan, USA - RL3 v2 (version 2) | ecosystem: Host-associated > Plants > Roots > Rhizosphere > Soil | place: East Lansing...
CTAAAAAATTTCCCCGGAGGAGTTTTTCCGGCAAACTTTTTGCCCCGGAAGCCCTTGGGACCCATCTCAAACTACCAGATAAGTCCAGACAAGGAGCAAAGAAGTGGCCGGAGAGTTGGTACAACAGCTCGTAGTCGTGAGCAAAAACAAGGACAACTCCACGGGCGTTGGCTACGTGGCTCTGCTGAAGGCGGATGGCACCCCGTTCGCGACCGATCCGTTCGTCAAGGCTGCCGCACAGACCGACGTCGGTGCCGTGACCTCCGTGGTGGCTGCCGGTGCCACCCCAACCAAGGCTGAATACGACGCTTTGCGTGTTGACGCGCTCGCCACTCGAACTGTTCTGAACTCTCTGTTGGCGAAGCTGCGCACCGCGGGCATCATCACCACGTAGTAGGCGCTGGAGGGGCCGTGGCGACCGAGAAAGATGCCAGTGAGCCAAGGAGACGTCGGCCGCCAGCCAAAACTCCCGAAGCCAGGGAGAAGCAACTCATATCCTTGGCTGTAGACCTGGCTGAGCAACAGCTCACGTCCGGAACTGCTTCAGCACAAGTCATCACACATTATCTAAAGCTGGCGACCGAACGTGAGAAGGCGGAAGTCGATCGAATCAAGAACGACAACCGTCTAACCGACGCCAAGATCGAACAGATAGCTTCGGTAGCTCGTCAAGAAGAGCTTTATAAGAAGGCTCTAATCGCGATGAGCAGTTATACCTCTGGACAAACACCTCTTGATGCGGAGGAGATGTATGACGACTAAAACTTATACAGAATTAAGTCGCTTTCATACATTTGAAAACCGATTCAAGTATCTGAAACTTCGCGGTAGAGTTGGCGATTCAACTTTCGGTTTCGATCGATACATGAATCAAAAATTTTACACTTCAAGAGAGTGGCGTCTTCTACGAAATCGAGTGATCGAAAGAGATGGTGGGTGTGATCTAGGTATTGATGGCTATGAAATTCACAGCGGTCTATACATTCATCACATGAATCCGATCCTGGTCGAGGATCTGGCAAATTTCAATTCTGATGTTTTGGATCCTCAGTTTCTGATCACTTGTACTCAACAAACTCACAACGCCATTCACTACGGGGTCGAAGACTACGTACCGAGACAATTAATTGTCAGAAGGTCTGGCGACACAAAGTTGTGGTAATCGAAAAGGAGAAAGAAAGATGGCTGACGAACCGTCGACAGTTCCCGCTCCGCCGGAGGCTGCGGATCCGAGCCTGAGCTCCGCAGCAAAGGATGCGTTCTTCGCAAACGAGCCACCGGCAGAGCACAAGCATCGGACTTACGACATCAAGGCTCGCGGGGCGTCGATCGAAGACGCCAACTTCGACGTCGAAGAGACGAACGCGAAGGGTGGTGATGAAGTTGAGTGAGGGCGACGACAAGTGGAGCTTCGTTTCAAGCAAGCTCGGCGACGTCACTAGCAAGGCTCGTTCTCTCGCTTTGGAAGTCTGCGTCGCGGCCTGGAACGCTGGTCACGATGTCTGGTTCGTCTGGGGCGACGGCAACGAGATGGACCACATGCTCAACCACACCCAGGATAAGCCGGTGTTGGACTTCATGGTCCACAACGAGGCTGCTGGCGACTGGGTTCGCGACTACATCTGGGCCAATCGTTCCCGACATGGCCTGAAGCACGTCATCTGGGAACAGCACATCACGTCTACGGTCGTCAGCCCGGGCGTTCGGCGTAAGATGTCCGATCGTGGCGATCCGACAGCGAACCATTTCGATCACGTCCACACCGAATGGTTTGCAGGAGATTACGTTCCTGCGGATCAGTCTCCTCCTGTTTCCACGCATCTGACTGTCGATGGTGAGCTCGGCCCGAAGACCATCAAGCAGTGGCAGAAGGTCATGGGGACGAAGGTTGATGGTGTGATCACGCCTCGAAACAGCGATCTCGTGCGCGCGGTTCAGCGTCGTCTGAAGGCCACGGTCAACAGTCGTCTCACGGTCGATGGAGATGGCATCTACCAGAACGGTCGGTTCTACAATACGGTCGCGGCGCTTCAGACATATCTGGGCAGCCCTACCGACGGCCGCTTGTCCGTTCCGAAGTCAGAAGCAGTCAAGGCGCTTCAGCGCCGACTGAACGAAAATCGTTTCTAACGCGTAAAGGGGGTGTCCCATTTGATTCCGAGTATCCTAAACAGCGTCAAGAAGAACCTTGGTATTGCGGAAGACTACGACGTTTACGACAACGATATTCTGTTGTTCATCAACGGCGTTTTCTCGACGCTAAACCAACTTGGCGTTGGACCTGATGAAGGTTTTCTTGTCGAGGATGACTCCGCCGAGTGGGACGACTTCCTTGGCGGAGATCCTCGAAAGAACCACGTCAGAACTTACATGTTCCTGAAAGTCAAATTCATGTTCGATCCCCCTCCGACTTCTTACGCTCAAGAAGCTGTGAAGGAACTCATCAGAGAACACGAAGTTCGGATCAGTATTCAAAGGGAGGATGCGGAGTGGACCGATCCGACGGTATTGGTACCGTAGACTCCCTTCTCGCCCATTACGGCGTCAAGGGAATGCGGTGGGGTGTTCGGAGGCCTGAGGGAAGTGGCCCCGTCGCCGTAACAACAAGAGAAACCCCCGGTAGGAAAGTACGAGCCTCTGGGGGACAAGGGCACAAGCCGTCGGAAGATGCGGTGAGAGCCACAGTACTCAAACAAAGAGCGAAGAAGAGCTCGGTCCACTCCCTTTCCAACAAAGACCTTCAAGATCTTGTTACTCGAATGAATCTTGAGAAGCAATACTCGACTCTCAAGGGAGACAACGCCTTCAAGAAAGGTGTTCAGATCACCCGAGATCTTGTTGGCGCTGGAAAACTGGGCAAGGAAATCTTCGACATCGGTAGGAAAGTCGTACGTAAGTGAGGGGAGGGTTGGCAATGGCGTTATCAAACAAAGCGGTTCCGGTTTACTACGGTCGCTTCCGTGATGCGGTGCTTCGCGGTGAGATTCCGGTAAACCGAGAGATCTCCATGGAGATGAATCGCATTGATGCGCTCATTGCCAACCCGAACATCTGGTACGATCCCGATCCAGTAGAGGGATTCGTTCTCTACTGTGAGAATGAACTAACGTTAACTGATGGAAGTGATCTCCATCTACTCGACTCATTCAAGTTATGGGCTGAGCAGATTCTCTGCTGGTATTACTTCCAAGAACGTAGTGTGTATGAACCGAACCCGAAAGGTATGGGTCGGTATGTAAAGAAGGTCATCAAGAAGCGCTTGACTCTGAAACAATACTTGATCGTGGCTCGCGGGGGAGCCAAGTCAATGTATGCCGAATGCATGCAGAGCTACTTCTTGAATGTCGATACGTCAACAACGCACCAAATTACTACAGCACCAACCATGAAGCAAGCCGACGAAGTGATGGCGCCGTTCCGAACGGCCATCACTCGGGCAAGAGGACCGCTGTTTGAATTCTTGACCGAAGGTTCTCTTCAAAACACCACCGGCTCAAGGGCTCTTCGACAGAAGCTAGTCTCAACTAAGAGAGGTATCGAGAACCTTCTCACCGGGTCTTTGCTTGAAGTCAGACCCATGACGATCGCCAAACTACAAGGCCTTCGTCCGAAAGTCGCTACGATCGACGAATGGCTTTCTGGAGATTCCCGAGAAGACGTAGTAGGCGCTATCGAACAAGGCGCATCGAAACTAGAAGACTACCTCATCATCGCTATCAGTTCCGAAGGTACTGTCCGAAACGGTTCGGGTGATACCATCAAAATGGAACTAATGGAGATTCTGAAAGGGGAGTATCTTGCGCCGCATGTTTCGATCTGGCATTACAAACTCGACGAGTTGGATGAAGTTGCCAACCCTGCGATGTGGATTAAGGCGCAGCCGAATCTCGGTAAGACCGTCTCTTACGAAACATACCAGCTGGATGTCGAACGTGCCGAGAAAGCGCCGGCCTCGCGGAATGACATTCTAGCTAAGCGATTCGGCATCCCGATGGAAGGCTATACGTACTTCTTCACTTACGAAGAGACACTGCCTCATCGGAAACAGAGCTTTGAAGGCATGCCCTGTGCCCTGGGAGCGGACCTTTCCAGAGGTGACGACTTCTGTGCCTTCACATTCTTGTTCCCCATCCGAAGCGGTTTCGGAGTTAAGACTCGAAGTTACATAACCTCAGTAACTTTGATGAAGCTTCCGGGCGCAATGCGCTTGAAGTACGACGAATTCATCAGAGAAGATAGTCTTCACGTACTTGAAGGCACGACTTTGGACATGGTCGAGGTCTATGAAGATCTCGATCGATTCATTGAAAGAATGCAGTACGACGTTCGTAGCCTTGGCTTTGACCCGTACAACGCCAAAGAATTCACAACTCGATGGGAAGCCGAGAACGGTCCTTTCGGTATGGAGAAGGTAATCCAGGGAGCTAAGACGGAATCTGTTCCGCTTGGTGAACTAAAGAACCTCAGCGAAGGCCGTCAATTAGTATTCGATGAGAAACTGATGTCCTGGACTATGGGCAACGCAATCACTGTCGAAGATACGAACGGAAATCGAAAACTTCTGAAGAGGCGTCAAGACGAAAAGGTTGACAACGTGGCGGCTCTGATGGATGCCTACGTTGCGTACAAGCTGCACAAGGAGGCATTCGAGTGAAATACACGGAGGAGACCAAACCCGATTCGCCAACCGAAGTGGTTCTGGCTCACTACGGTGTGAAAGGCATGAAGTGGGGCGTTCGAATCGCCAATCCAACTAGTCGACAAATTGCCGACGCTAGAGTTCGGCAGGCAGTGCGCCAACGAGAGTTTGGGCGTAGTGTAGATCGGCTGAATCTGGTCTCCGGAGGTAAGGATAGAAAGGCTCAGGCTCAAGCAGTAAAGAATTTCGAAAAGACTAGGAAAGAATTCCTTACCAATGAAGATCGAGTGACCGCGGCAAGGACCACCAGAGGAGAAAAACTGGTTCAAGTTTTTCTATTGGGTCCTCTAGCTCTCGTGTCGATTCCCCTGGGTAAGGCACAAGAGGTGGCCGTGGCTCGATCTGTCGACAGAGAACGAGCGAGACGCTAAACGCTTCCGCCAACATTAAGAAGGGAGGTGAGTATGTCGTCTATCGGCGCCCGAATCAGGCACGCCTGGAATGCATTTCTTAACATTGATCAGCGTCGTGCCTTCGATGAAGGACCCGAATACGGCCATCGTCCCGATCGAGTTCGTTTGAACTTCTCGAATGAACGATCCATCATCTCGTCCATATTTGTTCGTCTAGGTATTGACGTAGCAGCCTTGGATTTTCGCCACGTTCGTCTGGACAAAGATGATCGATACGAATCCGAGATGGATAGCGGGCTAAACGAGTGTCTTAAGGTTTATCCGAATCTGGACCAAGGCCCAAGACACTTCAAACAAGACATGGCGATGAGCTTGTTTGACCAAGGTGTGATCGCTATCGTTCCTGTCGACACAACGGTTGATCCAAACAACTCGGGATCATTCGACATCAAATCGTTGCGTGTCGGACGAATAGTCGGTTGGAAATCACACAGAGTCCGCGTAGAAGTTTACAACGAAGAATCCGGACGCCGAGAACAAATCAGTCTCGACAAAAGTTTTGTTGCAATCGTCGAGAATCCCCTCTATGCGGTGATGAATGAGCCTAATTCAACACTTCAGAGGCTGATTCGAAAACTCAATCTACTGGATGCGGTTGACGAGCAATCCAGTTCAGGCAAGCTCGACATGATCATCCAACTTCCCTACGTTATCAAATCTGAAAGTAGAAGACTACAGGCAGAGCAACGTAGGAAAGACATTGAGCGCCAACTCAAGGGCAGTCAATACGGCATTGCCTATACCGACGGTACTGAACGGATTACACAACTCAACCGTCCAGCCGAGAACAACCTTCTCAAGCAAGTTGAATTCCTGACAAACATGCTCTATGGTCAACTCGGCCTTACTGAGTCTGTTATGAATGGGACCGCCGATGAGAAGGCAATGCTGAATTACCATAACAGAACGATAGAACCGATTGTCGAGTCGATTCTAGAAGCAATGCGAAAGACATTCTTGACAAAGACGGGTAGATCTCAGAAACAGTGGATTCTTGCCTTCCGTGACGTGTTCAAGTACGTTCCGATCACAGAAGTCGCGGAGATCGCGGATAAGTTCACTAGAAACGAGATCACGTCAGCAAACGAGATCCGTCAGGCTATCGGGATGAAGCCGAGCAAGGATCCCAAGGCAGACGAGCTTCGTAACAGCAACATGCCAGATGTGAATCCTGACTCTGGCATGAAGCCGATCGATCCGGCGATGGCCAGATCGCTTCCCCGAAAGCCCGACTCCGTCGGAGCCGGATCCAATCTCAACTGAGGAAGGAGACAGTCAAAATGGGAGTAGATCTTGCCGAAGCTGACTTTGGCGGATACGCAACCAAGGCTGATCTCAAGTGCACCGACGGACGGACCATCAAGCCCGAAGCCTTTTCCCACCAGGACAAGGTCACGGTCCCTCTCGTTTGGCAGCACGGCCACAACAGCCCAAGCAACATTCTCGGACATGCCGTCTTGGAGGCCCGCTCGGACGGGGTCTACACGTACGGCTTCTTCAACTCCACCCGCGAGGGTCAGAGCGCCAAGGTTCTTGTTCAGCACGGCGACATCACGAAACTCTCCATCTACGCGAACCAGCTGAAGGAACACGGCAAACTCGTACTTCACGGCATGATCTGTGAGGTGAGTCTCGTCCTTGCTGGGGCCAACAAGGGTGCGGTGATCGACTACGTTCGCCTGCAGCACAGCGACGATCCGGACGACGTAACGACATCTGAGACCGAAGCGGTTATTCACACGGGTCTGGATCTCAACGTCTTCGAGTCCTCGACGGACGAAGAAGAAATCGACGTCGATATCGCGCACGCCACCGTCAAGGAAATCTTCGACACTCTGAACGAACAGCAGCAGGGTGCTGTCTTCTACATGATCGGCGTCGCGGTCGAGGAAGCCCAGAAGGGCAATCTGGCTCAGGCCGAAGAAACCAAAGAGGGCGACCTCGTACACCAGGAAGGAACCGACGTGACCCGACGGAACGTCTTCGACCGCACCGACAGCGATGCGGGTGCCGGGGAACTGAGGCACGTGATGACCACCGACGACGTTCGGGCGATCTTCACGGAGGCTCAGGAAACTGGCAACTTCATGAAGGCCGTGAAGAAGTACGCACTCGCTCACGGAGTGGACAATGTCGAGTCGCTCTTCCCGGAGGCGCGCGCTTCGAGTCAGCGGCCCGAGTGGATTCGTCGTCGGGCCGAGTGGGTGGACAAAGTTCTCAACGGCGTTCGCCATCTGCCGTACACTCGAATCAAGAACTGGTTCGCCGACCTGACCTTTGAGGAGGCGCGCGCCAAGGGCTACATCACTGGTGCCTTCAAGAAGGAACAGTGGTTCGAGATCAGTCAGCGGACTACTGGTCCGACGACCGTCTACAAGAAGCAGCGGATGGACCGGGACACGCTCCTGGACATCACGGAGTTCGACTTCGTGGCGTGGCTCTGGGAAGAGATGCGCTTCATGTTGAAGGAGGAACTCGCACGCGCGATCCTGATCGGAGACGGTCGCGCTGTGGACGACCCGGACAAGATCAAGGACCCCGCCGGCGTCATTGACGGCACGGGCGTTCGCTCGATCCTGAACGAGCACGAGGTCTTCACCACCACGGTGACGATCAACCTCGGCGACGCCAGTTCGAGCTACAACGAGGTCGTCGAGGAAGTTCTGCGGGCTCGCAAGCACTACCGCGGTACTGGAAGGCCTGACTTCTTCACGACCAACGCAATGGTCGTTGAGATGCTCCTCCTCAAGGACACGACGGGTCGTCGTCTGTACCCGAACATGGCGGATCTCACCGCGGCCCTCATGGTCAACGAGATCGTCGAAGTCGAGGTCATGGAGGATGCAGCATATTCTCGCATCATCGGCATCTTCGTCAACGTCTCTGACTACGATCTCGGTACCGACCGCGGCGGCGAGATCACGACGTTCGAAGATTTCAACATCGACTACAACAAGTACACCTACCTGATCGAGACGCGTCTCTCCGGCGCTCTCACTCGGTACAAGTGCGCTCTCGTGGTCAAGATGCCGGGGGCTGACGCTGCTACCGGCGACGATGACATCCTCGTGGTCCCGAACTCCCCGACGTTCGTCAAGTCGACCGGTGTTCTGACCATCGTGGCGACGACTGGCGTGGTCTACAAGAACGACGTCACCGGCGCGACTCTCTCCACCGGCGCGCAGACGGCGATCGCTGCGGGCGAGACGATCAAGGTTCGTGCGGAAGCGGCCGCGGGCTACTACCTGCGCACCAACACCTACAAGTGGGCCTTCAAGCGCGACGACGCCTAAGAAGCGAGTAGTGCAATGGCAAAATTCTACGGCAAAGTCGGTTATGGCCAAGCTGTAGAGGGCAATCCTGGTGTATATTCCGACGACATCACCGAAAGGCAGTATTACGGTGATGTCGTTCGGAATAGCCTTAGGATTCAGGAGGGTCAGAATTTGAACGACGACCTAACTGTCGGCCACTCGATCAGCATTCTCGCTGATGCCTATGCCAACCAACATTATTCTGCCATTCGCTATGTTGAACTGGACGGGACGAAGTGGAAGGTGGTTAACATCGAGATGCTTCGTCCACGTCTGGTTCTTAGGTTGGGAGGGGTTTATAATGGCCCTACAACCTGAGGCTGCAGCAGCTAGTCGCTTAGCTCTGCAAGCAACCCTAGAAGAAATTCTTGGGTCTCAGAATGTATATTTCCAACCCCCCACGAACGTGCAGATACAGTACCCCTGCATAGTCTACAAGAGAGACAATGCAGACACCGGGTTTGCTGGCAACAGGCCATATCGCTACGAGCAGCGTTATCAGCTCACCTATATTTCGCGGGATCCTGATGAGCTAACGCCATTGAAGATCGCTGCGCTTCCGCAATGCGTCAACGTACGTTATTACACGGTGAAGAATCTGAATCATGACGTCTTCACGTTGTATTACTGAGGAGAGAAAACATGGTCGCACTCACGTGGGACGGAGTCGGTCAGAAGAAGTTCGAGACCGGCGTCGATCACGGCGTGTTGTACATTCCGAACGGCTCTGGGGTTTACAACACCGGCTACGCATGGAATGGTCTGACGGCCATTACCGAGTCCCCGTCAGGCGCGGAGCCCAACAAGCAGTACGCCGACAACATCATCTACCTGACGCTGCTTTCTGCCGAAGAATTCGGCGGAACCATCGAGGCCTTCACCTACCCAAGGCAATTCGCTGCCTGCGACGGTACAGCGGAGATCGAGGATGGCGTCTACCTCGGTCAGCAGGATCGAAAGTCCTTCGGTCTAAGCTATCGAACCAAGATCGGCAACGATCTTCTGAATGCGAACGCTGGCTACAAGCTCCACCTCGTCTACGGTGCGTACGCCTCACCTTCGGAGAAGAACTACCAGACGATGAACGACTCTCCGGAGGCCACGGCTCTCAGCTGGGAGTTCTACACCAACCCAGTTCCGGTCGGCACCATCGCTGGCGTTGAGCGTAAGCCCACCGCTACATTGGTGATCGACTCAACGATGGTCGATGCGGATTCATTGGCGGATCTGGAAGCTCTTCTTTACGGCACCGTTGGTACCGATCCGAGTCTTCCGATGCCGGCAGCGGTATACGCTCTGTTCGCAGGAACGGTAACAACGGTCACGCCTGGCGTTCCGACATACAACTCGACGACCGACATCATCACTATTCCGGGTACGACCGGCGTCATCTACTCGGTCAATGGAATCGATGTCGCTGCTGGCTCGTACGGTCCGATCACGGCAGACACCGTGGTCAATGCTCGTCCGGCCGATGGCTACCGATTCCCGGCAGTCACCGACGACGACTGGCTGTTCACGTTCGTCTAGATCGAAAGGAGAACCAGAGAATGTTGGAGTTGCTTGTCAAGTTCGACGAGATGTTCGATGAAACCAGCGATGAATTCATCAGTGCAATCTCGGTTAGATTGCGACTCGAACATTCTCTGGTTTCTCTGTCAAAATGGGAGTCTTTCTATAAGAAGCCTTTCCTCAGCAAAGAGGACAAGACTGATGAAGAGATCCGCTTCTACATTAGATTGATGAACATCGACCCGGACGTTGGCTCGGAAGTGTTTCATAGACTTCAAGAGGAGCACTTCAATGCTGTGAATGAGTACATCAATGATCCTCAAACAGCAACTTGGTTTAGTGAAGACTCATCCGCTAAAAGAAATACTGAAGTCATCACGGCCGAATTGATCTACTACTGGATGATTGCATTCACCATTCCAGTAGAGTTTGAAACTTGGCATCTGAACCGTCTTCTAACTTTGATTAGGGTTTGTAATCTGAAGAATTCGAAGCCGAAGAAGATGGGTCGAGCGGAGGCAGCTGCGAAGCAACGAACTCTAAACGAACAACGTCTGAGGGAATTCGGCACTACGGGCTGACCTGCAAGAAAGGTTTGCGGATGACAAGACTTTCCTGGGACCGGGTCGGCGAACGCTTCTTCGAAACTGGAATCGACCAAGGGGTCTTATACCCTAATAAAGTCGGCGCCATCGGAGTTCCGTGGAATGGCCTGATCAGCGTGAACGAGACGCCAAGTGGAGGAGAACCTAAGCCGTTCTACGTCGATGGATACAAGTTTCAAAACCGTTGGACGCCGGAAGAATACGCTGCAACTCTAGAGGCATACACATATCCGAGAGCATTTGAAGAATGTCAAGGTGTTTCTCCTCTGGGTAACGGTCTATTCATGGCTGAGCAGTATAAGATTTCGTTTGGTTTGTGTTATCGGACGAAAATCGGCAACGATTCACAAGGTTCTTCTTACGGAAGTAAGATTCACTTTGTGTACAATGCTTTGGTTTCTCCTCCCGATAGAAACTATCAAACCGCTAGTGACAGCCCCCAAGCAAACACCTTCAGTTGGGCGATAACAACAAAACCGGTGAAAACTTCCGGAAAGAAGCCAACCGCCCATATGATAGTAGACACGACGTTGATGACGCCTCCGTTGTTATCTTCTTTAGAGGATCTTATCTATGGGAAAGATGGCGGAGACCCTCAACTGCCTTCGCCTACCGATCTCATAGCTTTGATCGTCGGTTGGCCGACGTTGTTCATCACGGATCACGGGAACGGCATATTTACAGCCTCGGGTCCAGACGATGTCGTTCGTTTGGCGACACCAAGAGCATTTGAGATCAACGCTTCAACCGTCGTCAACAATGGTGATGGATCCTTTGATGTTACCTCATACTGAGAACGGAGGGTACGGATGACAACTATTCGAGGTCTAATTGAGGCGGCCTCAATGATGCCCGTGTCGATTACGACCGGGAACGAGGCTCGACCCTCCACCGACGCCAAAGTACTTTGGATCGGAAGTACTACCGCTCCAATCAACATGGCGGTGGGGGACATCTGGCTTCGAATTCAGGAAACTGGTCCAGCCGCTCCTGAGATCGTAACGACTTCGCTGAACACTCTTACGCAGAGTGTCGCCTTTACCCAAACTCTAGCTGTAAACGGTACGCCTCCGTTCACGTTCAGCGTATCTTCTGGGACCCTTCCTGCAGGGCTCTCGCTGAACACAACGACCGGAACTATATCGGGGACACCATCGGCGTCAGGTAGCTACAGTTTCACAATCCAGGCAAGCAATGCCGTGGGTTCCGACACTCAGGCTTTCTCTGGAACAGTAACCAGTAGTCCAGTTGCTCCGACAATTACGACTACGGTACTAAATTCCCTCACCCAAAGTACAGCGTTCAGTCAGACGTTGAATGCCACCGGCACTACTCCTCTGACTTGGACGATCTCAGCGGGGACCTTGCCGTCTGGATTGACGCTGAATTCAGCCACTGGTGTAATCAGTGGCTCTCCCACGGGTTCTGGCGCATATTCGTTCACCGTTCAAGCGACGAACACCGCTGGTTCCGATACGCAAGCATATTCAGGAACCATCGCAAGCAGTGGCACGGCTCCGACGATCACAACAACGATTCTGAGTACGACTCAGGTCGGGATATCCTTCAGTCAAACCCTGAACAAAACAGGCTCTACACCCATGACTTGGGGTGTCACGGCGGGAACCATCCCTGCGGGACTGAGTCTAAACTCATCGACTGGTGTGATTTCGGGAATTCCAACCACAGCAGGAGCATATTCGTTCACTGTCCAAGCGACGAACAGCTTCGGTTCCGATACCCAAGCATTCACTGGAACTGTAGACGCATCTGAGGACGCTACGAATTTCTCGATCTTTGCCGGCGCTTCTACCGGAGCATTGTCGTCTCACAACGACGCTGATGCCGGTTCTTGGCTGTCTACGTTGTTCTATTGCGCGGGAACAGCTATGCCAGCAGGTTCTGAGATCTTCGGAGCTCGTCTCTACGTTCCAGCCGGCTCGGCACATATCGGTCAATCTTGGTCGGCCGCGTATCAAAGAAGGGTTTCTGGATACTGGCCTGGCGCCGGAGCGCTGGATCAAAGTCTATACGATTCGAACGGCACGAAAGTAAACGGTTCGGCTTTGGTAGCCGGCTGGAACGACGTCGAATTCACTGTGAAAGATGATGTAGTTCCTTCAGGCGGTTGTTGGATCATCGGTGTGACGATTGGGGATGGAACGCGCTATCTCCACGACACTACGCTGGTCGATACTGCGATTCAGCAAGCCAATGGTGAAGACTTCTACATGTCTGAAAAGGGAAGCACTCCAAACGCACGGAGCTTCTATCGAAACACAGTTGCCGGGGGAACTACTCGCTGGTACGGAATTGACTGCACAGTTAGTATTCCCGCATGAGTATCGACATTGTAGCTGAAAATGCCTTGGCAGGAACTTTCACCAAGGCGCAAATGTCTCCGGGGACAAATCAGGGGGATGTTTCAGTAGCTGGTTTCACCAGACAGATCAGTTACAACGTCGGAGAGGCTGTAGAATTCTGCGTCACAGGAAACTCGGAACAAATACGTATATTTCGAGTTGGCTGGTACGGCGGAACGGGTTTCAGGCAAGTCGACAGTGTAGTCAACACTCCGAACGATCAAGGTAACGGAGCGGCTATATCTGGAAGTCATGGAGCTACCAGCATGACCGACTGGGATGTCACGGCTTCGTGGGTTATTCCGGCCGGCGCCGTTAGTGGCGTCTACATGGCTATGATCAGAAACGCGGCTGATGATGACTGTTTCTACGCCACTTTCGTCGTCCGAGATGACAACGCGGTCGCAGACATCATCTACAAGGTCAGCGATACAACCTGGGGTGCAGCTTACAATCACTACGGGACTCCGGCCGCCCCAAACGGCAAGAACCTCTACGGTTCTGGTACTGGCGTTGGCAATATCATGGAGCGGTGCGTTGCTTCCTCCTATCATCGTCCCGTCATCACTAGAGGCACAGTTATGCAGACCTATTGGTGGGCCTGCGAATTGCCGCTCATTCGGTTCCTCGAAAGAAACGGATACTCGGTCAAGTATATTTCGTCCGTAGATCTCGACAAGGAAGGGTCTGCCCTTCTTTCGGGAAAGGCGTCTATATTTCTGTCTTCTGGTCATGACGAATACTGGACCGATCCCATGCGTTTCGCTATTGAAGAATGGCGAGATGTCTCCGGGGGTCATTCGATATTTATGTCTGGAAACGAAGTCTTCTGGCGGGCTCGCTTTCAATACGTGGGCGATGAAGCGATTCTTTGGTGCTACAAAGATACTATGCCAGGGCCAACTTCAGCCTTACCAAGAAACCCTGGTGAGGTTTTCGATCCGGTGACCTGGACTGGAACTTGGTGTGATACCAGATGGATAGATCGTCGACCTCAATGGTTCCTAACCGGAACCGCATTTGGGATGAATGGCGTTTACGACTACGACATCACATTGACAAAAAATCCGTATGGTGGGTTGAAGGTCTGGGGAAACACGTCCTTGGCTGACAACAACATCGCCCTTGTCGGTGCGATGGGATTCGAAGCCGATCACAAGAGGCCTACGCAGCCAGAAGGTTCATATTCCTTCTTGGGTTCGTATACTCGTTCGGCTCCGGGGGGACTTTCCGATACCAACGGTCAAAACTATGACATTCCGGGGAACATCGAATGGGGTATCGTTGCTCAACGATATTCTTCTGAAGCGGTCACCGTTGGATTCGGAACTTGTCAGTGGTCCTGGACTCTAGACGCTACACACGATCGAGGTAGTACGGCCGTTTCTACTGCAGCTCAGCAGTTCACAGTCAACGTTCTCAATGATTTGGGCGCACCCCCAAACACTTTGATGTCGGGACTTTCTCTGCAAGAGAAGACTCCTTTGGACGATTACGGACGAATCCCAGGAGAGACACCCACAGAACCAGTAGTAACCGCATTCTTTCTTGAAGACGGAACTCCATTGGAAGCATTCTACAAGACCGCTACAGGGTTGGTGGCGCTAGAAATTCATACATAACGGAGTCGACATGTTTTCGGTAACTAGTAGCGGGTCCTTCGACAACACAGAACGTTTTCTGAAAAAGCTAGCCAGAGGCGACATGTTCAATGGTCTCGAACAGCTGGCTCAAGAAGGAGCTGGTGCGCTGGCATCGGCAACCCCCGTCGACTCTGGTCTGGCCGCGGACTCTTGGACCTTCAGCATCGAGAGGTCCAAGGGTTCGTGTCGTATATCCTGGAATAACTTCGACGTAGAAAACGGTTTCCCCGTAGCCATCATGCTTCAGTATGGCTACGGAACAGGAACCGGGGGTTACGTGCAAGGTCAGGACTACATAAACCCTGCAATGAAGCCCGTATTCGATCGAATCGCTGACAAAGTGTGGAAGGCGGTGATATCCGGATGAGCACTATCGACAATCGCGTTGTTAACATGCAATTCAACAACGCAGAGTTTCAACAGCGCGTTGCCGCAACGCTCAAATCGCTGGACACACTGAACAAGAGTTTGAAGCTGGAGGGCGCTGCTAAAGGTCTTGAGGGACTAAGTGCAGCTAGTAAGAACGTAAACCTGTCGCATGTAGAAGCCGGCGTGCAGGGTATTGCCGATAAATTCAAAGCGATGTCGATAATTGGCATCACCGCACTTACCACCATCGCACACAAAGCCATTGAAGTCGGTACACAGTTAACGAAATCGTTCACGATCGATCCGTTGACTTCAGGCTTCAAAGAGTACGAAACAAATCTTAATTCGATTCAAACAGTTCTTGCCAACACGTCCAAAGCGGGCACCACGCTTAAGGACGTAAACAAGGCCCTGGCAGAACTGAACGAATATTCTGACCAAACGATTTACAATTTCTCCGAAATGGCGAAGAACATCGGCACCTTCACGGCTGCTGGTGTTTCCCTTGATAAGGCAACTGCTGCCATCAAGGGAATTGCAAACCTTGCCGCTCTTTCGGGATCGAACTCGCAACAAGCCGCCACGGCGATGTACCAATTGTCGCAAGCTATATCTGCAGGTAAAGTTTCGCTTGAGGACTGGAACTCGGTAGTCAACGCAGGTATGGGCGGTAAGGTCTTCCAAGAGGCCTTGATGCAAACCGCTCGGGTTCATGGCGTAGCTATCGACGACATGATAAAGAAGCAGGGAAGTTTCCGACTCACCCTGCAAGATGGCTGGTTGACTGGGGAAATCCTAACCGAAACCCTGATGCAGTTTACAGGGGACTTGAGCGATGCCACGCTGAAGTCAATGGGATATTCTCAGAAACAAATCGCTGAGATCCAGAAGCTGGCTAAGGTCGCTAAGAACGCTGCGACGGAAGTAAAGACCGTCTCGCAGCTGATGAGTACTCTCAAAGAGGGGCTCGGTTCGGGTTGGGCTCGTACTTGGGAGCTCATATTTGGCGACTTCGAAGAGGCTAAGAAACTTTGGACCGGCGTCAATAACGTACTTGGTGATTTCATCAAGGGTTCTGCTGACGCACGAAACAAAGTAATTGGCGACTGGAAAGAGATGGGTGGACGAACTGTTCTGATCGAAGCGGTCAGTAACGCGTTCACTGCTCTTCTACATATTCTTCAGCCAATTAAAGATGCTTTCCGTAACGTATTCCCAGCAGTAACTGGGAAACAACTCTACGAGTTGAGTGTCCGAATTAGGGACTTTACGGAAAAGCTGATTATCGGCGGCGCAACCATGAGCAAAATAGCCGCTTTGTTTACAGGTTTGTTCTCGGTCGTAAGTTTAGGCCTAGACATCATCTTCGAAGCGGCCCGCTTCTTCTTCAACTTATTCGGGGTTGTTGGCGAAGGCTCTGGAAGCATTCTAGACGCTGCTGCCAACTTCGGGGACTTCCTTACGAGCATGGTCACTGCAATCAAGCAGGGACAGGGAGTTCGTAAGTTCTTCGAATCTCTAACCGATTTCCTCGAACCCCCAATTCGACTTCTTAAGTCTATTGGGGCTCTTCTCGGACACATGTTCGATGGATTCGACGGAACAGCAATAGCTGGGAAAATCACCAAATTCTTCGGAGCTCTTGAACCTATAGGTTCCGCAGGCGAGATAATTCTGGCTATCTGGGAAAAGACGTTCGATGTTCTGACTGAGGTATTTACGAACTTCTTTAGCTTCGCAAGTAGAGTTACCTCAGCCCTGAAGGGTATTGGCTCTGGAGCGTCAACAGCTCTCGGAGGAATCGACTTCCAGGGAATCATGGGGATATTCACGACCGGTGCGTTTGCGGCGTTCATATTCTCTCTCCGAGGAATGGCTCAGAATGTCGGAGGCATATTCGACAGCATTACCGACAGTCTTGGCGCTATGCAGAATACTCTGCGCGCGGCGACACTGCTTCAAATCGCCATCGCAATCGGTGTTCTTTCGGCAGCGGTTCTAGTTCTGTCGAAAATCGATCCTGGTGATCTGACAAGTTCTCTCACGGCGATCACAGTGTTGTTTATTCAGCTAATGGGCGCCATGCTAGTGTTCGAGAAATTGTCCGGCTTCAAGGGCTTTGCTAAAATGCCTTTCGTTGCAGCATCAATGATTCTCCTTGGTGTTGCGATTAATCTCCTTGCACTGGCCGTCAGACAATTGGCGACCTTAAGCTGGGATGATCTGAAGCGAGGATTGACGGGTCTAACAGCGATATTGGCGTTGCTGATCACTACCATGCATCTGATGCCAAATCCCGTTAGTTTCATCGCTACCGGCGTTAGCCTGATCATCTTAGGTGCTGCCATCCACGTTCTTGTTGGAGCAGTTACCGATCTTTCGGCACTTAGCTGGGAAGACCTGTCCAAGGGATTGATTGGTGTAGGAGCTCTCTTGGGCGCACTTGGTCTGTTTACCAAGTACGCTCAAGTTAATGCTGCCGGTGTTCTCAGCGGCGCAGGGATATTGCTATTAGCTGTTGCGATTAATCTCCTAGTGGACGCCGTGGGAGATTTCGCTCAGATGTCTTGGGAAGAGATCGCCAGAGGCCTCACGGCCATGGCTGGGGCCATAACTGCAATCGGTCTTGCCCTGAGTTTTGTCCCCCCTTCGGCTCCTCTGGTGGCGGCTGGTTTCCTAATCATGGCGCCGGCGCTGATTATAATCGCCAAAGCTCTTGATCAAATGGGCGGTATGGAGTGGGGTGAAATCGGGAAGGGGCTGACAGTTCTTGCTGGAGCCATGACTGCAATTGGTCTTGCGCTTGCTCTTGTCCCACCGACTGCTCCTTTGGTAGCTGCTGGATTCTTGATCCTTGCTCCTGCTTTGCTGATCATATCTGCAGCCATTAAAGATATGGCAACCATGTCCTGGGGGGAGATTGCTAAGGGTCTTGTTACTCTGGCTGGTGCTCTTCTTATTATTGGCCTTGCTATTGCAGGTATGTCGGCGTCTATAACCGGAGCAGCGGCGCTTCTAATTGTCGCTGCTTCCCTGGCGATTCTTGCTCCAATCCTCATGCTATTTTCTGGCATGTCTTGGGAAGAGATTGCCAAAGGCTTGACGATGTTGGCAGGCGTCTTCGTTGTCCTGGGAGTCGCAGGTGTGGTTCTAGCAGGAATCGTACCCGCTCTAATCGGCTTGGGCGTGGCCATCACTCTTCTGGGCGTTGGTGTTCTTGCGGCGGGCGCTGGTGTATTCCTGTTCGCAACGGCCTTGACCGCGCTGGCTATTGCTGGCTCGGCAGGAACCTTGGCTCTGGTAGCCATGGTCGGTGCACTAGCCGGTCTTATTCCAGAAGTAATGAAGCAAATCGGTTTGGGTATCGTCGCCTTCGCTAATGCGATTGCACAAGCACACCCCGCTTTGGTTGGTGCTTTGGTTGCAGTTCTTGAAGCTCTGATCGATGCGATAGTTACGCTGGCGCCTAAGATCTGGACTGCGTTGTCAACTCTTCTCCAGAAAATGTTGGAGACGATGTTGGGCTACATGCCGAAGATGATCGACATGGGTCTGAAGCTGATAACGGCGTTCCTACAAGGCGTGGCAAACAGAATTGGTGCAGTTGTTGACGCCGGCGTAAATCTCGGTGTTAATTTCCTGCAGGCACTCGGGAAGAATCTCCCAAGGCTTATTCAAGCTGGTGTCGAGTTTGTTCTCTCGTTCATCAACGGGGTGGCAAACGCAATTCGTAGCAACTCCCCCAAGCTCGGTGAGGCTGGAGCTAATCTCGGCTCTGCGCTTATTGAGGGTATGCTCAGAGCGCTTATAGCTGGTGCTGGGAAAATAGCCAGTAAAGCTAGGGATATTGCTCTTAGTGCTCTTAATGCCGCAAAGAAGGCTCTGGGAATTAGTTCGCCTTCGAAGGAATTCATGAAGGTGGGTAAATTCTCAGCAGAGGGTATGGCTATGGGACTTGAAAAGCACACCAAATTCGTTGAAGCCTCTGCAGCCGAACTTGGCGACAACGCGATTTCTTCACTCAGTAGGTCCATGGCTCGTATGGCCGATATTGTAGCTGAAGACGTAGACATGTCTCCGAAAATTCGCCCCGTGTTGGATCTTACAGATGTAAAGGACAAAGCGGGTCAAATCGACAACTTGCTGACGGGGAGACCTTTCGTCCCAGAAGTTTCTTGGGTGGCTGCGAAAAAAGTTCGCATGGATCCCCCAGAAGATGGAGGAGAGGGTAAATTCGGAACGAACCCCCCGCCGGTCTTCAATTACACACAGAACAACAACTCCCCGAAGGCGCTTTCTTCGGCGGAGATCTATAGGCAGACAAAGAATCAATTGTCGACGGTTAAGAAGGGAGTCTCGCCGTAATGCTTACGAGCATAGAAGTTCGAAATGATGCAGGCGAGCTCCTTACGCTTTCGATGGAGACTGTAACAAATGGTCTCTACATCGAGGACGTTGATGGTCTGGGACCAGTAAAAGCTACGATCGCTAGTTCTTCCTCGGCTACTCGGGATGGAGCGCAATACCAATCTAGTAGACGCGAGACAAGAAACATCGTGATCACACTTGGACTGGAACCAGACTATTCAACAGAAGATGTTAAAGCTCTCAGAAATCGGCTTTACAACTTCTTCATGACCGATACGATAGTGAATCTTCGCTTTATTGATTCGGCACCTCAATCCTTGGATATTTCAGGAAGAGTCGAGTCTTGCGAACCTGCCATCTTCGCAAAGGAACCGCAAGTCGTAATATCCATCTTGTGTTTCGAGCCGGATTTTGTCGCCATAACTGAAGTGGTTCTCGAAGGCGAGACCGTCAATGATTCGGAAGAAACGCTGGTCGCTTATCCAGGAACGGTAGGCACGGGCGTTGTCTTCACGATCAACATAGACAGGACCATCACAGAGATCACTATATATCACCGGGGTCCAGACGACGTAATCAAAACTTTAGAGTTGTCGGCTCCGTTGGCGAATGGCGATATCGTCACGATAAGTACCGTTGTTGGAGATAAGTACATCAGACTGAATAGGCTGGGTACGACATCCTCACTTCTGTATGGTCGAAGTTCGCAATCAGACTGGACCAAACTAAAGCGTGGCGACAACCATATTCGAGTCTACATAACAGGCGCCGCCGTCGAATACACGATGGCGTACAAGCCTAGGTATGGAGGCTTGTAGTGGACGTCTATGTCCTTAATAGTCTGTTCCAACACGTCGATGTCGTGGACGATTTCATCTCCTTCATTTGGACTGAGCGGTTCAAACGATATGGAGATTTTGAACTAATCGTACATGCAAGTTCGGCTTCTCGGGGTAAGCTACCGGCAGGGACTAGGCTGGCGATAGAGCGCTCGAAACGCGTCATGGTGGTTGAAACGCTCGAAGATACTACTGACGACGAAGGTCGAGCGATTGTAAAAGTTATCGGAGCTTCTCTTGAGAAGGTTCTGGACAATCGTCTGGCCCGAGGCGTAATGGGTGATCTAACCCTCACCCCAAAGTGGGTTCTTACCGGCACACCAACAGCAATTGCTCGACAGATCTTCCACGATATCTGCGTCACTGGAATCCTTGATCCGGGTGACATCATACCGGGGATCATAGAAGCAAGCATATTTCCAGCAGACACGATCGCAGAGCCTACCGAAGTGATCACCGTCGAGATAGACCCAGTTACGGTGTACAATGCTTTGGCTAACCTGGCGGATATTTACGACTTCGGATTCCGCCTGGTTCGAGACGTCGACACTCAGCTATATTTCGACATCTACATGGGCAGCGATCGAACGACGCGTCAGGACGTTCTGCCAGCTGTTGTGTTCAGTCCAGACATGGACAATCTGCAACACAGTACTGAATTGACATCAACTGCCCTCTACAAGAATGTCGCCTATGTTTTATCGGCAGCAGGAAGCGTCATCGTATATCCTCTCGATGTGGATCCAGAGGTAGAGGGATTTGAACGCAACGTTCTGATTGTCAAAGCAGACGACATTGCCGTAGATGATCTGGATGCCGAAGCCAAGATGACGCAAAGAGGTCTCGACGAGCTTGCTAAGGCTCGTCGTTTCACAGCGTTTGATGGGGAGATAAGCAGGGCGAATCAATACCGCTACGGCACTGATATGCATCTCGGTGATCTGGTTGAGATTCGTAAAAACAGCGGAGGCATGACCTCCATGCAGATCTCAGAACTGATATTTATCCACGATTCCGAAGGCGAAAGAGAGTACCCGACCCTGACAGTTAACACCTATATCACGCCGGGTTCGTGGCTTTGGTGGCCATACAATCAGGTGTGGGAAGATGTTGATCCAGACATGGATTGGGAAGACGCACCTTAAGGGAGGTTCTAATGGCTGTTGGAGACGATGCAATTGCGGCAGGCCTCCCTACCGTTCCAGACAACGGAGAAGAGGGGCGGGTTCGCTGGGGAGGTCGAGAAATAAATCGTTCTCGGGATTTCGTTGCGCAGCTCAAGGCACTCCTTCCGGCGGGAAAGGCGGGGTATCGAACTGCTAGTGGTATATCCTCAGGTACCGGCGAACCAAGCGGTGGTGTTGACGGGGATATTTACTTCAAGATAGTGGAGTAGATATCTATGGTAGACTATCTTAAGTCCACCGGTACTTCGGGAACGATGCTGATTCGAGATCTCACAGCCGAAAAGATTGTCGAGTTCTGGATCAACGCCAACAACAGCACAACATGGAATGCCGCTCTTCCATGGGGCTGGACAATCAATGGTAGTACCGGGAATGCCACCTTCAACTATCAGCCTGGTGCTGGTTGGAGAAGACTCGGTAACTACTACGTTCCAAATTCACAAACAGTCACTTTCAGGTTGGGATCCTCCGGAACGAGCGGCTTCGGTGGCCCAACCACATTCAACCAATTCATAAGTCGAGAAACAGTTCCGCCGGCCCCAACTCCAGTGACCTTCACAAATGTTACGTCTACTTCTTTGACTGCGCAGTTCACTAGCAATGGTGACGGCGGTTATCCAATCTTGGAATGGTTGATTGGATACGGAACAGATCCTGGAGGGGCGCCTCTTCCATATCTGTCCACAACAGGGATCTCGAACATAGTTGGACTATCGCCTGGGACAACCTATTATTTCTGGGCGATAGGTCGTAACGCGCTCGGATATGGTGCGTGGAGTCCTAGAAGTCAAATAACAACCCCCCGAGTTCCTGGGAGCAATGGGAGTCCAAGTATTCGAGAAGCCGGTCAAATTTCACTGTACATCTCGCTAAACGCCGGGGATAATGGTGGAGACCCGATCACTTTATATCAGTTCGGCTGGTCTCTAAGTGATTTGACCACACCAAGTAATATCGTCAGTTTTGTCCCCGACAATATTGGAATCCCGGATCTGATTACCGGTCTGCCGCCGGGCACTACTTTATATTTCCGAAGTCGAACGAGAAATTCTGTCGGCTGGAGTCCATGGAGTGCTTCGACCGTAACCAGAACCGTGGCAGGGGCTCGCGTAAAGGTGGGCGTAGTTTGGAAAGAAGCCGTCCCTTACGTTAGGGTCGCGGGTGTTTGGAGGCTCGTCAGACCCTATGCTCGCGAGGCCGGCGTATGGAAAATTTCAAGGTAAAACCCAGGGGAGGGATCAATGCAGGCGTGGCTCCCGATGGCGATTACTGCCGTCGTCACGATTCTTGCGTCTTCAGGTTTCTGGGCGTGGGTTCAGAGCGGAGACAAGACACGTACTGCAACCAGTAAACTCCTAATGGGGTTGGCTTACGACAAGCTCGTTACCCTCGGGTTGCAGCACATCGAACGAGGGAGCATAACCAAAGATGAGCTCGAAGCTTTCAGAGTTGATCTGTATGAGCCGTACAAGGCTCTTGGCGGAAATGGAATCGCCGAAAAGATCGCAGAGGACGTCCTGCGTCTTCCTCTCGTGAACCACAACAGATATTCTCAAATTGACCGAGCCGACAGAAATAGTGTAAGGGAGTTAAGCAATGGCGAACGAAACCCCCATCAATCCGCTCCTCAGTAACGCTTGGTACAACCGTATCAAGTTCGTGGCGATGGTTCTGCTTCCCGCGATGGGAACCCTCTACTTCGCTCTGGCTCTGATCTGGGGCCTTCCGAAGCCGGAAGAGGTCGTGGGTACCATCGTTGCGCTCGACACGTTCCTGGGTGTGCTGTTGAGGATCAGCGACGCAAGGTACGACGCCAGTGACGCCAAGTACGACGGAAACATCATCAAGACCCCAACGGCAGATGGTCAATTGGTTTACGCCATCCAGTTCGAGACGCGAGCGCAGCAAGAGCGAGCGCATGGTAAGGACGACCTTCTCTTGAAGTTGGTTCGATAATTTCATAGGGTCGCACTAAAAACCCGCTATATAGTGAGACCCTATGAAAGGAACTGTCATGATCGACGAGTTTGTCGAACTCAACAAGCTTAACGAAGCGATTGACCTCCTTCTAACGGAACTGGTGACCACTGAGGTTACCGACGACAACTACGCCAAGTTGGCGGACCAACTCACCAAACTCATGAAGATCAAGCAAATCCTTGTCGAAACTAAATTGAAAGATATCACTGCAGAAGAAGACGTGCGTCAATTCAACGCCAGCAATGTTCTGAAGAATCGGGAGAACGAGCAAAAGAATCGCGAAAACGATAACATGTTCGAACTCAAGAACCGAGAACTTCAGCAACGTCAAGCTGAGCATCAAGACACGTTCGCACTTCGGAAGCGAGAGATCGATCTAAAGCAAATGGACACTGAGAAGCCGGATCGAGTGAGCAAGGATGCGTTGGTCGCCGCGGGCGCAAGCATCGCCGGTATCGTCTTGATCATCGGTTACGAAAGAATGAATGTCATCGCATCGAAAGCCTTGAGCTTCGTATTCAAGCGATAGACGTCAGAACCAAGTAGATATCGAGAGCATAAGAGGCGTGAGAATAGCGCCTCTTATGTTTTTTGCCTTTCGTAGCTTTTACACGCCCTATAATGAGACCCCTACGAAAGGATTTGAAATGCTTCTCCGAAACCGCGCCATCAGCGTGCAACTCGTCAAAACTCCCAAGATGGATATCTCTGATAACGAAATCGACAATTTCGTCAAGAACCTCATCGTTCAGACACTGCCTACCAAGCAGACCGTCATGGACGTAGTGAAGTACTCGGCGGCTGTCTTCGTGATCGGATATTCCGCCAAGAGAGTTATTGACCTTGCTACACACATTGCAGTTAAGGTAGCAGAAAAAGCCATTTAGTAAGGTTCAAGAGCCCGATCCCCACAAGGGATTTGGGTTTTGTTCCCCAAAAAATCCCCGGGTGGAAATTCTGGGAAAGTAATCGCAGAAAAAACCTGGGGTATAATGAGACCCCTACGAAAGGAAACATCATGAGCCTCAAGGTCAAGCTGTTCTACGCCGCTTCCGTGATCATCCCCGTCGCCATCTACGCGACCTACAAGATCATCGAATCGAAGACGACCGCTGCCGAAGACAACTGATATCCCGACCAGACAATCAAAACCAAAGAGCCCCTAACACGGGTTTTAGGTTTCGCAGAAAAAACAGGCCCTATAATGAGACCCCTACGAAAGGACCTGTCATGTTCAAGAAGACCCTCACCATGGACCAAATCACTTCCATGACGAAGGAAGAGCTCGACCGCGAAAGCAAGAAGCTGCTTGTGAAGATCGTCGTTTATCGATTGATCCTCCCAATGGCTGCTATCGCCGTCACTCACCTCGTCATCAAGAAGTTGGATAAGGACAACTGAGAAATTCTGAATCAACAACCCCCACTAGATAATCAAAAACCGAAAAGCCCCTAACACGGGTTTTAGGTTTCGCAAGAAACACGAGGCTTATAATGAGACCCCTATAAGGAGATTGTCATGTCTAAGGTTCACACCCTCATTGCCCTCGAAGATGCCCTTCGCAACGCCGAGACCCACTTTGAAATGATCAAAGCTAGTTTCGAGTTGCAGGTGTTCAAGCAGGAAAATGGGTTCGCCCCCAAGACCATCAAAGCCTAATAGCCAACCAAACCGAAAAGCCCTAACGCGGGTTTTAGGTTTTCGTCGCAGAAAAAACAGGGCCTATAATGAGACCCCTCCTCGAAAGGACCCGACATGAAAAAGATCGCCCTCTTGAAGAAGTTCGTTGCTGACCACCGCGTTGCCATCGCAGTTGGGATGACCGCCACCGCGTTCATTCTGCTGATGATGCGCAATGCGAAGGAACTCAACGCCTTCCTCGAAGAGCACAACCTCATGGACGAGTACTACAAAGAAGACTAATCAAAAAACCAAAAAGCCCCTAACACGGGCTTTAGGTTTCGCTTCAATGGAGGAGAAATGACCGGCATGTTTTATGTGGCTACGTTGATCTATGCCATTCTGGCTGTTCTTACTGCTACATTCCTTATCTGCATCGGACCATCCCTCGTTGTCGAAGCCATAGATCTCCTATCAAATGTTCCTTTGTTTTTGAAACACACGCTACACCCGGACAACAACGAGCTGGTCGAGCGTTTGCTCCTGGGCATTGAAGAAGTTCGAGAGTGGCGAAAAGTACCGGGAAGACATCGCTCTGTTACCCACGGAGTGCATAGCCCCGAAGACACATTCTTCATTAATTTGATCGTCAAGCTGAGAGCTGAAGAAAAGGAGCTAGCAAATGCCTGATGAAGTCTACTACATCCTGTTGGTTCTTATTGTCACTGCTTCTTGGCTATTGATGATGAGAATGCTTCAACACTTCATCAATCGTAGCGATCTGTATTTAGACGATCGCTACCGTGCACGACTTCGCCGAGCTGTCGAGCAGGAAATCGAATACGGAAAGAACCACCGCCGCCAAAAGATGTTCAAGACTCGCAAGGACTGACATGGACTTCAGCACGCTCGCCCGTCGAGTTGGAAAACTCATCTCCGACAACTCCCCCGCCATTCTCACAGCTTCTTCCTTGGTAGGAACGGTCGCTACCGCATATTTGACGGGTCGTGCTTCCTTCCGGATCGCCGAAGAAATCATCGTGAACGAAAGTCGTCTGAACGAACCCCTGTCCGTTCGGGAGCGTGCCAAATTCGTTTACGAGGAGGGTCTATGGCGACTCTATATTCCCCCGGTAATCACGGGGGTCGCTACGATCGCATGCATCATCGGTGCCAACCAAATCGGCGCTCGTCGAACCGCAGCAGCCATGGCAGCGTTCGCGCTGTCGGAAAAAGCCATGGACGAGTACAAAGACAAGGTCATCGAGCGAGTCGGTAAGAACAAAGAACAAAAGATCCGGGATGATATCGCCCAGGATTACGTGAACAAAAACCCCGCACCGATGGATCTCACCCTGCACGAGGGTAGTTTGTCGGTTCTCTGTTGTGATCTGTTCACGGGGCGATATTTCATCAGTGACATCGAGACGCTCCGCCGAATCCAGAATGACATCAATCACCAATTGATCAGTGATATGTATGTCTCCCTTTCCGAGTTCTACGATGCGATCGGACTGGAAAAGACGTCAATGTCGGATCACTTCGGTTGGAATCTCGACAAGCTGTTGGAGCTGGAGTTCTCTACAGCATTGTCGCCTTCCGGAAAGCCATGTCTCACGATGAACTTCAGGGTGGAACCAATCCGTGGGTTTCACCGCCTGCAGTAGGATCTGATTCGCAGGAAAAACCACCACTATAATGAGATCCCTCAATACGAAAGGTACATCATGGACCCCGAGACCAGCACCGCTGCCGTCGCCCTGACTATCAAGCCCTCCGTGGACCCCAAGATCGCCGTCGCCGTTGGCGCAGTCCTCCTGACTGCTGCTGGCGCGTACGCGTTCCTGCGGTACCGGAAGGCCAAGCAGGCTGCGGCCGATCAGATCGTCGCCGACTCCAACGTGACCGAGTAACGAAAAATCTCAAGACAGCTCCATGGAAACATGGGGTTTGTCTTTCGTCTTATATTTGAAAGGGTCGACGTGCTCAAAAAAATGATCACCTTCGAGGACCTCGAAGGAAATGAGGTGACAGAGGAGTTCTACTTCCACCTTTCTCAGGCTGAGCTGGTGAAAATGCAGCTCTCGCACGGAGGGAATCTGGAAGAGTATTTCCGAAGGATCCTCAAGGAACAGGATTCCGAAGCCATCATCTCGGCATTTGACGAGATCATCCTCGCCACCGTCGGCGAGCGTTCTCCGGACGGCAAGCGGTTCATCAAGGATAATGGTCGAGTTGCTCAGGCGTTCAAGGAAACCGACGCATATTCGGTACTCTTCACTGAACTTCTCAGCAACGACGGCAAGAACTTCCAGGCCTTCTTCTCCGCCGCGGTTCCCACCAAGGTTCGCGCTGAGGTCGAGAAGAACCTCAGACTGCAGGACCGAATCGGCATCGCTGCCGAGAGGATCCAGGGTGGAGACGAGGCTCTTCGCGAGCATCTCAGGATTCGCGTCGAGGAGATCGCCGCCGAGAAGATGACGGAGGGCGACATGAAAGAGGAGATCGCCGATTCTGGTCTACCTCGGTGGTTGATCGAAGATCGAGAGCCTACTCGGGAGGAATTCCTGGCAATGACCCCGGAAGACTTCGTCAGGTATCGCAAAGCGTAGAACTAAGTGAGTTTGTGGGGTGTGAGGCAAGATCCCTGTGAGGGGTCTCAGGATCTTTTTCCGGAGCCGAAACATTAAACGACCGCCGTAGTGACCGTCTGGAAACAATTTCCCCCGAGATTGTTGGTCGAAAAGGTGCCCTTAACTCGCAATAAAAACAAGCCGTATAATGAGACCCCTATGAAAGGACCCCGAAATGACCCGACTTGAAATCACCAAGAAGATTGTCAGCGCCGTTGTTGGTGCGGGTACTGGAAAGATCGTCGGAGCTACCATCTCGAATAACATGCCTGACGGCGGAATCGTGACCAAAATCACGGTTGTTGCCGCCTCGCTTATCATCGGGATGATGGCCTCCGAAGCCACTTCCAAGTACACCGATGCCAAGATCGACGAGATTGTCGCCATGTGGAAGCAAGCCAAGGCCGAAACGGCAACTGAATAGATCCCCAAACCGAAAAGCCCCTAACCCGGGCTTTAGGTTTTTCTCCGGAACGAGGTAAATGTGGAAGACCTACCCGCCAACAGCCACCGGCTGCGCCGCGAGCCTGATGTCGAGGAAAAAACCGACAAAAAGGTGGAGAAGGTTGTAACCGGCGGTGTCTCCCGACGTAAGAAGCCTCTCGGAACTAGATTCGTCGAAACCATTTTCGGTGGAGATGGTAAGGGTGTATTTCAATACATCCTCCTGGACGTGCTTGTTCCCGCAGCAAAGGACACGATCGCCGATGTCGTCAGTCAAGGCATTGAACGCGCGCTCTTTGGCGAATCTCGAAGCAGCTCTCGCCGAACTGGGACACGAACTCCGAGCAGTAGCGGATACGTTAGCTATAATCGCTACTCAGGTTCGCCTCTTACGGGACGGCGTGATGAGCCTAGAGAGGTCAGCCGAAGGGCCAGAGGGACCCACGACTTCGACGAAATCATTCTTGCCACCCGAGTAGAGGCCGAAGAAGTACTGGGTCGCATGGACGACCTGCTTCGTAAGTACGAAACCGTCAGTGTCGGAGATCTCTACGAACTCGTCGGTGTTGATTCCAGCTACACAGACGAGAAATGGGGCTGGGTCGATCTGGCCAATGCCGGAATTCGTCGCGTGAGAAGTGGCTATTTGCTGGACCTTCCAAAACCGGAATCTTTGAGATGACGATAGGACATATAAAGATCAGAGAGGCTCTTAAGAAGATCTGGCCGAACAGCAAAGCTTGGAACGCCCGAGTCGATAAGATGACAGACTCTCAGGCTGTCGCCGTTTATTTCAGAATGTTCAAAGAAGGAAAAATCAAATGAACTTGAAGAGTCTCGCAAACCTAGTCACGAGTAAGGTCGGTCGGCAAGGCCTGATCCTTCAGAAGCACTCCCCCAAGATCATGTTCGTCGCCGGTGTTATCGGCGTCGGAGCCACAGTCGTCCTGGCCTGCCGTGCCACCCTGAAAGTGGACGAAGTTCTGCAGGAGCACGAGAAGACCGTTGGTCGAATCGAAGAGGCTGTCGGTCTTGTCAGCGAATACACCGACAAGGATCGACAGAAGGATCTGGTAGTTCTCTACGCCAAAACTTTCGGCAAGCTGACGCGTCTGTACGGCCCTTCGGTTGTGGTCGGTGTCGCATCGATCGCCATGTTGACAGGCGCTCATCTGATCCTGACGCGTAGGAACGTGGCCCTCACCGCGGCCTATGCTGCGATTGAGAAGGGGCTTCGAGAATACCGCCAGCGGGTCTCGGATGAGTTCGGCCCGGACAAGGAGCGGGAGCTTCGATACGGTCTGATCGACGAAGAGATCGAGCTCGACGGCAAGAAGCAGGTCGTCAAGGTCCCCGCTCGCGGAGAAAAATCGATCTACGCCCGGTGCTTTGATGAACTCTCCACCTCTTGGGTGCCCGAGGATCAAGGCGGCTCTCTGTACAATCCGATCTTCCTTCGGACGCAGCAGGCCTACATGAACGACTTCCTTCGCGCCCGGGGTCATGTTCTTCTCAATGACGTATACGACGCCTTGGGGCTTCCTAGGACCAAGGAGGGCGCAGTTGTCGGATGGGTTCTCGGGTGTGGAGGGGATGACTATGTCGACTTCGGCGTCTTCGAGGGAGATCAATTCACCGCCCTCCAGTTTGTCGCCGGACAGGCTCCCGGAATCTGGTTGGATTTCAACGTCGACGGCGTTGTCTACGACAAGATCTGAGGGCGATGATGAAAACATCTATCGTTGTTTTGACGGCTGTCATTGCTGCGGCTGGGGGTGTAGTAGCGGGTTTCTTATTCGCTCAGAAGAAGCTCGGCCGTGAGTTCGACGAGAGGCTTGAGTCGGAGCTCGCTGCGATGGAGAAGCATTACCGGAAAGTTGAGAAGCGGGGTGAATTCTCAACTCCAGATGCTGCTCTCGCGGCTATCCGACCTGAGCTTGTGGCTGCCGCCGAAGCCATGACAAGGTATCAGGGTCATTTCGATGAGACAAGAATGGAGCCGCCCATTCGCGTGAACAAGAACGTGTTCTCAAAACCGATCGTCGATGTTGACTGGGAACTTCTTAAGCGCGATCGAACCGAAGAAGCTCCTTACGTCATTACCCAGGCGGAGTATATGGAGGGAGATCGTCAGTATCCACAGATCACCTTGACGTATTTCGCTGGGGACGAAGTTCTGATTGACGAGCGAGACGACGTTATCGAGACATCCGACGCTGACGAGCTAGTGGGTCTCGATAATTTGAAGCGGTTCGGTCTACAGTCCAATGACCCCAACGTGGTCTACGTACGAAATCACGTGAAGGAACTGGACGTCGAGGTAAATCAGCACGAAGGACTCTACGCCGAAGTTGTTCTCGGCGTAGGGACGTGAACACTTGGGAGCTCGATAAGGAATATTTCGAATGGCTCTGTTGTCTAATTGAGAAACCAGACACAAATTCAAGGAAAGTTCTCGAAATCCTTTTCCAGAAGGAATTCGTATGGATGGTCTTGAATGACGACAACCGAGCCCAGGATGGAAAAGACCTTAGGCGAGAATTCCTGGACGAGCGTGGATATTCAGCCACCACCGATTTCATTGAAATAGGCTGTTCCATGCTTGAGTTGTTAATCGGACTATCGCGAAAGCTCGCCTTCGAGGGGGACGGCGAGCCTAGCGTTTGGTTCTGGGGATTGATAAAAAACATCAGTCTTCACAAATTTACTGACGATAAGCCTTTTTCAGAAGATCGAGTGGATGAAATACTCGACCGTGTGATCTGGAGAACCTATAGTCCGTTGGGACACGGAGGTTTATTTCCTCTTGCTAGGAGCGACCAGGATCAGCGAAGAGTAGAGCTCTGGTATCAAATGAGCGCATACCTCCTGGAAAGGATAGATTAGGAGGGTTGATGGACTTCTTTCAAATAGCTACGAGAGAGATAGAAAAGGGGCCTAGAAAAGGCGAGTATGAAATCGCGCCCGATTTCGTAGTGGGTCGTTCTCAGGATCTCATGGTCCAAGGGCGATCCTTCTATGCTATTTGGGACGAAGGTCAAGGATTGTGGTCTCGTGACGAGTATGACGTACAACGTCTCGTTGACCTGGAATTGCGCTTATTCGCCGAAAAATCTAAGATCCCAGTCCATCCTCAGTACATGCGCTCGTTCAAGAACAAGGCTTGGGTTCAGTTTCGACAGTTCATGAGTCAAATCAGCGACAACAGTCACCCCCTGGACGAGTCGCTTACGTTCGCGAATACTGAAGTAAAAAAGACTGATTACGTCAGTCGAAGGCTCCCTTATGCTATCGCTTCGGGCGACTGCAGCGCCTGGAACGAATTGGTAGGGACTCTATATTCCGACGAAGAAAGAGCTAAGATCGAATGGGCCATCGGAGCCGTCATATCTGGAGATTCAAAGAAGATCCAGAAATTCATGGTTTTCTATGGCCCCCCAGGAACTGGTAAGTCAACCATATTAAACATCATCCAGAAACTTTTCGATGGTTACACCACAACTTTCGAAGCCAAAGCTCTGGGTTCTAATAACGGAACGTTCGCTACCGAAGTCTTTCGAAACAACCCTCTCGTTGCGATCCAACATGACGGCGACCTTTCGAAGATGGAAGAAAACACGAAACTTAATTCGATCATATCCCACGAGTATATGACGATGCATGAGAAGTATAAGCCAGCGTATACCGCGCGGGCGAATGCTTTCCTACTAATGGGAACAAATCAGCCAGTTAGGATTAGTGATGCCAAATCGGGCATCATTCGTCGTCTTATAGACGTACATCCAACTGGAAACAAACTCCTTCCGAACCACTACCACACTTTGATGGGGCGAATCGACTTCGAGCTTGGAGCGATCGCACATCACTGCCTTGAAGTATATCGAGCCATGGGTAAGAACGCCTATAGCACATATCGCCCTCTTGAAATGATGTTGCAGACGGACATCTTCTTCAACTTCGTTGAGGCGAATTACGATATCTTCAAAGATCAAGACGGCGCCACTCTGAAACAAGCGTATGCGCTTTATAAGGAATACTGTGAATCTACGGGGATCGAAAGACCGTTACCACAGTATAAAGTTCGAGAAGAACTGAGAAATTATTTCGACGAGTTTCACGATCGTAAGACAGTAGACGGTCAAACTCTTCGAAGTTACTACTCTGGCTTTAAAGCGCATGCGTGGAAAACGCCTGTTGCCAAGGATCCAAGGGTATTCTCGTTGGTCATGGATGAGAACCACTCCATTTTCGATCTCGAATACGCGTATTTAGCTGCTCAGTTGGCTAAAGAAGACGGTAGCCCACAAAGGCGCTGGTCTGAAGTCAAAACGACCCTCGGGGAGATCGATACCTCTGAGCTACATTATGTTCGAGTACCCGAGCATCATATCGTAATTGATTTCGACCTTAAGGACGACGATGGAGGGAAATCACTCGAGAGGAATCTCGAAGCCGCAAGCAGTTGGCCTGCCACCTATGCCGAGCTATCCAAATCCGGTGCTGGCGTCCATCTTCACTATGTATATGAAGGAGACCCCGGAGAACTCGCCTCAGAATTTTCTCCAGGCATTGAAATCAAAGTGTTTTCTGGCAACAGCTCCTTGCGGCGGCGCCTGTCTAAATGTAACAATGTGCCCATTTCTAAAATGAACAGCGGACTCCCCCTAAAGGAGAAAAAAGTGCTGCACGCAGACGTCATCAAAAGCGAGAGGGGGCTGCGTGAGCTCATTGCAAGAAACCTCAGGAAAGAGGTTCATCCAGGCACAAAACCCTCTATCGATTTCATCCAACACATACTTGACGAGGCGTTTCTGTCTGGAATGCAATACGATCTGACAGATCTTCGTCCAAGGATTATCGCTTTCGCAAACAACTCATCGAATCAGTCGTTGAACTGTCTTCGCGTAGTTCAGAAGATGAAGTTCAAGAGCACCAGTGAGAGTGAAACGACGCAGAGGCCTGAACCGAAAGTCGAGGACAATCGGATCGTATTCTTCGACGTTGAAGTTTATCCTAACCTCTTCGTCATTTGCTGGAAATACCAGGGTGATCCAAACGTCGTTCGAATGATCAATCCCACCCCTCGCGAAGTAGAAAGTTTGTTCAAACTAAAGTTGGTGGGGTTCAACGTTCGTCGTTACGACAACCACATGATGTATGCGGCTATGTTGGGTTACAACAACGAGATGCTCTACCAACTGTCGCAAAGGATCATCAACGGCACCGTCGGTTGTATGTTCGGGGAAGCCTATGGTCTATCTTACGCCGACGTCTACGACTTCAGTTCAAAGAAACAAGGACTGAAGAAGTTCCAGATCGAGCTTGGCATCCATCACCTTGAATTGAATCTTCCCTGGGACCAGCCGGTTGCTGAGAAGGATATCAAAAAAGTGGTGGAGTACTGCGTCAACGATGTTGTTTCCCTGGAAAAGGTGTTCGAATCCAGAGCCGGAGATTTCGCTGCTCGTCAAATTCTAGCCGACTTAAGTGGGTTGACTGTCAATGACACTACGCAGAAGCACACCGCCCGGATCATCTTCGGGGAGAACCCCAACCCCCAGCGAGAATTTGTCTACACTCGGCTGGCCAATGAATTCCCTGGGTATGTATTCGATCATGGAAAAAGCACCTACCTCGGTGAGGTTGTTGGAGAAGGGGGTTACGTATACGCCGAGCCCGGCATGTATGAGGACGTTGCCCTTCTCGACGTGGCGAGTATGCATCCAACGACCATCGGTGTACTGGAGTTATTCGGGTCGTATACGCCTCGGTTCACGGCGCTCGTTGAAGCGCGTTTGGCGATTAAGAGCGGAGACCTCGACCGTGCCGGACGCCTACTTGACGGTCGACTGCGAAAGTATCTGGGCGCTGACGAAAATGGCATTCAAGCTCTTTCGGATGCGCTCAAGATTGTCGTCAACATTGTATATGGGCTCACGTCGGCCAAATTCGACAACCCCTTCCGAGACATCCGAAACGTAGACAACATCGTCGCCAAGCGTGGCGCTTTGTTCATGATCGACCTGAAGCATTTCGTCAAGTCTGAAGGGTTCGACCCCGCACATATCAAGACGGACTCGATAAAGATCCCCAACGCAACCCCGGAGATCATCGAGAAGATCAAATTGTTCGGTGAGAAATACGGCTATAAGTTCGAACACGAGGCCACCTACTCCAAGATGTGTCTGGTGAACGATGCCGTATATATCGCCCGTTACGGATGGGCTGCGAAAAAGCATCTCATTGGAACTTGGGTGGCGGTGGGTGCGCAATTCCAGCACCCATACGTCTTCAAGACACTGTTCAGTGGCGAAGAAATCGTCTTCAAGGATTTGTGTGAGACCAAAGAAGTCAAGCAGGGCGGTATCTATCTGGGCTGGACCAGTGAAGATTCGCCAGGACGCTTCGTTGGTAGAACCGGTCGTTTCACTCCAGTAGTGAAAAACGGCTATTCCCTCATGCGGGTCAAGGATGGCAAGGCCTACGCAGTTACAGGCACCAAGGGTTTCCAATGGGTTGAATCCGAAATAGCTGAGACGATGCAGTCAGAAGTCGACCTTAGTTATTTCAAGAATTTGGCCGAGGAAGCTGAAAAGGCGATCGACTTCTTTGGTCCCTTCCAAGATTTTGTGAGGTAAAATGAAGATCGTCTCGTATGACAAATACGGCTATCCCATCGAGTTGGCCCGAGTGGTTTCAATCGACGACCTGGGCGTGTTGAAATTCCAGGTAACGGACGATCAACTAGCTCACATCATTTCGTCACTGCACCACGAAGCATATGATCTCGTCTTGACGCCCATCCCTGCAGTTCCAAAAGAGCTTCTGGAAAATGTCCCCGAAATGTGGGCCCGACTGCATAAGGAAAATGAAGTGAATCTCGCCAATCAGATGGACGAAGTCGGTCGTCAGGAACAACAGCAAATCCTGTCCGAGGGCTACATCGACAAGGCTCGTCGACTCGTGTTCGAGTACATCGATCTCCGCTTCGACAAGTCGGACCCCGAGGTCAAGTTCACCATCGGCGACGTGTACGTGGTCTGGTTCTGCAAGACGCTGCAGAACTGGAAGGCGCTCGTTAGTACCGAACTCCCCGATCTGATGTACTACGAAGTCACCTACAACGGCGACAAGAAGGAAACTTACCTCGACGCCTACAAGAAGTTCGACAACGTCTGCATCCCTGACCTTCCCCGGCGAGTTCGTGACATGAACTTGAACCCCGCCGGCCGTGACCGATTTGCCTAGGCGTTACCACCTCATCGTGGGGGGCGGTGAGGTGGAAGCAATTGAACTCACCCCAGGCAATCTTGACAAGGCTATTTCCTGGGTCGGCGGCGCAGGTGTCGGAGTTGTCGAAATCGATCCGTTCGACGATACGCTTCGGTACGTAGCCATCAATCTCATGACAATAGATGGGATTGTACGAGTTTCGCAAGGACATTTCGTTATCAAAGATGCCCTTGGAAATGTGACCGCCATGGGACCCAATGAGTTCAACGAAAAGTATGTGTTGAACGATGGATAAAATTCATGAGAAAAGCAGGTCGTAGATGCGGGATAATGACACAGTAACCCTCGAAGATATGCAACTAACGTTCAAGAATTTCGAGGGTCGCGAGACGGAATACAATGCTGCTGGAAACCGGAACTTCAGCGTAGTTCTCCCACCAGATGTTGCCGATCATCTCCGACGTGATGGTTGGAACGTCAAGGAACGGAAGCGTCGGGACGACGAAAGCGAACCGGAGTACCATCTTTCCGTGGCAGTGGGTTTCAGAATCAGACCTCCCCGTTTGGTCTTGATCAACAATGTCTCGAAGACCCGCACGATTCTGGACGAAGACACGTGCGAGATTCTGGACTGGGCCGATATCCTCTGTGCAGACCTGATAATTCGAGCTCGACCCTGGTCGGTTCGGGGGGCGACCGGGATCAAGGCCTATCTACAAACTCTCTTCGCCATAATTCGCGAAGATGAGCTCGAACTGAAGTACTCCCGGGACCCGCAATGGGCTCTTCCTGGGCGAGGCGAAGTGATCGAAGGCGAGATCATCGAAAGGTATGAGCTGGAGGCCGGTAATGGCTGACGCAAGATTCCTCCTATCACTGACGGTTGCGGTCTCTGACCCGATGCAGTGGAATCGAGCCTGGAACGTGCTCAGTGCATTGATTCCGAAGATGTTCGACGATGTCGAGACGATCAATCTGAACTCGCAAGTCGTAGAAGACGATTTTGATTCGGAGCTCGGGGACGACGAAAGCTTGGCAAAGCTGGCTGTTCTGTTGCGGGAGCGTGGATATCCTGAAGAATACATCCTCGGGGTTATCGCTACCATTGACAAGGGCGACCTGAAACTCAAGGGAAGGTAACAATGAACGTCGGCTCATACATTCGGAAGCCATTTCCAGTCGAAGGCATTCGGGTCACTGCTTCGAACATGGAAAAGGTGTCGGAGTGGTGCGGGGGTAAGCTCAAGGAGCAGGCCGCCACGGGAAACAAGCCCGCTGCCAAGTACATCGAGATCAATGTCCTTCGGCCCATGAACGCCAAGCAGTCGATGGCGTTCGTCGGGAACTGGGTCTTGAAGGTCGGGACCAACTACAAGATCTACACGGACACCGCGTTCCACAACACATTCGAGCCCGCCAGCTAAAAGTCTCTATAGAGGAGCAAAGATGGCCGTTGGCGAATATTCCGAGTTCAATCGAATTCCGGCCCGCCTTCCCGAAGAATCGGTTCAAGAGTACCGGAGTCGGATGGGTATGCCTATTATGCACATTCGACGCTCGACCCCGTCAATCAAAAGTCTCTTTGAGGGAGCTAGGATCATGGGCGAACAAGACCTTCCCACCGAAGACGAGTACGAAAGGCACCGGATGCTGGTCAACGGCGGTTACCAGTCCGGTGCGGCCGTGAGTCAGTATGTCGAAACTCGTGGTAGGGCGGTAGCTTCGGAAGCCCTTCCGAAGAAAGACTCCTCCTGGTTCGACAAGCGATACCCCACTTCGGACATGTTCAGCAAGTGGTACGAGATGAATCCCGAGACGGAGGATCTTCTCTTCGACGGGAGCGAACTGGCCGAGGGAATGGTCGTTCTGGTCGAGAGCCCGAACATGCGGATCAACATCGAAGGTTCGATGACGCCCGAGCGTTTCTATGAAGCTCGGAAGTGGAACCGCTGGTTCATGATCAGCCGTCTCAACAGGACTCCAAACGGGGAGCACTTGACCTTCCTGGGGACCTACGAAGACGGAACCAAGTTCAAGTTCGACGGCGTCAACAAGAATCTCGGTTGGCTGTGCAAGCATGGCGTGAATGTTTTCGGGCAGATCGCCATGGATAAGGTCGACGAAATTCCGCCAGCTCAGTTCGCTCGTCAGTACGAGAACGAACACTACCCGACCCCTCTGGTGCAGTCTACTCCTTGGGAATCGTTCAAGCCTAACGTAGAATAAGTAGTTCGGGGAGCACGGCAAAACGAGATATGTGGGGGCCGTGAGTGCGTGCCAAGGGGAGAAGCGCACACCAAGTAGTTCCATCAAAAGGGAAGAGGAATCCTCGTGGGGACCATCAAGGACATCATGGCCTACTTCGGCCAGAAGAAGCCCGTCACCCCGGGCGAGTTCAAGAAGTTCTGGGAGAGCTGCAGCGACGAGGACAAGGTGTACTTCAAGACCGCTGTCGTTCCGCTACTGGCAAACTAGAACCTATAGATTAGGGTGGGGCTCTTGGGTTAAAATCCCGGGGGCCCCACTCTACATGCCTTTTAATTTTTCGCTAAACGAAATGGAGTTATTGTGTCGATCACCGTTATGGAAGCCTTCAACATGTTGGGTTTGGCTCAAGAGAAGATCAAGGAGGCCGAGGGAGTACAGCGTCAGGCTGGAGATATGTTGGATGAAGCCCGAAACATGGTGTCAGCGGTGTTCTCGTTCATGCAGATGCAGGGACTCCAAGAAGCTTTGGAGATCGGAGATTCTGTTCAGTCTGATTGTCATTTCAAAATGATCAACCGGATGGAAGAGTTCCACCAAGCTATCGAGAATGCTAAGGGGAACTGATAGTGGAACCCATCTGGTCTTATCGAGATGAATTCGATAATGAAGCTGAGCTTGGTAAGGATGGAGATACTTTCGTCTTTACTGTATCCGACGCGTATGAGAGTGCTTATATCTCCCTGCCCAAAGCGAACGCTCAAGATCTGTTCGATGTTTTGGGGAATGGGTTGGGTATACTTTTTGGAACGGCTCGACACGAGAGGAATTGTGGATGTGATCCGACTATTCCTCAAAGAAATATGATTACTGGAGAACCGATTCCAAGAGAGTTTTGTATTCGTAAGGAAGACTGATGTTCGTAGAACTACACCCCCATCAAGAGGATGCGAGGGACAGACTTTCTAACGGAAAGATTTTGTGGGGTGGGACCGGGTCGGGAAAGTCGCTTACGGCCGTCGCCTATTATATGAAGGTTGAGGCCGACGCGGATGTTATCGTCATCACAACCGCCAAGAAAAGAGACTCCCTTGACTGGGAGAAAGAATTCGCCAAATATTGTGTGGGTAAGACTGTCGACACCACAATGGCAGGAGTTCTTACGGTTGACTCCTGGAACAACATCGGGAAGTATCGAGATAAAGTCGGAGCCTTCTTCATCTTTGATGAGCAACGCTTGGTCGGTTCAGGTCAGTGGTCCTCTACCTTCCTTAGAATTGCAAAGGCTAACCGTTGGATACTTCTTACAGCTACTCCCGGAGATACGTGGCTCGATTACGTCCCTGTCTTTTGTGCAAACGGATTCTATAAAAACCGGTCCGAGTTTAAAAGAGATCATGTTGTGTATGCACCCTACACGCGTTTCCCAAAGATCGATCGGTATATCGGAATTGGGAAACTTGTGCGCCTTCGCAACTCCCTGCTTGTCGAGATGCCGTATACTCGACACACCGAGCGAGAACTCATAGATGTGAAGGTTGATCACGACGCCGAGTTGTTGAAGAAGGTGATGAAAGAACGATGGAACCCGTACCGTGGAAAGCCCCTGAGGGATGTCGCAGAGCTATTCTTGGTTATGCGCCGAGTTGTAAACTCTACCCCATGCCGTTTGCAGGCGGTGAAGTCTATATTGGAGCGGCATGGGCGCCTGATTGTTTTCTACAATTTCGACTACGAGCTGGAGTCGCTACGCTCACTTGCGGAGATTACGACGGTCCGAGAGTGGAATGGCCACTTACATCAGGAAGTTCCAGAGACAGATAAGTGGGTTTATCTGGTTCAGTATGCGGCTGGAGCTGAAGGATGGAACTGCACTACTACGGACGCCATGTGTTTCTACTCCTTGAACTATTCGTACAAACTGTGGCATCAGGCGCATGGTAGGATCGATCGGATGAATACACCCTATAAGCGACTTTTCTACTACACCCTCTTGTCAAATTCTTTCATCGATTTGGCGATTAGGAAATCCTTGAAGGAGAAAAAGAACTTCAATCAGCTGTCCGTTTTGTCGGAGCGAATCTGAAGTTCGACACTCGCCCTTCTAAATGTCCTAATTTGACATATGTAGACTTGTCAAAAAGCCAAAAATTTCTTTAAAAACTATCTCAGAATGTTTACTTAATATCGATAATACCGATATTAAGTATGTGGTTTTTAAAAAGTTTTTCGAAATGTTTTTGGATTTGACAAGTGACAGAGAGGTTGCTTGGTAAATGGAAAAGTGGTCGGAGTTACCGTCGTTCCCAGGTTACTCGGTCAGTCATCTAGGGAGAGTTCGTAACGATCGAAACGGGAGGCCTTTAAACATCACTATAAATCAACTCGGAATTCCCTATGTAGGGCTGAGTGATCGAGGCCTGCACGTTAAAAGAGCCATCGCTCCTTTAGTAGCGCATTCGTTCTTAGCCCCAGCCGAACTTGCCTCGTTTGACACGCCAATAAATCTCGATGGCGATCGGTTGCATTGTGCAGCAGACAATCTTATGTGGCGCCCAAGATGGTTTGCTGTCAGCTACCATAGACAATTCTTCTTAGGTAGGGCGTGGATAGATCTACCGATCGAGGATATAGAGACCGAAGAAAGATTCGACAGCTCTCTACATGCCGCCATGAGATACGGGCTCCTTGACAAAGAAATAATGCAGTCCACTCAGGTACAGACATACGTATGGCCAACGTATCAAAGGTTCCGTATTCTCTTAGACCGATATTAACTAGCGTTTAAAACGCAGGTTATAATAGAAGAGTGAGACCAAGCCTTGTCTTCCATGACTAGAGAGAACAAATACCAAGTTCATATAATGACTCGTCTCCGACGTCAATTCCCAGGTTGTTTCATTCTGAAGAATGACTCCGGGTACATGCAAGGAGTTCCGGACATGACGGTTCTCTTTGCAAAACCGTTCTGGGCTATGCTGGAAGTAAAAGCCAGTATTCATTCCAGGATTGGGCCAAACCAAGAATTCTATGTTGAGATGTTGAACAACATGTGTTTTGCGGCCATCATCTATCCTGAGAATGAGGAGGAGGTGTTCAGTGCACTTCAACACGCACTTGAATCTTAATGGAGCACACTCCTTTCTCAGTCCAAGTAACCCGGCTTGGATCAACTATGAAGAAGACAAGCTGGATCGCGTTTTCTTCTCTAGTCAAGAAGCTAAGCGTGGAAGCGATCTTCATGACTACGCGCAAAAAGCTATCAGGCTGTCGGTTCGCCAGATAGCTAATCGTAAAACGTTGAACATGTATATCAACGACGCCATTGGTTACCGGATGACCCCTGAACAGACTCTGTATTATTCAGATAACTGTTTCGGAACCGCAGACGCCGCTGGTTTTGAAAAAAATCTTTTGCGTATCCACGATCTTAAGATGGGGAAGACCCCAGCCTCTCCTAAGCAAGTGGAAACATACGCGGCCATATTCTGTTTGGAGTACAAGTACGATCCAACACAGATCGAAATCGAACTTAGAATCTACCAGAACAACGAAGTCTTGGTCTTTGGTGAGGATAAGGCTTCGATTCTGTACATCATGGAAAAGATCAGATCTTTCGACAAGCGAATTCGTCGTCTGAGAATGGAGGTGTCGTATTGATCATCGATGAAGAAAGCTATCTCGCCCATTACGGCATCCTTCGTAAATCAGGTAGATACCCTTGGGGATCGGGTGGTACCCAGAGCGAGAGGAATCAAACTTTCCTCTCTACGGTTGATGGTCTTCGTAGGCAAGGGCTTAGCGATACTGAAATCGCCAGAGGATTCAGTACTCCAGAACACCCATTCACGACGACCATGCTGAGAGCTGCCAACTCGATAGCTAAGAATCAGGAAAAACAAGCCAACATTCTCATGGCTCAGCGTTTGAAGGACAAAGGCTGGTCCAATGTGGCCATTGGACAGAGAATGGGTCTCAACGAATCGTCCGTTCGTGCTCTGTTGGCTCCGGGTCAGAAAGACAAAGCTGACATTCTTGAAGCCACCTCTAATCTACTAAAGAGTGAAGTAGAGAAACGGGGCTATATTGACGTTGGCACTGGAGTAGAACGACATCTCGACATAAGTGACACTAAGTTGAAGACGGCTGTGGCCCGTCTCCGAGAAGATGGTTACACACTCCACTATGTCAAGGTGGAGCAGTTGGGTACTGGGAAACAAACCACACGAAAGGTTCTTGCCAAGCCCGGAACCTCCTACTCCGAGGTGTTCAGAAACCGTCATAACATTCAGCTGGTTCGAGGCTATTCGGAAGATGGTGGTAGATCCTATCTTGGATTGCAGCCACCTCTGTCGATCAGTTCAAAACGGGTTGGCGTTCGCTATGCCGAAGAAGGTGGATCTGCAGCCGACGGTGTGATCTTCGTTCGTCCTGGGGTAAATGATCTTAGCCTAGGAAAATCGAGATACGCACAGGTTCGTATTGCTGTTGACGGAACACATTATCTAAAAGGCATGGCCATGTACAAGGATGATCTACCTGACGGTGTAGATCTCCTGTTCAATACCAACAAAAGCAAAACTTCGAACAAACTAGACGCGATGAAACCACTTAAAGATGATCCCGATAATCCATTCGGATCTGTGGTTAGACAGCTCACTGGACCAGACGGCAAGCTCAAGTCGGCCATGAACATCGTCAATGAAGAGGGCGATTGGGGTAAATGGTCGAAGACTCTCTCGTCTCAGATGCTCTCGAAACAAAGTCCTTCATTAGCTAGAGCTCAACTGGACTTCGCATCCGAGAGAAAGCGTCAAGAGCTCAGCGACATTCTCAAGTTGACAAACCCTGTCGTTAAGCAGAAGCTTCTATTGGAGTTTGCCGATAGCGCCGATGCATCGTCGGTCCACTTAAAAGCTGCAGCTCTACCTCGTCAAGCAAACCGAGTAATTCTTCCGATCAGTTCTATGAAACCGAACGAGATCTATTCTCCTGGTCATAATAATGGAGAGCTTGTATCTCTGGTTCGTCACCCCCACGGTGGGACGTTCGAGATTCCAGAACTGATTGTAAACAATCGAAACCCAGAAGCAAAGAAACTCTTGGGTACCAATCCAAGAGATGCTGTTGGGATTCATCACACGGTGGCCGAAAGACTATCGGGTGCTGACTTTGACGGCGACACTGTACTTGTAATACCCAACAACAATAAACGAGTTAAGAGCACCCCTGCACTAGAGGGTCTCAAATCGTTTGATCCAATGACTTATCGGATTCCAAAAGATAGTCCAATTCGAAAGATGACGGCGAAACAAAAAGCTTTCGAGATGGGCGATGTTTCGAATCTGATCACAGACATGACTATTCAGGGAGCCAACACAACTGAGCTAGCTCGTGCAGTTCGACATTCCATGGTCGTCATTGATGCTGAGAAACATGAACTAAACTACAAACAATCAGCCATCGATAATGGGATAGCTCAGTTGAAAACCAAGTATCAAGGTAAAGCCAATGCTGGCGCGCACACCTTGATCTCAAGGGCTTCGTCTGATCTTCGTGTTAATGAACGAAAGCAAGGGTATCGTGTAGATCCAGTAACAGGTAAGAAGATCTTCACGGAAACAGGAGCCACCTTTACCAACCGTCAAGGTAAGGTTGTTCCTAGAACCCAACGCTCCACCAAGCTTGCTGAGACTGATGACGCAAACACCCTATCTTCTGGTACAGTCATAGAGAAGGTGTATGCAAACCATTCCAACAAGATGAAAGCCATGGCGAATGAAGCACGACGTGCAGCGGTTAGCATAAAGACTACCCCTGCCTCGCCCTCTGCTAAGACCGCCTACAAGAAACAAGTGGATAGTCTAAACGCAAAGCTCAACATAGCATTAATGAATGCGCCTCTTGAGAGACAGGCTCAGACCCTAGCTAATGCCGTAGTGTCCCAGAAACGGCAGGCCAACCCAGACATGGACGCTGCTGACGTAAAGAAGATCAAGGGACAAGCACTGACGGAGGCTAGGCTAAGGATAGGGGCCCGTAAACAAAGAATTGACCTGACCGATGAGGAATGGCAGGCAGTTCAAGCTGGTGCAATCAGTAATGACAAACTAAAGAAGATCCTTGCAAACACCGACGCAGAGCGCATCAAAGAATTGGCTACTCCTAAAGCAGCACTCTTGATGACCCCTAGTAAGAAGCAAAGGGCCCTCCAGATGCTTGCTTTGGGGTACACCCAAGCAGAAGTAGCCAGTCATCTAGGTGTGTCGATTACTACTCTTGAGAATGGTGTGAATGAAGGAGGTTGAGTATGAGTAAAGAGCACATGCTTACTACTACTGACAACCCTTTCGATCCGTTCACACAGTTCGATGAGTGGTATCAGTATGACAGAGCAGCAGGCTACTTTACAACCGAGTTCTTAGCAAGAATCGCAATCACTTCACATGAGTTGAGTGAAGCTGATGAGTCGTTGGCGATTGAGCAAGCAATAGATGAGATTGTTAACGAGAATGTTTTAGGAATCTACAGAAAAGTTTCAAACAGTTCTGAAGATTCTTAGATAATTCATTCAGTCTCGTCAAGGGACGGGGGGAGGGGGTCGCCAAAACAGACCCCCTCCCGCAT
>Ga0065707_10081772_pt1 | contig 43824 bp, 38 predicted proteins | sample SwiRhicommuniRL3_FD_59094 | JGI IMG/M metagenome (GOLD analysis project Ga0065707, IMG submission 59094) | Switchgrass rhizosphere bacterial communities from Rose Lake, Michigan, USA - RL3 v2 (version 2) | ecosystem: Host-associated > Plants > Roots > Rhizosphere > Soil | place: East Lansing...
GGCTACCGCCTGTAGCAGGGTGCGGCGTGTGATGTCGCGGTGGGAAATATCGGGACAATTCGGGTAATCGCAGGGCATGCGGAAGGGCCCTCCAATGTGGGCTCAGCGCGAAGGGTGCAAATGATCTTAGGTAGAATCTTGAGCAGCGGCAATGTGAAATCAGGTCAGACCCTGTAGAAATTGCGCCGTCGCATGACGAATAGCGCCGATCGGTCGCGGTCTGGAAGTGAAAGGCGGCTGGATAGACTCATCCCCCCCTTCTTCTCCTCATCTCTGCCGGAGTGCAACTCAACCGCGCCTTGAACACTGCGCCCATATATTCCTGATGCTTAAACCCAGCCCGCTCCGCCACCGCTTGCAGCGGCAGATTCGTCTTGGTCAACAATTCCCGCGCCTTTTTAATCTTCGCTCTCAGAATTTCTTGGTGGACCGAGCGCTTCAAGACCGTCCGGAACCGCCGTTGCAGCACGCTGCGTGAAACACCCACCTCACGGACGATCGTATCGACACTCATCTCTTCTTCATGCGCCCGCTCCCGGATTAGTCGCAGAGCCGCGGCAAGCGCAGGATCGTTGACGGCAAGGGTATCCGTGGACAACCGGGTAATGACTTGTTGAGGCGGTATCAGTATGGGCACTTTCGGTGCGGAACCTCCACACATCAGAGCATCCAGCGTCGCGGCCGCCTGATGGCCCACTTGGAAATGGCCGGCTTGGACGCTTGACAGGGGGGGATGGCAGACCTCGCACAGCGGCTCGTCGTTGTCGACTCCAATCACGGCCACTTCGTCGGGTACTTGTACTCTCGCACGTCGACAGGCTTCCAAGAACTGTGATCCGCGCTGATCGCTACACACGAATATGCCGGCGGGTTTGGGTAGATCGCTGATCCAGCGGGCCACCCTATTTTCCAATCGTTCCCAGGAGCGCGATCCGGTCACATCGCGCGGGATTTCATAAACCGCCACACCGCGGCCTACCGCCGCGACAGCAGCGCAAAATGCAGCGCGACGTTGTTCTGACCAGTTCTCTCCTGTGATGCCAAAGAACCCGAAATGACTTAGGCCTCGCTCCAACAAATGTTCGGCAGCCATTCGCGCGATAGCGCCATTGTCCACATGGACCAAGGGAAAAGGTTGGTTCGGAACAACGCCGAGGACATCCACAGTGGGTATGCCGCTAGCTGCGATTTCCCTGGCCAGAGCGCGGCTCTGAACGCGCGCTATGATCCCATCGCCCGACCAGCGCCGCAGCCAACGCGGCGCCGAGTCCGAAAGCCCTCGCGCCTCATGATAAAGCGCCCACGCCTGATGCTCGCGCATGTAACGAGCGATGCCGCACAGGATGTCGCGGCCTGAGGCCAACGAGGTCTCCACCAAGAGAGCGACGTGCGGCTGTCGCTGTTCCCGGCGACCTCGGCCACGGGTAGGTCTTAATTTCAAGGGAATGCCCGGCGATGATTCCGCCCGACCGGATCTTTACAACCGCTGACCGGTTTTCTCATTGCAGTCCGCACTGTGTCTCTTAGACTGTCCAAGACAGCGATAACGCTCAAGCTGCGTGTACGATCATTCCAAATGAACAAACCGTTCGCCTCCGCCCTGGTCATTGCCCTATTCGCTTCGGCTGGCGTCCAGGCGCAGGACTGGAAAATGCAGCCGGTGCAGATCCCGACGCGCTGGGCGTCGCTGGTCCGGCCGACGAACGTGCTGCCGGAATATCCTCGGCCCCAACTGGTTCGCCGGCACTGGCAGAATTTGAACGGTCTGTGGCATTACTCGATCACTGCCAAGAACTCTAAGATACCGGCTCAATTCGACGGCAGCATCCTAGTACCGTACCCCTTGGAGTCGGCGCTGGCTGGAGTGCAAAGACCTCTGCAGCCAGATCAGCTACTGTGGTATCGCCGGACCATTACTCTAACACCGCAGAGCGGTCGCAGAACGCTGATTCACTTCGGCGCGGTAAACTACCAGGCTACGGTCTATGTAAACGGCCAGGAAGTCGGGGTGGCCTTGGGTGCGCAGAATCTCTTGGACAACTACCCCAAGAGAATAAAGGCAGCAAACGATCTCCCAGGCGGCGTTCTGCGCTACCCCTACCTTCAGGGGACTCCACATGGAATGAGCGGGATTCTATTACGCCCGCATGTCATTCAAGTTTTAAAGACGCAGGTGGGAGCTCCAAAGATTGTATCGGCGGCTGCCTGGGTGCTCGTCACTTGAAGCCGCGCCGATCATGGATCTCCGGGAGGAGTGGCAAACCGCTCCCGGAGAGATCGCGCGAAACTGCATACTCGATAGCCCTCGTTCTGATCAGTCTCGTTCTGCCCTCCGGCGTGACCATTGCGCAGAACTGGAAAATGCAGCCCTTGCAGATGCCGACGAGGTGGGCGGCTTCGGTTAGCCCTGCCAACGCGCTGCCTGAGTATCCCCGGCCCCAGCTGGTGCGGGAGAGCTGGCAGAACCTGAACGGATTGTGGCAGTACGCGATCACCGCGCAGGATGCGGGCAAACCTTCGCGCTACGATGGCGAGATTCTGGTGCCCTATCCGCTCGAATCCGGCTTGTCCGGTGTCGCGAAGCCACTGAAGGAGGATCAGCTGCTGTGGTATCGGCGAGTGATTTCCGCCGAGGCGGACAGGGACGGCCAGCGCGTGCTGCTGCACTTCGGCGCAGTTGATTTCCGCGCCACGCTTTATGTGAACGACCGGGAGATCGGCACGCATATCGGTGGCTATCAAGGCTTCACGTTCGATATCACGGACACACTGAAGCCTGCCGATAACGAACTTATCCTCAAGGTCTCCGACCCGGGGACCAAGGGCCCCTATCCGCGCGGCAAGCAAAGCGGCTCCTGGGCGGTCAGCGGCATCTGGCAGACGGTGTGGCTCGAGCGAGTGCCGCGCACCTATATCGAAGACTTGAAAATCACGCCCAATGTGGACAGCAGCCAGCTGCAGCTCCAAGTGAAGATCAGCGGCGAGAGCGCCGGTTATGTGGTTCGAGCGATTGCGCGGAACAGTGTCCAGGTGGTGGCCGACCAACCCGTCGACGGAACCACTGCGCTGCGCATTCCAAACCCTCGCCTGTGGTCGCCCGACGATCCCTTCCTGTACGACCTCGACGTCCGTTTGTTGAAGGGTGGCAAAGTTGTGGATGAGGTGAAGAGCTACTTCGGCATGCGCAAGATCGAGATCCGCAAAGACGCCAAAGGTGTCGACCGCATCTTCCTGAACGGCCGCTATACCTACAACCTGGGCCTCCTCGACCAAGCGTTTTGGCCGGACGGGATCTACACCGCGCCCACCGATGAGGCGCTGAAGTTCGATATCGAAGCGGCCAAGGCAATGGGCTTCAACACGCTGCGCAAGCACGTGAAGATCGATGCCGAGCGCTGGTACTACCACTGCGACAAGCTCGGTATGCTCGTGTGGCAGGACATGCCGCACCCCGGCGGCACGAGTGCCGAAGCTCGGCAAGAGTTTGAGCGCGAGGTGGAAGCAAATCTGACGCAGCTTCACAATCATCCGAGCATCGTGACCTGGGTGCTATTCAACGAAGGTTGGCGGATCTACGACCAGGCGCGCCTCGCGCCCTGGATGAAAGCCCTGGACCCCTCCCGGCTATTCGACGGCTATTCGGGAGGCTATGACATGCACCGGGTCTCCAAGGACATGCGGAAAATGGACCCGGTTAAACGCCGCGAGCTTGCGAGCGATATCGAAGCGTTGACCGCGGTGATCGTTGCGGCGCCTGACACCCGCCCGGAGAACTGGATCGCCTCCGACGTGGTTGATTTCCACCACTATCCGGACCCTTCGATGCCCATCACCTTGCCCGGCAAGGCTCGGGTCGTGGGCGAGAACGGCGGCATCGGCGCGTTCGTCGAAGGCCACTTGTGGAATCAACAGTTCGGCTTTGGCTACAAGCAGGTCACGCTTGATAGGTTTCCCGCCGCCTATGCCGACATCATCGCCAAAAATAAGGCGCTCGAGGCACAGGGCGTGAGTGCATCGATCTACACCCAGCCTTTCGATACCGAAGGGGAGCAAAACGGCCTCATGACCTACGACCGGGCGGTCATCAAGATACCGCTCGACGAGATCGCTCGCATAAACAGCGAGCTCGTGCCGCCGTCGAAGAGCCGCGATGCGATCGCGGCGCGCATCTCGATCGCCAATGCGGATCTCACTCCCGAGCCGCAGCGCTATGCGGCGTTCGTCGCCCGATATGACAAGGGCGAGCGGGAGATCGAGTTTCTAAAGCGCTTCGTGTCGCTCGCGCTGCGGCAGAAAGATCAGGCGCGCGCCACGGCTGCGGGCAGCGAGCTCATTGCAGGTTTGCCGGAGCCGTATTCCAAAGACGCGTGGGTGTTCATCAATGGAATGACCCGCACTTCGAAGGACAAAGGCTTCGAGCTCCTGCGCACGCGGACGGAGCAAGCCAATGCTGTCCTTGGCGAGAATGCGGCGCAGAAGTCGATCCGAAGAATTATCGTCGGCGAAGCGGTGGAGCCGCTGATCGCTCGACATCAGACGAAGCAGGAACCTGTCGAGTGGGCCGAGCTAGAGAAGCGCCTGAGCGGCAAGTATGGCCCGCTCGGCGCCGAAGCGGTCAACGAGGCCGCCATGATCCATGCAGTGCGTGAGCGCGACTGGGCGAGCTATGGCCAATACTACGTGCGCTATCTGGCGACGGCGGCGCCACGCAGCGAGTATGCCATCGACACTCTCTCCTACCTCGTGTTCGAGCATGTCACGGATCCCAAAGTCCTGGATGCGGCAACGCGGTTCTTTGGGCCTGCCTTAGCTTCTGCAGGTGCGATCGACATGGATACCTATGCCGGTCTGCTCTACAAGGCCGGCCACAAAAAAGAGGCGGTCGAATGGCAGGAGAAGGCCGTAAAGCTCACCGAAGGCCGCGATGCCAGTCTTGCCGCCACCTTGAAGAAAATGAAGACCGGCCAACGGACATGGCCGCAAGATTAAAAGGAGGCTGTCGGCTTGAAGTGCAAAGGGGTAAATCTTTGAGTATCAATGAATGGGTTGTTTCGCGCCGGCAACTCGTCGCGTTGTTGGGCGCTTCGGCTGGAACGACAGTACTTCCCGCGTGGGCTAGGACCACAGAGGAAATTGCGCCGCAGCCATTTTTTGCAAGTGTAATGCGCGTCATACAGACTCTGGCTGATTCAGGCCAGTCGATTGCAAGGTCCGATGCTGACAGTCTGGCTGCGCTGGCGGCCAAAGGCGACGCTGAGGCAGTCGCAGCGGCAGAGATCCTACTAAATCGCTATACGCTAGCGAGAGTGACGTTGGACAAGGACGGAATTGGCTCTGCCACTCTCGGTGGCGCCAAGCGCGAATTGGTCGAGCAAGGGTGGAGGCTATTCCTGCTTCGTATCAGCAATGGCAGAAATCTCACCGAAAAGCTCGAATTTGCTCCAGACACCCTCAAGCCAGGGAAAATGAGCCAGGCGAACGGGGAAGCCCGCGCCCTCATTCCAGACACTGTGGAGATGGCGCCGGGTATCGAAAAGATGTGGTTGCTCGTGGAGCTCGCAGGGGAAGGTGTCCTCAGCGGGCTGCCTGTGCAGTATCAGATTGCGCAACTGTTTAGTCGCGACCATGGGCAGCGGGAAGCCAAGCTCTCCTTCGCAACAGCAGGTGAGATGCCCTTTGTAGGTTGGACGATACCCAAAGCGTATGTTCCGCTCCTCGGGGATCAAGCTACCCGTTTCGATTTCGACTGCCTTCCATCTCATGACGTCTTCCTATCGATTAAAGACAGTGATGGCGTCGGTTGCATGGCGTCGCTCACCGTTCGCGACGGGCATGAGCATGTTTATCCACCGCAAGTGATGAGAATCGCGCCCGACATGGCTTTTCACTCGCACATCTATCGCGCAGACGGCGAGACTCTTCGCCTGGCTGATGGAGTCTACGAGGTCCGCTTTGGACGCGGGCCTGAATATCTAACGGGGAAGCAACAAGTCACGGTCGCAGAGGGAAACCGCACGATTACCATCGGTCTCAGGCGCTGGATCGATCCAGCACAATGGGGATGGTACTCGGGCGACACGCATATTCACGCGGCAGGTTGCGCGCACTACGTGCATCCGACTGAGGGCGTCTCTCCAGAGACGATGATCCGCCATATCCGAGGCGAGGCGTTGTCGATCGGCAGCGCGCTCAACTGGGGGCCGAGCTGGTACTACCAAAAGCAGTTTTTCTCCGGCCAGGCGGTCAGTCCGCAAGCCGCGCTCGAGCATCCCGATCTTCAGGCCGCCAATAATGCGAGCTGGCAACCGAAGCCAACGCCCAGGGACAAGGAAAGCCTGTTGCGATACGACGTCGAAGTGTCCGGTTTCCCTTCAAGTCTAATGGGCCATCTCGTACTGCTTCGCCTCAAGGCGCAAGACTATCCGGGCACCAAAGAAATCGGTGATTGGCCCAGCTGGAACCTTCCCATCCACAAATGGGCACGCGAACAGGGAGCATTGTCTGGAGTCGCACATTGTTGGGGCGGCATGGGCACAGTCTCCAGAGAGCTGCCGAACTATGAAATTCCGCCATTCAACAGCACTGGAACGAACGAGGCTATTGTGGACGTCACCCACGGCTACTGCGACTTCCTGTCGGGTTGCGAATTCGTGCCCGCCTATGAATTCAACGCGTGGTACCACATGCTCAATTGCGGCTTCCGTCTCGCGATGGTGGGGGAAACGGATTACCCCTGCTTCAGCGGCGAGCGCCCTGGCATGGGGCGAAGCTACATCCAGCTCGGCCAACGTCCGACAGATGAAGCGGGCTATGACGCGTGGGTTCAGGGAATCAAATTGGGCAAGCTCTATTGCGGCGATGGACGCAGCCACTTCCTGAAGTTTGCCGTGAATGGCGTCCCACTCGGATCAAAGGATGTCGAGCTCCCTCGAGGGGGAACGGTCTCAATTGAGGCGCTGATCGCCGCTCGGCTTGAACCCGAACCTGCCAAGGGTATCGATCAATACTATTGGCATCTCGAACTTGCGCGCATCGGTGCGAGTAATGCGGTCCCGCTCGAGCTGGTCGTCAATGGCCAACCCGTCGAGCGTCTCGAATTCATCGCCGACGGGAAGCCGCGTTCCGTGCGCTTCAAGACACGAATTGAGCGTAGCTCATGGGTGGCATTGCGGATCGTGCCCTCAGGACACACGCACCCGATTTTCGTCATGGTCGGCGGCACGCCGATCCGCGCCTCGCGTCGTAGCGCCGAGTGGCTGCGGGAGTGTGTCGATGCGCTATGGGCGGAAAAGCATCGGCTGATGCGAGGGTCTGAGCGGCCAGCCGCTGCTGAAGCCTATGACCATGCGCGCCAGACATACGACCGCATCCTTGCCGAGAGCGATGCCGCATGAAGAGCTTGCTGCTTCTCTTGGCGATGGGGACTGTGGTGGCAAATGCCGAGGAGCACGCACATCACGCTGACGCTTTGCCTTCAATCGATGCGCAGATCGTCGTGACCATCAACCCGGAGGCGCGCATCAGCGCTATATTGGGTGCGCCGCTGCCGGCGCCGATCGCATGCGGATCGCCAACAGAGATCAAAGTAGAGGTGATCAACAAGGCCTTCGTCACCGCGCCACTTCGGGCTGCCATCATTGGAAGTAGCAGCCGTCAGCTTTCTCTACATATGGATGATACGAAACTCAATGGTCAGCCCGAAGACAACAGGGTCCTCCAATTGGTCCCGCTCGGACCGAGCCTCGTCGACGTCACGATCGCATTTAGCATCGATTACAACATCCGCGATCTCGGGGGTCGCGATCGAGTGCACTTCTTGTTGCGCTGCCAATGAGAGTAGATCGTTGGCTCGCCCTGGCGATTCTCCTGTCGACGCTTAGCGTGGCTGGAGCCTGCGTGGCGAAAGAACCATCTCAAGGCGCGTTAACCAGCGCGCCTTTCGGGCAAGATTCGAGCGGCACTGCGATTGAGCTCTATACGCTACAGAATCGTAACGGCATGGAGGCACGCATCGCGACCTATGGCGGCATTGTCGTTTACCTGAGCGCACCGGACCGCAACGGCCAGTACGCAGATGTCGTCCTAGGCTACGGCACACTGGACGGTTATCTCCGGGACAGCCCCTATTTCGGTGCTCTGATAGGCCGCTATGGCAATCGCATCCGCGCGGGAAAATTCTCTCTAGGCACGAAGCACTATGTCCTTGCGACCAACAATGGCCCGAACTCGCTGCACGGCGGAGTCAAAGGCTTCGACAAGGTTGTGTGGAAAGTCGCCAAGGCCGAAGTCACATCAGAGGGGCCCCAACTGACGTTAACCTACTCGAGCCACGACGGCGAGGAAGGCTTTCCCGGCAACCTCGCCGTAACGGCCGTATACACCCTGACTCATGCCAACGCCCTCAGATTAGACTTCACAGCGACCACGGATAAGGTCACCGTGGTGAACCTCACTCAGCATTCGTACTTCAACCTGCGCGGGCAGGGCGATGTGCTTGCCCACGTGCTACAGATCAACGCGGATCACTTCACGCCGGTCGACGAGACACTGATTCCGACGGGCGAGATACGTTCAGTGACCAGCACACCATTCGATTTCCGCGCGCCCACGCCCATCGGTCTGCGCGTGAACGCGGATGACGAGCAGTTGCGCTTCGGCAAGGGCTACGATCACAACTGGGTTGTGAACAACTACCAGCCCGGCGTGCTCGCCAAGCAGGGTAGCGTGTACGAGCCGGAGACCGGCCGCGTGCTCGAGGTGCTCTCTACCGAGCCCGGCCTGCAGTTCTACGGCGGTAACTTTCTTGACGGGTCCATCAAAGGAAAGGGTGGTCGCGTCTACGGCCTCCGCACCGGCTTCTGCATGGAGCCGCAGCATTTCCCCGATTCACCCAATCACCCTGACTTCCCCTCGGTTGTCCTGAAGCCCGGCGAGACCTACCGGAACACCATCGTCTACCGCTTCTCCGCGCGTTAAGGACTACGCTGTGAACGTGCAGTTGACTTTCATCGACTGGCTAATCATGGCGATCTACCTCGTCTTCGTGCTTGGCGTTGGCTTTGTGCTCAAGCGCCACATGAAGACGAGCACGGACTTCTTTCTGTCGGGGCGGTCCATTCCCGCCTGGGTCGGTGGTCTCGCATTCCTCTCCGCCAACCTCGGCGCGCAGGAGGTCATCGGCATGGCGGCCTCCGGCGCCAAGTACGGTATCGCGACCAGCCACTTTTACTGGGTTGGTGCGGTGCCGGCGATGGTGTTCCTCGCGGTGTTCATGATGCCGTTCTACTATGGCTCGCGCGCCCGCTCGGTGCCCGAGTACCTGAAGCTGCGCTTCGATGAGAAGACCCGCGGCTTCAACGCAATCGCCTTCGCCTGCATGACGGTGCTGTCCTCCGGCATTTCCATGTATGCCATGGGGCTCTTGCTCAATCTGCTGCTCGGCTGGGATTTCACAGCGAGTGTGTGGGTTTCCGCGGCCGTCGTGCTGATCTACATCTTTTTCGGTGGACTTACCTCGGCAATCTATAACGAAGTGCTGCAGTTCTTCCTCATCGTTTTTGGCTTTGCACCGCTCGTGTTTCTCGGCCTCAAGGACATCGGCGGATGGGAGGGGCTACAGGTCGGCCTCGCGCAAGTGGCCACCGCGCAGGGTTTCGCCCCCGGATCCTGGTCGAGTTCCTGGGCACATATGGGCAACCCTGCCGACAATCCCATGGGGGTGGAATGGTTCGGCCTTTCCATGGGTCTGGGGTTCGTGCTCGCCTTTGGTTACTGGTGCACGGACTTTCTGGTCGTGCAGCGCGCGATGGCCGCGAAGTCCATGTCCGCCGCGCGACGCATTCCCATCATCGCCGCAGTGCCGAAGATGCTGTTTCCTTTTCTGGTGATTCTGCCGGGAATGATCGCGATCGCACTGACTTATGCGCACGGGACTACCGGGTTCAGTCTGCCGCAGAAACCCGACGGTGGGTTCAACTACGACCTCGCCATGCCAATGATGGTCTTTCATTACTTTCCCACCGGCTTGCTAGGTCTGGGATTGACCGCGCTACTGGCCAGCTTCATGTCCGGCATGGCGGGGAATGTCACCGCCTTCAACACTGTGTGGACCTACGACATTTATCAGTCGTACATCCGCCGCGACGCAACCGATGCGCATTACCTGTGGGTCGGGCGTGTAACGACTGTGGTCGGGGTTGGTCTTTCCGTGCTCACCGCCTATGCCGCTACGCGTTTCAACAACATCATGGACATGCTGCAGCTGGTGTTCGCCTTCGTGAATGCGCCGCTATTGGGTACGTTCCTGCTCGGAATGTTCTGGCCGCGCGCCACGGGACACGGGGCGTTCGTTGGTCTGCTCGCCGGGACATTGGCGGCTGCCGCGCATCATGGACTGACCCTTGCTAAGGGAAGCGTGCCCGGTCTCAAGGGCGGCTGGATCCAAGTTACACATGCATATACGAGCGAAATGGCCCAGAATTTTTGGACCGCGATTTGGGCGTTCGGCTGCTGTGTCGCACTTACTTTGTTCGTGAGCCTGCTGACCAAGCCGCGGGCCAAGGCCGAGCTGCGTGGGCTCGTGTATTCGCTGACGGGCCGACAGGCAGCGCGGGACACCCGATGGTACATGCGGCCCGCCACAGTCGGCGTGATCGTGCTGGTCTTCAGCCTGATTCTCAACGTCATCTTCTGGTGATCCCATGGGCTTGGATATCCGCTTCGTCCTGGGTCTGATGTTTCTCGTCATCGGCTGCTTGCTCGCCGGCTTCGGCTGGCTCGGAGATCAATCGATCTACAAGCGCTCGCTCGATTTCAACGTCAATCTGTGGTGGGGCCTCGTGATCATGGTTTTCGGCGCCAGTCTCCTCTGGCTCAGCCGTCGCCACACTTCCGCCATGCGACCCAGTGAGCAAAGCAAAGAGGGTAGGGCCATTGAGGCTCGGGAGCACTCCGCGGGTCTCGAAAGTGACGACATGCATTGAAATGAAAGCCGCTTTCGAAACGATATACGGCGACTGTCCCAGGTGGATCGCCCGCGCGCCGGGCCGTGTGAACCTGATCGGCGAGCACACTGACTACAACGAGGGGTTCGTGTTGCCGATGGCGATCGAGCGGCATATCACGATTGCCGCTGCGCCCAATGGCACCGATGCGATTGTTCTGCGCAGCACAGCCTTCGATGACGCGGTCAGAATCGAGCTGTCGCAGCCGATCGTTCCCGGGGAGCAGGGAAGCTGGGCGAACTACCCGAAAGGTGTTATCGCAGGATTTATCAAGGCTGGCCATGCCATCAGCGGCTTTAATGCGCTCATCGATTCCAATGTCCCGATGGGGGGTGGACTATCGAGCAGCGCAGCGCTGGAGGTCGCAACAGCTACCTTGCTGGAGGCCGTGATCGGTAAGACCCTGGTGCCAAAGGACAAGGCGCTGCTGTGCCAGGCTGCGGAGCACGAATATGCCGGGATGCCGTGTGGGATCATGGATCAGTACATCAGTACCCTCGCGCGTAAGGACACCTTTCTGTTACTCGACTGTCGGGAGTTCGACGCGCATTGGGTGCAGGCGGACGACCCTTCTGTGGCCGTGCTCATCTTCGACACCAAGATCAAACATCAGCACTCCCGGGGCGAATACGCGGCCCGCCGCCGGGAGTGTAAGGAGGCGGCGCAGTGCCTGGGCGTGTCAAGCCTTCGAGATGTCACACTTGCGCAGCTCGAGATGCGGCGTGACGATCTCAAGCCGATTCTTTTTCGGCGGGCGCGGCATATTGTGACCGAGAACGAGCGAACTATCAGGGCTTGTGCCCGGATCCGAAATTGCGATTGGACCGACGTGGGCGCCGCCATGTACGCCAGCCACGCGTCTCTGTGCACTGACTTCGAAGTGAGCTGTCTGGAACTCAATACGGTCGTGGAGATCGCCCGGGAGATTGGACCCGAAGGGGGCGTTTACGGTTGCCGGATGACTGGGGGAGGGTTTGGAGGCTGTGCTGTCGTGCTCATTCGCAAGGATGCGGAGTACACCGTCATCGACACGATGTACCGCAACTACTTCTGCCGTACGGGCGTCGAGCCTTCTTTGTTCGTCTCCCGGCCCGCGCAGGGGGCGCAGCTTCTGGAATGCTGAGTTGAAATCCATCCTCAATAGCCCCCATCGGCGCTTCAACGCCTTGACGGCCGAGTGGGTGTTCGTCTCGCCGCACCGGAATCAGCGGCCATGGCAAGGTCGAACCGAGCGAGTGGGGAGTGCCAAGCTCCCGCAGTATGATCCGAACTGCTATCTATGCCCCGGCAACGTCCGGGCGAATGGCGAGCGCACGCCGCACTACACTTCGACGTTTGCTTTCACGAATGACTTTCCAGCGTTCCTTCCCGAGCCGAGCCCGGAAGATATGGGCGGCGATCGGTTGCTTCAGGCGACAGCGCAGGCGGGTACTTGTCGCGTGTTGTGCTTCTCACCGCGGCATGATCTCACGCTCGCGCACATGTCGGAAATGCAGGTTCGAGCGCTCGTGGATTTGTGGGCGCAGGAAGTGGCGGATCTCGGCAGACGCTGGCGCTGGGTCCAGGTGTTCGAGAACAAAGGCGAGATCATGGGGTGCTCGAACCCGCATCCGCATGGCCAGGTTTGGGCGGGTGACTTCCTTCCCAACGAGCCGGCGAAGGAATTCCAAGCGCAGCGAATGTGGTTTGAGCGGGGAGGCTCACCGTTGCTGCTCGATTACGCAGCGCTCGAGCTGAGCGAGGTCGGTCGCATCGTCGCGCTGACGGAGCACTGGCTGGCGGTCGTGCCCTGGTGGGCAATGTGGCCGTTTGAGACGTTGGTATTGCCGCGTAACCGACAGCTACTGCGGTTACCGGATCTTTCAGACGTTGAACGAAATGACCTCGCAGTGCTCCTGAAACGCTTGCTTGGCGGTTACGATGCGCTGTTCGAGACATCGTTTCCGTATTCGATGGGGTGGCATGGGGCGCCTAACGATGACGGCGACTATCGCGGATGGCAACTTCACGCGCACTTCTATCCACCGCTGCTGCGCTCGGCGAACGTCAAGAAATATATGGTTGGGTATGAGATGTTGGCCGAGGCACAGCGCGACCTAACTCCGGAAGCGGCTGCCGTGCGTCTGCGTGAGGCAGTCGCGACCGCGGCAACTATCGCTAACTAGGTTGCCGCGGTCGGCCCGGTGGTCGCTGGCACGCTGAATCAGCGATGTATTTCCTGACGGCCGCGCGATTCAACTTCAGAACGACATGCTGCGAGCCCGATATCGAAGTCCCGACAGCAGTCCGGAGCCGCTCCGGCCCGACCGCGTCTACCGTCTCGAGATCGACCTGTGGGCCACAGCTAACCGCTTCAAGGCAGGACTTTCCCTGATCCATCATGATCCTGATCACCCCTCGCACTTGCTTCTCTGCACCGCAAGAAATCACCTCGTCGATGTGGCGTCGCAGCACGAATTGCGCGGCTCTTACCAAAAATAAACTTACCTGAAACCGGACGCCCCGCTATCATCCGCGCTCAGGGAACCCCGCCACTCACGCACAATGACGTCGCGCAGCGGCCGGGTAAGGAGCACAACGATGCGACCACGGCACACCGGTCTCAGCCTCTCCGTCTTTTTCTCCGCACTTATCCTCACCCTCACTGCCTCACACCCAACGCACGCCACGGGCGGGTCGTTCGGCATGGAGTTCGCCATCGATGCGCCCTGGCGTCTCGAGCCCTTCACGGGCGGCGATGGGCAGATGAGATATGGCGCCATTCCGATCGTCCTCGAGTTTGCCGACGCCAATTTCGAAGTCGATCGCGGATGGCTGCAGAGTCGGGAGGTCTCCCGCATCTACATCGGCAAACTCAAATCCGTGCGGATCCGCGAGTACGATGAAAGCCAGCCCGACGTCGTCGCGGAAGAGACCATCGTCCCGGTCTCACAAATCCAGGAGATCGAGCGTAAGGTGCCGATGTCGCGGCCCGACAATGAACCCTCGCATGAGCTCTGCCGGCCAGCCTACGGGCAGGATTGCACGAACGTGCTGGACATCACCTCGGCTCATGAGTGGCACGCGGCGCTCTGGTACCGACCCAAGCTTCCCGTAACGCCAGGGCGGAACATCCTGCTCCAGGTCACGGCCATTACCGAGCGCGGCTCCATCACACGCGAATGGATCAATTACCTTGCGGTTCACGCGGGCGAAGCGCCGCTGCCACGTTTTGCCGAGGACTGGCTCTATGGCGATCTTCACTACCACAGCCAGATGACGGACAACGAAGGCGAGACGGGGTACTCCTATCGCAACGTGGCTCGCGCACTCGCCGCCACAGGCGTTGATTTTGTCTTCGCCACGGATCATGCCTCCGGCGGCCGGCAGGTGCTGTCCAATGGCGAAGCACGCGATCTGAATCCAACGCGATTCGCCACGGCGAAATCGATCATCTATGGTCCCGATGGCGCCAACGAAGCGATCGCACGGGAAATGATCGTCGGCAGCTTTGCGCGCGCAACCAACGGCAAAACCCTGCCGCAGGTCTACATGGGCGAGGAGCTCGATGCCTGGCCGGAGATTTCGGCAGAGGAGTTCGCCAGGGGCCTGATCGACTTCGGCGACCACCGCACTTACCCTTTCTCCAAAATGGGCTTTTGCTTAGTGGGGCCGCTACCCGATGAGGCCTGCCACAAAATCTACGCGCGCCCCGCGGGCACGGGCTCGTACCTCATCTACGACCTGCAGGGGTTACCGTATCTGGAGGAACCTCGCCCCAGTCGCCAGCACATGGTGTATCTGCCGACCACCAGCTCACTGGGCAGGGAGGGATTCATCTCGAGCGCCACGGGCGAGTTCGGCGGCGCCAGCAAGCGCCTGTCGGCCCTCCTCAGTGAAGTGGAACGTGGTGGTTATGCCTTCCTGGCCCATCCGCTGGAAAATTCAAAGCCGGGTGGTTCCCAGGGACCGGACATCGTTCCGTACTCCCATCTGGAGCTCACGCAGGCCTGGGCGTCACAGGCAATCCTGGGTCTCGAGTTCTGGAACGAGAACATCCGCGTGCAATCGGAGGCGGATGTCGATTCCGTGATGGATGTCAGCGCCTACCCGCCGCTGTTTCCCACGAGCGTCATGTATGACTTCCGATGGCCGTTTCACAAACATCGCGTCAACGCGCCGCGATGGAGCTGGGAGCAGTTCAACCTCTGGCGCGATGTGGCCGGCCGGTTGTATCAGGGCGCCGTCACGTGGGATCGCTACCTGCGCAAAGGGCTCGACCCCGAGCAAACTGCGTCCATCCCGTGGCTCGAGCGCGGCACGCCCCGAAAGTGGTTCATGGCGGGCGGGTCTGATGCCCATGGGGATTTCAACTTCCGTCGCGAAGGCCGCCCCGCCTGCGGCGGATTCTCAAACATAGGCGCCCGCTGGTGCGACTTGAAGCAGACGGACACCGCCATCGCCAATCCGCGCAATCTGGTCTCGATGCGCCCCCGCGCCGCGGGAGGAGTCTCGCCGTCGACTACGGCGGAGACGCTTCCCTCACGCGATGGACTCAAGCGGTACGCCAACACCCACGTGATCGACGCGCTGCGCACGGGTAACTTCAGTGTTTCCGATGGGCCGATTGTTCGCATCCTCGTGGACGCCAATCGCAACGGCATCGTGGAAGACACCGATTTCCCGATGGGCTCCGTGGTCGATTTTTATCCCGGCGAGTACATCCCGCTGCTCGTTGAGTGGATCTCGACGCCTGAGTTCGGCCCCATCGACCAGGTGGATGTCTACATTGGCAACACGCGAGTTACCTTCGCGCCGGAAGAGCACGGACCAATCATTGAGAGTCCGCCGTTTTTTGGCAACCCGAAATTCGGGCCGTATGCGGGTGACCCCTCCGGCGCGCTGCAGGTGAAACTCGCGGACGACAAAGATCGCTTCAACCGCACGGACGTGGATGCAAAGATCCGATACCACGGCGTGGCCCGCATCTTCGTCGGCCCGGGCCAATTCCAGCTGGCCGAAACCGACGGCGCGCTGTTCTACGCGCGTGCCTTTGCCAAAACCATCTCCGCCTACCCAACCGACTGGTTCAACGACCGCGTTTGCAAATACAGCGGCGATGCCGGCAACAAGTGCGGCGACCGCTTCGCCTATACGAACCCCGTCTGGGGGCGCTATCACAAGGCATGTCCGAAGAAGGATTCACGTCCGCGCCCGGTGGCTTCCTCGCCGCAATCCAAACCCATATCGTTCCTGGACTCGGACAACAACGCCTACCCGGATATTTGCGAGCATGTCGTTCTCGATGCGTGCTCCCCTCATCCCGAAACCGGATTTGATCCGAATGAGATCGATGGCCGCGCTGAGGGCGCGATGGCCGAGAAGGGTGGTGGCACCAGCGGCGGTCCTGGAGCATCCGCGGCAACGGCGGCATCTGCGGAGGCCTCGACCGACAACGCCGGCCGCGCACCTACGGGCACTCCCGAGAAACCCGCGCTTACCAAGTCCTGCCAGAGACTCATCGCCTTGTAAGCCTGCAAATCGCTGCCGACGCCAGGGAACACGACATGGACCCCAAAGCCAAACGCGAGTGGCTGGCCAGTGCGGCGCTTTGCGCTGGCCGCACCGTTTTCAGGATCGGCCGAATATATTTTGCCGCTCAGGCGGTGGACGTGGAACATACTCAGGCTCGCAATGACGATGATCGTGATGACGATCAAATGCGACTCGAAGCTCAGAGGACTCCGTTGCCAGCATTCTTGCCAGCGAGTGGGAGTGCAGGCATCTGAAGGGGATCGGTGGTAAGAGCACAATCAATAACTTGTTGATCATGCTACTTAGCCGAGCGGTTTTTGATCCCGCCATTCAGAGGTTCGAATCCTTCCGGGCGCGCGCGGAAGGACAAACTTCGAACTCTCTACTCGAAATCCTAAAAAGCTGGAACAACTATCTCGAAGGCGGCTATCCCCAGGTGCCATTGCCATGAGCAGCCAAGGCAAGCCCATTCACCTCTGATTCCAGGCCTAATCCACTTTCGGATGGAAATGGATGGACAATTGGATGTGTCTGTGGCACATTTAATCGGATGGAATCGGATGTAAAAATGGGTGTCTCCCCGAATATCGAGAATCTCGTGATTACCCCCGAGGTTCTTAAGCTCATCAGCGTGATCGATGAATTCAAAGGGGCTTGGCGGGCAATCGGACGTATAGCACCGGAGCGGCTTTCAGCGCTTCGGCAGGTTGCCACCATCGAAAGTATCGGTTCGTCCACGCGCATCGAGGGCGCGAAATTAACGGACCGCGAAATCGAGCGACTGCTATCCAATCTTGGCGTCAAATCCTTCAAGACCCGCGACGAGCAGGAAGTGGCCGGTTATGCCGATGCGATGGAAACCGTCTTTGCCCATTGGAATGCCATCGATCTGACGGAAAATCATATCCGGCAACTGCATCGCGACTTGCTGAAATACTCCACCAAGGACGAGCGGCACCGCGGGGGATACAAAACCCTGCCCAACGATGTTGGAGCCTTCAATGCTCAAGGCAAACAAGTAGGCATCGTCTTCGAGACGGCAACGCCATTTGATACTCCCCGCTTGATGAACGAATTAGTGGGCTGGACCGGCCGGACGCTGACGCAGAACGAAGTTCATCCGCTGATCATCATCGCGATTTTTATCGTTTCATTTCTGACGATCCACCCCTTTCAGGATGGCAATGGGCGGTTGTCCAGAATATTGACCACTCTGCTTCTGATGCGCAGCGGGTATGCCTATGTCCCATACAGCTCGCTGGAAAGCATCATTGAACAGACAAAAAAGCAATACTACCTCGCGCTACGACAGACGCAGGGAACAATAAAGTCGACTAGTCCTGACTGGCAGCCATGGCTCAAGTATTTCCTGGGCGCTCTTGTAGAACAGAAATTGCGCTTGGAGAAGAAAATCGAGCGCGAACGCCTTCTGCTAGGCGATCTACCCGAATTGTCGGTACAGATTCTTGAGCTGTGTCGAGAGCGCGGCCGCGTGACCATCGGCGAAATCGCCAAGATTACCGGCGTCAGCCGCAATACCATCAAAGACCATGTCGCGGCGCTCGTCGATAAAACGCATCTTGTGCGGCGGGGTGCGGGGCGCGGAACGTGGTACACGTTATGATCCAGGGAATATGGTTAGCTATATCTGTCCTGAACTCTAATAGGAAAACCATGCTACATACGATCGCTGTTGCTGGGCTACTTGCATGTGCGATTGGGGGAGTCGTTAATGCTGAAGAGTTGGCTGACACGTTACGGGCAGAAATGCAGCAGCGAAATAACAACCTCGTTCAACAAGGCTTCAACCTAACGAACGGTTTTTCGCTAGGCGGTGCTCGTAGCAAGGTAACCCACATGCCGCGCGAGGTCCGTGCTCCATTTCTACTTGCTGCTCCCAATAACACCGGCTTCACAACGACCGATCCAGAGTTATTAGCTGCCTCTGGCGCGTGCACTGCGGCGAGCAACGCGGACCTCGCGGACCATCTGGGAATGCCGATAATCGTGCCATTGTTTCCGCGCCCATCGGTATCTGGCGTAGAGGAAAATCTGTATCTGCACGCGCTTACACGCGCAAGCCTTTTGACTCAACTTCCGGAATACGCCCGCGTGGACCTGCAGTTCATAGCCATGCTGGATGACGCAGTAAGCACGCTGGCGGATCAAGGCATGAAAGTATCGCGGCGTATTTTAATGACTGGATTCTCAGCCTCTGGATCTTTCGTGAGCCGCTTTGCAATGCTACATCCCGACCGCGTCTTGGCTGTCGCCGCAGGCTCTCCCGGTGGGTGGCCAGTCGCTCCGGTCACGAAGGACGGCGGGTTAATGTTGCCCTCCTCTCGGTATTGCCGACTTGAAGTCTTTGATCGGCAGGGTTCCCTCTGGACCTTCACTCAGACGAGTGGCCTGGTTTTTCTTTTTAGGCGATAGCGATACAAACGATTCCGTTCCCTATCACGATAGCTTCTCAAAAGCCGATGAAACGCTCGTCTTCCACCATTTCGGCTCGTCGCTTGCTGCACGTTGGAAAGAGGCCGAACGACTCTATCGCAGCAAAGGGTTGAATGCGAAATTCAAGCTTTATCCCGGCGTTGCCCATCAGGTCAGCCGAGAAATGGAGAAGGATATCGAAGCCTTCCTTATCGCCGCCGTGCAAAGCGGAAAGTAACAGTAGCACGAGGGACCAACTAATTGCAGCCTCGCCCACGGAGGGGCGAGGCCATGCCCAGGGATGGGATTCTCGGCGTTCAGAGCTGCCGCAAGAATGCGGTTGAACGCTGTTCCGTAAAGATTGCTGCACCCATGAGGGTGGGCAGGCACGATGGCCTCGTGAAAACCTGCCGGCGGGTTACGTACACCGGCAGCCCAAGAGCGCAGGTTCCTGCAAGTGCTCGTCCCGCAAGGGAAAGGAACCAAGCCCAGACGCATTAGGCTCCCTAGGTGCGTCGGCCCAGGAGAACTGGGCGGAGCCACTGCTAATCCTCGGGCACTGACGCCCATCTTGTTCCCAGCCTGCCTAACGGCCGGCAGTCGCATTCCAGCGGCCTTCCACTGCGGCAACCTGCCGTCATTGACTGCGCCAACAAAATAACACGCGTGCGTCACTGTCCTCGGCGTAGCCGAGAGAGTGACGCACAGCATGAACTGGCGCAACTCCCTGTCACAGCAATGCGTATCCCATACGCCGAGCATGTGACACCACGTCCGCAACGGACGCATCCCTCCAAAGCTCCGCAACAGAGCTTTCTTTGTCTCGTCAGCCACCCCGAGCGGCCCTTTTGGGCAGCCTCAATCCCATGACCTAACAAGCATGGGCAGCAGCGTATGCAACCGGCACGCGCTGCTGTGAGGCCACGGAACTCACCAGACCGGAACCATGTACGTCCGGCCGCTCGCGATGGAAACAGGCAGAGGTTTGTCCTCTGCCGTGAATGCCCGGACGTGCGATTTGAGATATGCGAGCGAGGAGCAATGAGCAAAAAGACAGAACTTCAAGCCGATCTAAGACGGATCGGTTACCAGTTGGGCGGCGCCCATCTGACACAACAGGCGCGGGGCGCAACTTTTAACACCTTCGCCAAAACGATGGGCGAGCTGGAATTTGGCATTCGAGCCGCCAAGCAAATCGGCGCACGACATTTACAAGCATTTGTGGCGCATCGGGCCGCGCAAGGCATCAACCCCCGAACCCTGGCAAACGAGCTAAGAGCATCTAACAGAATGTATGTAATGCGTTTAAAATCGCGCGCATCTTGTTGTTCTGGCGGAGCGAGATGGCGCGACAACTGGTGGATGAAGAGCTATGGTCGATAGTGGAGCCGCTGCTGCCGAAGACGCCACGGCGCAAGTTATATCCCGGACGCAAGCCGCTCGACGACCGCAAGGTGTTGACCGGTATTTTGTACGTTCTCAAATCGGGGACGCCGTGGGAGTTGCTGCCGAAGGAGATGGGTTGCGGTTCGGGAATGAGCTGCTGGCGCAGGCTTCGTGCGTGGCAGGAAGACGGTGTTTGGGATCGTTTGCACCAAGTGCTGCTGATAAAGTTACGCGAAGCCAACCAGATCGATTTCTCGCGCGCTGTGGTGGACAGCTCTTCGGTTCGTGCAGTGTATGGGGGAAAAAAACTGGACCGAACCCAACCGATCGCCGTAAGGCGGGTTCGAAGCACCACCTCCTCAGCGACGCGCAAGGCGTTCCGCTGAGCATCATTCTCACTGAAGCCAACCGCCACGACGTCACGCAGCTTCTGCCTTTGATTGATGAAATTCCGCCCATTGCGGGGCGACGGGGTCGTCCCCTCCAACGGCCGAAGCTGGTGCAAGCCGATCGAGCTTACGATTCCCAACCGCATCGCAATGTCCTGGCGAAACGCGGAATCAAAAGTCAGCTCGCTCGTCGCTTTACCGAGCATGGCAGCGGTTTGGGCGTAACGCGCTGGGTGATTGAGAGAACCATTGCCTGGCTGCATCAGTTCCGTCGCCTGCGGGTGCGATACGAACGGTTGTCCGAAATTCACGAAGCGTTCCTCAAACTGGGCTGCGCCATGATCTGCTGGAACAAGCTGAGTGCGACATGACACATTTTGTTAGATGCTCTTAGATATTGAGACTCGCGAGCCCATGCCTGAAGCGGAAGACGTGTTCGGGTGATCGTCCGCGGTATTGGTCCCAGGATTCTTGAGAAAGGTCCGTAGGGTGGCGAATTCATCCTCGGACCGCTGCTTGACGCTAATCAACTGCCGGCCTCTTTTGGGTATCCGGTTCTTCCTCGGGAAGTCCCTTCAATGCCCGCTGCGCCGACTCCCGGCCAAATGCAAGGTCCACGAAGATTGAGGCGACCGACCACAAGGTCTGTAGCAGCGCGACCTTTTGTGCTTCGGGGATATCCATCTGCTGCAGGTAGGTGCGGTATTTTTCGATATCGAACGGGACCCGGTTTGGGCGCGTTGTGGCCTGCGCAAGCGAGGTTAACCGATCAGGCCGGGCTCGCTTCACTTCGCCACGATCCTCCTGAGTTCAGCCGCTCGAGCTATCCGCGGAGATGCTGCAGCCGTCCTCTAATGTACTGACACCTGTAATATCCTGGGAGCGATCGCTTGTAATCTCGAATTCGATTTCCTCCAGCGTCTTGCCTTTGGTTTCTGGCACACGCAGCAGGACGAACAGAAAGCCGGCCAGACAGATCGCCCCATAGGTCCAGAAAGTCCCCGCAGGACCCAAGTTGCGGTTAAGGATGGGGAAGGTGAACGTCACCAGAAAGCAAGCTATCCACAAGGCCGATACAGCGACCGATACCGCCAACCCGCGAATGCGGTTGGGAAAGATTTCCGAGATCAACACCCAGGTAATCGGCGCCAGCGACAAGGCGTAGCAGCCAATCGTGCATAGCGTGAGCAGGAACACCGGCAAGCCTTTCAAGCCAGCGGCGTAGGCAATGCCAAGCACCGTATGCGAGAAGGCAATTCCCGCGCAGCCATAGAGCATCAAAGTGCGCCGGCCTAGGCGGTCCACTAGCCCCAGACCGATTAGCGTGAAGACCAGATTGATGGCGCCAGTGATGACGATGTTGAACAGCACGCCGCTCACGCCATAACCGGCATTGCGGTAGATTTCCTCGGCATAGTTGAAGATGACATTGATGCCGCTCCATTGCTGCAATGCAGCCAGTCCTATCCCAGTCATCAGAATGCCCAGCACGCCCGGAGTCAAGAGCTCGCGCCACGCTGCGCCAGTTTGAGTTTCCGCACTCCATGCCGCGCGAATCTCCTGCAATGCCTGCGCACCATAGCCTTCCCCGCCGATGCGCGTGAGCACTCGACGAGCGTTCTCGCTGTCGCCTTTTTTGGCCAGCCAGCGAGGACTCTCCGGGATGAACCAGGCGCTCATAAAAAACACCGCCGCAGGCACAGCAACAGCCGTAAACATCCATCGCCAACCGAACTGACCGTTCCAGGACAGGCGGATCGTTTCCGTGGCGATCCCATCCGCAACGGGCTCCGCGATCATCCAGTTCACGACTTGCGCCGCCAGGATGCCGATAACAATAGCCAGCTGATTGAGGCTCACCAGCCGCCCGCGCCACGGTGCGGGACTAATCTCGGCGATGTAGGTGGGCGATACATTGGATGCGATTCCAATGGCGGCGCCGCCGATGATCCGCCAGGTCACAAAGCCGGAAAAACTCCGTGCCCAGCCGGTGTACACCGATGACACGACAAACAAAAACGCCGCAACCAGCAACAGCTTCTTGCGTCCGAACCGGTCGCTTAAGACTCCGCAAATCAGAGAGCCGAGCAAACAACCGACCAACGCGCAACTGTTCGCCCATCCGCTGAGCGCTTCGGAAGTGAGCTGAAAGTACGGTTCATAAAACGGCTTGGCGCCGCCGATCACCACCCAGTCGTAGCCGAACAGCAACCCGCCGAGGGCGGCAATGGAAGCAATCATCCAGATGTAACCGGTGTTGTAGTGCCCGATTGCATCGGTTCGTGGGAGGCTGGTGGCGATATGCATGGCGTCTCAGGCTGCGCAGGGGTGAAGCAGGCCGCAATGCTGCGCCAAGGCATGTGCTCCGTGGGCCGCGAGCGTCTCGGGATGGATCTCGACGGCCGTTCCCAGCTCGAGCAGGGCTAACCGATACGATTCAAGTAGCGCGGGGTTACCGATCAGGTGGACGGATTGTCCGCGGACTTCCTCAGCCCACGGCAAGTCCAACAGCTCATGCGCGATCAAGAGTCCCGACAAATACGAGGCAAGCTGCGCGGGTTTCAGGGTATTCGTGAGGCCTGCGGTCCTGACGCTGAAAAGGTGATGCAGCACGCCACCGGTTTTTTGCGCCTGGGCCATTCCCTGCCTGAAAGCCTCACGGTCCAGCGGCTCAAGGCTCTCAGTCATCAAAGATGCAAGCAGGCTACGCTTGCGTAGCAGGTCGAATACCTCTCCTGTCATTACGGTAAAGAACGATTCAATGCGTCCGCCCTCCACGATGGCCCATTTGCTGTGCGTGCCGGGCAGGCATACGATGCGCCGCATCGAGTCTGCATGTGCCATCAGTGCGCATAGTTGTGTTTCTTCGCCGCGCAGGACGTCCGTGGCATTCGCAGCCACGGTACGGCAAATCAGGCCGGGCACGATCCACACTCTGCGGTTAGGTAGTCCAGGCGCCTCGACGTTCATCATGCCGGCAGCGATGACCCCCATCGTCACCGGACATTCGACATAGGGGACCTCGACCCAGCCCTGCCGGCTGCTGATCATGCCGGCGAGTACAATCAGTGGGTCGTTCCAGCCGACGATCTGTTGTTGCAGAACGCGTTCGAACTGACCTTGGCACGTGAGCACGCCGAGGTCGGAGCGGCGTTGCTCCATGATTTTGCCCCGATCATCGAGCCTAAAGGTACGTAAGCTGCTGCTACCCCAATCCACGGCGATCATAGGAACCGCACCGTGCTCTCGGGCAGGCCCTGTATCTGCGTAATGCAGCGGTAAATGCCGCCGGATTCCGGCAGACGTTCGAGGTCTTCGTTATCCAGTCCGTAGCGCGCTGTAGTGATGACGAGCTCGTTCAACCGACTGCCACCTAAGGCTACACAACTCGGGTTTTTGGCTGGTATGCGCACCGCACGATCAATCTCGCCGCGCGGCGTGTATCGCACTACGCGCGACGCGCCCCACTGCGCGTTCCACAGGCAACCCTCTGCGTCGATGATGGAGCCATCGGCGCAGCTTCCGGGGTGGGGTAGCGTGGCGAATACACGAGCGTTTGAAACTCGTGCCGATGCGGCGTCGTAATCGCAGCAAAGAATGCGTGGCTGCATCGAATCGCAGTAGTACAAGGTAGCGCCGTCGGGGCTGAAACAGATGCTGTTGGGAATGGCGACGCCACTCTGATCCAGGCGACGTAAGCCTTGTGATGAGAATTGATAGAAGCCGCCAATAGGCTCGCGATCCGTATCTTCATTGAGTGTGCCGAACACGAAATTGCCCGCGCGATCGCAGCGGCCGTCGTTGATACGCGTGCGGGGTTCGTCAGCTTCTACGGAAGTCAGTAAGGACAACACCGGGAGCGCGTTGGCCTCCCAGTCGGGCTCCGCCAGGAACAGCCCTTTCGCGAGGCCCAGCAGCAGCTGGCCGGACTCACACAGCCCGAAGCTGCCGAGGCGATCCGGCAGATTCAAATGCTGCGCTCGCTGTGTCGTGGGGTCATACCTCCATAGTCGTGCGCTTTCAATATCCGTCCACAACAGAACCTCACGCTGCGGACACCACAGAATGCCTTCGCCCAGCGTGCACCGGCAGTCGACCATAAGCTCTGCAAATTCTTCCACCACTACCACTCCGCGATGCTTCCGTCCGGATGGCGCCAGAGCGGATTGCGCCAGTCCTTCACGATGCGGCTGGCTTCAACGACGCGCTCTTCGTCGATGTCCACGCCTAATCCAGGTCCGGGCAATGGGGCGATGAAACCCTTTTCGATATGGAAGTCGTCTTTGTTGCGGACATAGTCCAGGAGCTCTGCGCGCTCGTTGTAATGAATTCCAATGCTCTGCTCTTGCAAGACGGCGTTGCGTGAAACAAAGTCCACGTGTAGGCAGGCCGCGAGCGCGATCGGGCCTAAGGGACAGTGCGGCGCCAGCGCCACGTCATAGGCTTCGGCCATCGCGCCAATCTTGACGCATTCGGTGATGCCGCCGGCGTGCGAAAGATCCGGCTGCAAGATGGCGATACCACCATCTGCCAGAACGCGTTTGAACTCATAACGTGAATACATGCGTTCGCCCGCTGCGAGGGGAATTGAAGTCCTGGCGGCAAGCCGCGCGTAGTGTTCGGCTTGCTCAGGAAGCACGGGTTCTTCGACGAACAACGGCCGATAGGGCTCAAGCTCACGTAACAGCACTCCTGCCATGGGCGCACTGACGCGACCGTGAAAATCCAGGCCATAGCTGATCGAGCGGCCGAACGCTTCGTGAATCTCTGCTACTTTAGCAATTACAGTGTCGACTGCACGCGGTGAGTCGATGAGCGCCAACTCCTCCGTGCCATTCAGCTTGAAAGTGTCGAAGCCTGCATCCATCAGCTTGCGGACGCCCGCGATGACATCGCTCGGACGATCGCCGCCCACCCAGCTGTAGGTCTTCATGCGATCGCGCACCAGACCGCCCAGCAGCTGATAGACCGGAACTCCCAGCGTCTTGCCCTTGATATCCCACAACGCCTGATCGATGCCGGCGATCGCGCTCATCAAGATAGGGCCGCCGCGATAGAAGCCGCCGCGATACAGGGTTTGCCACAGATCGTTGATGCGGGCCGGGTCTTTGCCGATCAGGTATTCCGAAAGCTCCTGCACCGCGATCTGCACCGTGCGCGCACGGCCTTCAATGACCGGCTCGCCCCAGCCGGTGACGCCCTCGTCGGTGTCCATTTTGAGAAACAGCCAGCGCGGCGGGACGCGGTAAGTCGTCAGGCGGGTAATTTTCATGCGGCGAATTCCTGAAATGTCTGCACGTAGGCGCGCATCGGCGCGTCATGCACGAGCCATATCATTCCAGGCCTTAATGTCATCATTTAGCGTGTGTGGTTTCGTGGAGAGCCATATAGACATCGCGCCCGGCTTTCTGTTGTTCCAAACGCCGTAAGGGATGAACATTACCGGCACAGGCGATTCGGAGACATACATTGTTGTAGCCTGCGGCAGCTTGCCTTTGAGAACCGTGACGCCCCCAAGCAGATCCGGGCGGTGCTCGGCGGTGAATTTTGCATCCGGCGGAAAATAAAGCTGACCGATCGGCGCCGGCGAATCCTGTTGCTCGACGCAATAGACGATAGGTCCGCGCCGAAGTGCTGCCAGATTTTCGTAGCCTTTGAATCGCGGCGGCATCGTTACCCGTTCGATCCTCATCGGCAGACTGAGCTCAATCCGGTCGCCGGTTCGCCAATAACGGTAGATTGTCAGCCAGCCGTTGCGCACATCGCCTTGAACGACCTGGCCATTGACGGTAACTGAATGTGCTTTCGTCCAAGCGGGGATGCGTAGCCGTAACGCAAAGCGGGCTGGCCGGCTGGGCTCCACTTGCAGGCTGATGTCTCCATCCCAAGGATAATCACCCTGCTGAATCAGCTTCACGCCTTTGCCGAACGGGATATCGGCTTCCGAAGCTCCATAGTGTTTCACGAAGATTCCGTCCCGATCCATGGAATAAAAGAACCCGCCTATCTTGCAAAGCAGTTTCACGATATTCGGCGGGCAGCACGGTACCGGGTGCCAGTCGTATCTCAGCTTCGGATCGAATGTTTGCGAGACATTACGATAGAAGTAGCTATCGCCTTGCAGGGAAAGCGAGGCATAGAATGCGTTGTAGAGCATGCGCTCGGCGAAATCCAGGTAACGCGCTTCGCCGGTCAGGCGGAATAGGCTATGGGCCCATTGAAAATTGCCGAAGATGGCGCAGCTCTCTCCATAGGTATCGTACGGTGAGATGTTGTAGGGCTCGGGAAGATAACCCTCGAAGTTCGAGCTCACGTTTCCGCTTGCGCCATGCAAGTACATCTTGTGCTCGGCTAAATCGTCCCAAATCGACAATACCGCCTCGCGGTATGCCTCATCGCCTGTTGCTCCCACATATTCGGTTACGCCGTTGAAAAGATAGGCTGCGCAAACGGCGTGACCTTCTATCGTGCGTTGGTTTTGCACCGGCAGATGATCCTGAATCGGCTTGCCGCCGCTTGCCCTACTCACGTGGTTGCCACGCTGCGCAATGAACCACCCGCAAAGACGCAAGTATTCCGGCCGCCCGGTCGCGCCAAACAATCTCATCAGCGCTTGCTCGATCTCGGGAACGCCCGAGATATAGGGGCGGCCGCTATCGAGCAGGGCATCAGCCATGTTGTCGATGGCGCGTATAGCGCTGTCGTAGAGCGCCGTGCCGCCGGTGGATTCACGGCAAGCGATGGCGGCCTCCAGGTAGTGCCCGATGAGATACGTTTCATGAGAAATCGAAAACGCTGCCCAGCGTTCGGGCGGATGACTCAAAGTCACGCCAAAGCCAGCTTGCAAATAGCCATCCGCCCCTTGCAGATCGATCAGGAATCTGGCCCAGGTCTCGATCAGGCCTTCGACTGCAGCATCGCGCTGCAGGCCCACCACAGCAGCCATGGCTTCGATGAACTTAATCGCCTCCATGTCGCCGGGTTTGAGCCTCGCCCGATAAACCGATGGATCCGCTCTGTAAGCATCGAGTCCGCCAGCTGCATCCCAATGACTTGTCGCCCAAGGGAGAGTGACGTCCCGTACAGTTTCTTGCCGCGGAGCCCAGAAGCGATCCTTCATCCTCACGTGGAAGTAGGACACGGGCTCAGACCGGAAATGAGGAAATCGGTCTGCGGTGGCGATTGCTTCGTCACCCTTGCCGGCAGCGAATAGCTCGCCCAGCTTCACATTCATTGCCAGACCGGCGGCAGTTGCCGCTTTCAGGAACCTGCGGCGCGAGACATCAAGCGCTTGAAGCTCATCAGATGAGGTCTGGTAGCGGCAAGTCATATCAATAATTTTCATGCGGCGGATTCCTGAAATGTCTGCACGTAGGCGCGCGCCATGGCTATGGTGCGCGAGACAAGCTGTTGAGGCTGATAAAGCTGGCTGCCAAGCCCGGCGCCGACGCAGCCGGCTTTGAGATAAGCGCCCAGATTTTCCGGAGTGATTCCGCCTACGGCATACAAAGGCACGGGGGGTAACACGGCGCGCAGCGCGCGAATGAACTGCGGTCCGTAAACGCTCGCCGGGAAGACCTTCAGCGCCTGCGCACCGGCGTCCAGCGCATCGAAGGCTTCGCTGGGCGTGGCCACGCCGGGCACCACGATCATATTTTTTGAAATTGCTTGGCGAATGAGAGCGGGCCGGGTATTGGGTGCAACGATCAACCGCGCACCCAAAGCGGCAAGCGCATCGACGTCTTCGATCCTCACCACCGTGCCGCCGCCAATACAGACGCGGTCGCCGAAGTGTCTGACTGCCAGTCCGATACTGGTCTGCCAGTCCGGCGAGTTCAGTGGAATTTCGATGGCGTCGAAACCCACATCGACCAGCGCTTCCACGTGGGCCAGAGTTTCATCGGGGCGGATGCCGCGCAGAATGGCGATCAGCGGGAGCGCGGGCATCCAGTACGGGCTTGAAGGCATCGCCAGTTACTCGTGATACAGCTGCGAGCGGCCGCCGTCGATCAAAATATCCGCGGCATTGATGAAGCGCGCCTCATCGCTGGCCAGGAACAAGGCGGTGTACGCGACTTCCAGCGGCGTGCCGATGCGTTTGCTGGGTGAGAGCTCGATCTGCCGCCGCCGCTCGGCCTCGGGGTCAGGTTGCGATGCCAGCCAGCTTTCCGCCAGCGGAGTCAGGATCAAACCGGGAGAAATCGAATTGACGCGCACACCGCGTGCGGCGTACTCAATGCCGAGCGCGCGCGTCAAGCCGATCAGTCCGTGCTTCGCCACCGGATAGGGAAAGCAGCCGGGAATGACCTTGTGCGCGTGCACCGAAGCGATGTTCACGATAGCACCCCTGCCCTGCGACAGCATCGACGGCAGCACCGCCTTGGATACGGTCCAGGCTGCCTTGAGATCGACGTCAAAGCACCGCTCCCAATCCGCATCGGTCAGCCGCAGCGGATCGGCGAACACATTCGCGCCCGCGTTATTGATTAGCACATCGATGCGGCCGAAGCGCTCGATCGTTGCAGTTACGGCCTCATTCACTTGTGCAGGCCGCGTCACGTCGACTGTCAGATTCAGACTCTCCTCATTGCCCGGCTCGGTAGGATAACAATCCAAACCGATAACGCGCGCCCCATGTTCCGCAAACAAAGACGCAATCGATGCGCCGATGCCACGGGCTGAGCCCGTAACAACCGATATCTTGCCTTGCAAACGGCCGGTCATACGCAAGCGCTCATGGGCCAATCAACGCAGTTTGCGTCAAGAAACCACGGCAAGTAGACCTTGCGAAGGTCCTCGGTTTTGTTAGACCTACCATTGTGCATCGACCTTGATGTTTTCGGATAGGGTCGACAGCTGGATGAATCGTCCGTCGATGGAATCGAGCGTGGCGCCTGAGACAGTGACTTTGGGCTTGACGTGCTCGGGCAGTAGTCGGATGCGAATGCGATTGACGTGCTTCTCGCCGCTCAGATTCACGGTAGCGCCCGCGGAGTTCTTATTCCATCCGATATGATACGAAACGTCAGCCAACGGACTTGCCGCATGCTCCACGGTCACCTCGTTACCGGCTTTCATCCACGATTGCGGAATTGCCGGTGCGATCAGCAGGGCATCGTTCTCTTCGAGCAGCAGCAACTCACGCGTCAAATGCAACAATTCGCTGGTCTGCCAGACATCGGGAATGCCGGCGTAGCCCTTGGGCGGCTGGGCCTCGTACTCCTCATACCAACCCCACGTCGGACTGGCGTGGTCCAGAATCGCCTGCTGAATGCGGAATGCTTCGTCGAATTCGCCAAGCCGCAAATGCCAATGTCCCACCGCTGCGCTCAGGTACGGAAAAACCCCTTTCGAATAGCCGAGATTCAGATGCAATCCGTTGCTTTGGTGTGCCTGCAGAAAGCGCAGCGTCGGTAAAACCACCGGGTCATCCGCTGCAAGTTGCGAGAACGGATAAACGCCTTCGACTGTGCCCCATAGATGCTGCGTGACGTCATCGGCTTTGGCGCCGGGGAATGACGGCACGATCTTGTACCCGTCCGCTGCAACCGCCGATGCACGCATCACATCGACGATATTCTTTTTGTAAGTCTCATACATGGACAACAGCCACTTTTCTTCCGGCGCGTTCAAAACGGACGCCATCTGAATAGCAGCCCAAAATCCCGTGAGCGCCCCAAAGTTGCCCGGGAGCGAATAGCCTTCACCGATTCCTCCATCGCCATAATCAGGCGGCAGAAAGCCTTGAATACGAATGCCGCCTTGCATGCCACTTGAAGAAGATTTGCTGCGGGCCTTCATCGTCGCCTTCAAGCTTCGCAGTACGACAGGCCACGCCTCCTCGAGCCAGTGACGATCTTGAGTGATTTCGTAGTGCTTCCAAATGGCGAATGGCGCCAAGCCCTGTACGATCCAAAAAATGGGTGGGCGCGCCGGGGGGATCGGCTGCTCCCACATCTCGAAAGCGCCATCGAACTGTACTCGCTTGAGCTGTCTACGCAGAATTGCTTCCGCAAGGTCATGAAACCCCAGACGGTCGAGAATAAGGCTTGCCTGCAAGGTGTCATAAGGATTGCTGCCGTAGTAATGGTCGAGCCCTTTGAGTATCCGCAGGCCGTCCGCCTGAGGTTCGAGAAGCATGCCCAATTGCTTGAGATTCGCATCCCAAGCGTCCTGGAGACGGGCGTCCGGAACTTTGATGGCCATACCGCCCTCCAGCAGGTCTCGCCACTTCGCATTAGTCGCTTTCAATCTTTCCATCGCCGAGACAGTTTCAGGAACGAACCACGATGTACGATCGTCGACGGGAATCTGAATGGCAAACGAAAACTTATCGGGCAATCCGACCGAAACGGGAATTTGTGTCGAAACGCCGTGACAAGACGTTCGCCGCGCGACCAAAGCATCCGGAAAATCCAGCCCCAACTGAGCCGCGGGCTCGTTTCCCACGGAGAGCATGCGCAATACGAGGCGTCCCTGATCGTCCAGGATTTTGGATCGATCCATCAGCCGGCCGCCCGAGATATTTTCGAGACAGATGTCTACTGCGAGTTTGCTGCCGACAAGCGCAGAACCCTCGACTTCTCCTATCACGAAGTAACCACTTTCCTCAGGCTCGGCGGCAAAGGCACGCAAGGTCATTTGTAGACCGGGCCACTGATATTCAGTTTTGACGACCGGGGTGGCGTCTTTTGTGTAGTGCTGTGCGATAACGGCGTTCTCAATGGAATAACCCACGATACCAATGCGCAGCCGCGGACCATCGGTCCTGTTCGCACGGGGGTCAGAAGGCGATTCGGGCTTGTAGATAAATTGTTCGATGGAACCCTGGTCTGTCACGATTGCCTTCGACTTCGAAGCGAACGCGGCAATCGGTGTCTCATTCCGCAGCGGCGGGAACAGCTTGGGTGCTGCGACCGCGCCGGACAGGGGAAGCAGCAGGAGGGCGGAAAATCGAACCGACTTTGGCAGTTTCATGAATAACCCGCATACGTGTACGTTAACGATACTTCTCGAAAACCTACACGCTTCGCCCTGGAGGCGTCAACTTCTCTTACAGATACTTGTCGTCCGCCGTGTCTTTCAGGCCTGCGCTTTCAACGAAAAGATCGAGATTGCTGCGCAGGACGATGTGGGGATAGAGCTTGTAAGAAGGTAGCGGGCGCACGCCTTCCATGAGGAAGTGATAAAGGACCTCGAAAGCCATGCGTCCCTGGGCGTGCGGCCGCTGATACAGCGTGGCGAAGACCTTGCCTGTGCGGATGAGCGGCACCAGTTCGGGAAACAAATCCGTGGTCACGACGCTGACTTGATCGATGCGACCCTTTATCTTCCAGCGCTTTGACTACCGGCAGGCAGTTGGCGGTGCTCACGTAAATGCCCGAGAGACTCGGGCGACGCTCTAATAGATCGCAGGTTTGGCGGTGGGCTTCCCGGAAGTCGTCATGTGTCTGATCGACTTCGACCAGCGAAATCCCACCTCCAAGTTCGGCGAGCATGGCGCGGAAGCCACGGACTTTCTCAGAATGATCGAAAACGGCCAGATCGCCGGTCATGACTGCAACTTCTCCAGTTCCCCTCTGCACCCGCATCAGCAACTCGGCGGCGATCGCGCCGCCGGTGAAGGCATCAGTGGCAATGGCCGTGAGTCGCTCGACCCCAGGCGCATCGGTGGCTACGCACACCACGGCTGTGCCGCGCGCCGTAGCCTGACGAATCAGCGGCGTGATTTTGGAGAGCGAACCGGGTGTGAGGATCAGACCGTCGCAGGGCTGCTCTAGCAGGACCCGCAGGGTCGCCACATCGCCGCTCCCCAGACTTGGATAGGAATGAAACGCCACCTGCAATTTGGGCTGCAGCTTCTCGGCGGCCTGCCGAATGCCGGCGCGCAGCGGGTCGAAATAGGAAGCGATCTCCTGGGGCAAAAGCACGGCAACTGTGCGCTGATGGCTGAGCTTCAAATAACGGGCAGCGAGATTAGGTCGATAGCCCAACCGCTCCGCGATAGCCATAATTTTGGCGCGCGTCTCGGCGTTGATGCCAGCACGCCCATGCAACGCTCGATCCACTGTCCCAATAGAAATGCCAGCCGCCTTCGCAATTTCTTTGATACCGGGAAGCTTAAAGTTGGGAGGATGTTTACCGGCAAGTGAACCGGCAGAACCGCCGCCTCGTTTTGAGTTTTTCATGAGAGTCTTATGGATGACGCGCGCGGCGTTATCCTAGCATCTTTCCCGTCGCCACCTTCCCCACGGCCTAGCCTCCTGAAGCAGGCATTTCTCTTTATCTTGACACCATTAAATCATGGGCGTTAACGTACACGGACTTTCAGCTTTTGCGCCGTCGTTTTCCACTTGGAGAAACACCATCATTGATCATCTCGAATTCGCGCAGGCCGATGCCGCCAATGAATCTTTGCGCCTGTTGCCTTGGCGGGTGATCGAGAGCGAGACGTACACCACGTGTATATGACCGTCACCTAAAACTTAAAGCTGCGCGCCATGATGAAACGACACCGATCTATCTGTATGGGACTAACGGCCATCGCGCTGAGCGTAGCTACAACATCGTCTGCCGCTTCCCATTCCGAGGCATCGTCAGTGACTTACGCGCAAGTCATTAGGAGACTCCACGCAGCATCCATTCCGGTCCGAGAATTGGAGGGGCGAGGTGTTGTCGCCGTCGCGACGGCGGCCGGGCGGGTGGTGGCCATGTCTTTCTCGAAAGATGGCCCGAACCTGTTCTGGTCGAACCCGCAACTGACCGATACGGCGCTTGTCAAAGCGACGCCGGAGAAACTGGCGGGAGGGTTCGGCGGCGACCGCTTGTGGTTTTCGCCCGAGCTGCGTTATCACTGGATCGGCAAACCGGATTGGCGCGGCCTTGGCAATTATGAAGTGCCCAAAGACACCGACCCGGGCCGGTATATCTTCGTCGACAAAGGACCCGGCATCGTGGCGCTGTCCGCCACGGGACGCCTGCCGTTCAAAAATAGCGATGGGCATCTGGCATTCTCCGTGGAGCGTGAGATCCGCATGACCAATCCGCCGCTGCCGCTCGATCATCCGCTCCTGCGCCACGTCGATTATGTGGGAATCGAAACGACCCATACGCTGAAAATTACCGACGAAACTCGAACAGGCGAAATTGATCTCTGGCATCTCCTGCAAATGCCGGCGGGCTCAATCCTGATCGTGCCGCTGCGCCACGGTCATCGTACCGAACCTTTGTCCTATGGAATGCCCGGCAGCTGGCACACTACGCCGAACAGTCTCATCTGGCGCTTTACGGGCACGGCGAACGCCAAGATCGGTCTCGCGGCCGAAGCACTCACCGGGCGATCGGCGGTGCTGCGTAACCTCGGAGACAAGCGCTGGTGTTTGATCGTGCGACAGTTTCCGTTCGATACCGCCGCGCGCTACGGCGACCACCCCGAGGGTATTCCCCGCGAGGATCAAGCGTTTCAGGCCTGGGACGGCGTGGGCTTCGGCGAGATGGAATATCACAGTCCCGTGCTCGACGCCGCGCGTGGCCCCCGGACATTGGACGACACTGACCAGCTATGGGCGTTCGGCGGTTCCGCCCGGGCAATCGTGACTCTCGCGTACAAGCTGCTTGGCGTTGATATTTCAGCCTTGTTTCCCGATGCCATAAAATAGATAACAATGCTCCCTGAACTTCACGCGGACAGGGTCGGCCTCGACGACCCCGTGATCGCCTGGCTAACCGCGCCCGCCAGGCGACCCAGGTATTCGCCCCATTCCGCAACGACCTTCAGGATGGAGGAGTTTGAACTTTGTCTCCTCGGGCGCGCCATTTCCATTGTGGTCCTTGATTTCTCGCACTTTCCGTTCCGAAACGTTTAGTAGACTGCCTCGCATGGCTACGATCAAAGATGTCGCCAAGGCGGCAGGAGTTTCCATCGCCACGGTCTCGGCAACCATCAACGGCAAAGGCGGTGTTTCTGAAAAGCGTTCGCGTCGTGTCTGGGACGCGGTGGAAGCGGTGGGTTATTCACCTCACGGCATCGCTCGCAGTCTGCGTCTTGGACGGACCCAGGTCATCGGTCTCGTCGTAGGCGATATCGCCAATCCATTTTTCACCTCGCTGGCCAAGGCCGTTGAAGCACGTGCGAGCGCCGCTGGCTATTCGGTGATAGTGGCCAATTCGGATGAGGAGCCGAAGAAAGAACTGGCGCTGCTGAGGATGCTCCGCGAACAGCGGGTCGCCGGAATTCTGCTTGCGCCTTCCGGGTACGATGAATCCTATCGGCAGGCCTTGTTTCGCTTTGCGGACATGCCGCTGGTCGTGGTCGATCGTCAGTTGGAGGATATGCCCTTTGACGCCGTGGTCGTCGACAACGTGGCGGCCGCGCGCGTGGTGACGGACTACCTGGTGAGACTCGGCCATCGACGCATTGCGATGATCAACGGCCGGCCGCATCTATCGACGGCGGATGAACGTCTGCGCGGATTCAGGGAAGGGTTGGCTGCGGGTGGTATCGAAGCCGATGAAGACCTCGAGGTGGTCGCGGATTCGCGCATGGAAAATGCTTATGAGTTGGTGCAGCGACTTCTGACGCTTGCCGAGCCGCCCACTGCAATCGTCGCTGGCAACAACCTCATGACTCTCGGGGCCATTCAAGCGATCACCGACATGGGGTTTCGCTGCCCGGAACATATTTCACTCGCAGGCATCGACGATTTCGCCTGGAGCGCCGTCATACGTCCGAAGCTGACCACAGTTGCACAACCGATCGATCAGCTCGGAGGGTCTTCCGTGGATGCGCTTTTTGCCTGCATGTCCGCAACGGACCGCGCGGCGCCTGCACGCGTCATCACACTTGCGCCTCGATTCATTATCCGGGAGTCGTGTGGGCGCGCGCCGCGCGGGCATTCTGAAGCCAACCGCTGATTCCAGGCCGAGAGCAGCGTTCGAAACGTTTCAGTTTTTATTGACGTCTGCAAGACGGTATGCCAGTCTCTGAGCGTTTCACGCCATCGGCTAATAAAAAAAGGAGCGGGCTGTGGAAAATAATTCTGAAACGTTTAGATCCGGCGTGCATCAGGAGTTTCTGGGCTCGCCCGTAAGCAGAAGAACGCTTCTGAAATCCATCCCGGCGATTACGCTGGCTCCCGCTCCTTGGGGGATTGCGCCGGCGTCTGCGGATTCGGCTGATGCCTCGTCACAAAAAAACGCCGGCTGCAGATCGATCAGAAATTTGTTTTGTTCCCCATCAATAACGATTCGTTATCGCGACGCGTGCGGCTCGTGAAGAACGGCCGTGTGCTGCGATCGTTTACCGCTTCTCTTGGATTGCCCGCGCAATGGTGGGCGCATCTCGATGTGAGCGACTGGCAGGGACAGACGCTGACTCTTTCCATTGAACCGGACAACACTCCGCCGGCGACCGCGGAAATGAAAATCGCGGGCAGAGGCGCGAGCGAGACGGACAACGCCGAGCTGGTCGCGGCTGTACGGACCAGCCCCGCAATCTGGTCGCCCGAGACGCTTTATAAAAAACCGCTGCGGCCCGCGTTTCACTTCACGCCCAGACGTGGATGGAACAACGATCCCAATGGACTCATGTATCACGCTGGCCAGTATCACCTGTTCTTCCAGCACAATCCTTATGGAGTTCGCTGGGGGAACATGCATTGGGGACATGCGGTAAGCGCCGATCTCGTTCACTGGAAGGAACTGCCGATCGCGCTCTACCCGCACGGGGATGATGATTTTCCGTTTTCCGGCAGCGGCGTTGTCGATCATGAAAATACTTCCGGCTGGGCAAAAAACGGTCGGCCGCCGATGGTCGTCGCCTTTACCAGCACGGGTCGCGGCGAATGCATCGCGTATTCTCCAGACGATGGCGCCACCTGGAAGGAGTTCGACGGCAACCCCGTCATCGTCGAGGTCTTCGTCAACGAGCGGCAGTATCTGGCAATGCGGGTCTATCCAGGACGCAAAGATAGTCTGGGGGTTTCGCTGCGGGCTCATGGCCGCGAGGCGATTCTGAAAAGCCTCGATGCATGGCAGATGAAGCCGATCTGGCCGGTGGTGGAAGCAACCCAATGACAACCAACCTGTTTTGCTCTCAGTCATCATCTAGAGGCCAGCCTTGATGTACCCAAATAAATGCTCCATTTTTCGGTTGATCGGCGTTTTGGTCTGTAGCGTTCGTATGCTTCAGCCTGTATTTGCCGCTGATGAGTCTGCGATATCCTCAAACGCAGCAGGACCTGGCGAGTCCAAGAAAGGAGACGCGGCAACTCTTTATCGGGAAAAACTGCGCCCGCAATTTCATTTCTCGACGCGCCGCGGTTGGCAAAACGATCCCAATGGCTTGGTCTTTTATAAAGGCGAATACCATCTTTTTTACCAGCATGTTCCGCCCGTCGCCCATTTTCCCATTGGTTCAAACAACACGGATTTGAAAACCCACTGGGGGCATGCCGTCAGTCGCGATCTAATTCATTGGAAAGAGTTGCCGATCGCGCTTTATCCGGATGAGCACGACGACATCTTTTCCGGTTCTGCGGTGATCGATTGGAACAACACGTCCGGCTTTCAGAAGAGCGATGAACCGCCGATCGTTGCGATTTTTACGTCGGCGGGAAAGCCTTTTACTCAAGGCATTGCATTCAGCCACGATCGCGGCCGCACGTTTACCAAGTATAAGGCCAATCCGGTTGTGCCCAATATCGTGGGTAACGATCGGGATCCCAAAGTGTTTTGGTACGCGCCGCAGAAAAAATGGGTGATGGCGCTGTATCTCGATAGAAGCGACCCGATAGTGCATCCCGAGATGGGCATACTGGAACGCTACGAATTCTTTATCGATAAGAACAGCTATCGGTTGTTCTCATCGCCGGATTTGAAGCATTGGACGAAGATGAGCGATCTTGCTCTGAAGGTTGACGGAGAGTGTCCGGAATTATTCGAGATTTCAGTGGACGGAGATCCGAAAAATACGCGTTGGATTTTCTACGGTGCGAAAGGTCGCTATCTGATCGGAAGATTTGACGGTACATCCTTCACGCCGGAATCGGGCCCTCATGAAATGCAGCATGGCAATGCATGGTACGCATCGCAGACGTTCAACGACATTCCAGTCGCGGATGGTCGTCGCATCCTCATCCCGTGGGCGAGATCGCTGGCTGGCATCGTGGATCAGAAAGAGCCGCTGTACAAGGATATGCCGTTCAATCAATCGATGGGAATTCCGGTAGAGCTGACGCTGCGCACGATGGAGGAAGGTTTGCGGTTGTTTGTCAATCCAGTCAGGGAGCTGGCGTCGCTGCGGACAAAGTCCTATAGCCTGAAGTCGCAGACTGTGCGTCCCGGGGAAAATCCTGCCGCGGGCATAAAAGGGGAGTTGTTGGATATCGAGGCCGATATCAGCCCTGCAGAAGCCAAGGAAGTTGTTTTCAATCTCCGTGGGGTGCCCGTTGTTTATGACGCGGTAAAACAGGAGCTCGCCAGTGCCGACAAAAAAGCGCCTTTCAGAATGCAGAACGGAAAAATTCGGCTGCGGTTTTTAATCGATCGCACCTCTATCGAAATCTTCGGCAATGAAGGGCGGCTTTATATGGCGATGGGCGTGAAGGTTCCGTCGGAAAACAGGTCTTTGCAGATCTCTGCAAAAAATGGCGCAGCGGTGCTCAATTCATTAAAGGCATTCGAATTGAAATCGATCTGGAATTGAGCGTGAGAACGAAGTTGCTTTTGACCATCGCATTTGAGGGGCGATTATGGCCACGATCCATCGTCGAGGCATTCGGCAGCAGACAGCGGAACTGGCAGCGGTTTCGGGACGCATTCAATGAATATGATTTCATCGTCAGCCCAACCATGATGATTACTGCGCCCAAATGGACGCCTGGGTCGAGCTGTGCAAGCTCCCTCTTGGCTCCAGCGTGGCGCACTTGATGATGTGCAATGTGCTGGGGTTGCCCGCGATCTCCGTACCCGCAGGATTCGTGGATGGCATGCCGGTCGGAATGCAACTCATCGGGAAGCCCGGGAGCGAAAGGGAATTGCTGCAAGTGGCACAGGCGTTCCTGACAGCGCGGAATGAGGCCTGAGTTGCAACAGGGGGAGGCATCTTGAAAGAAACACGACAAGACACGCGCATGAGCAGCCGAATTTTCTTCTGGGCGGTCACCTCCGCTCTGGCGGGGTTTTTATTCGGGTTCGATACCGTCGTCATTTCCGGTGCGGAGCAGAAGATTCAGGTGCTGTGGGGATTGAGCGCGGGCACCCACGGAATTGCGATAGCTTCCGCGCTTTACGGAACCGTTGTCGGCGCGCTGCTGGGCGCTTGGCCGACGGACCGATTCGGACGCAAGCTGACATTGCTCGGCATCGGCATCCTCTACATCGTTTCTGCCGTCTGGTCGAGTCTCGCGACCGACGTGAACTCGTTCATCATCGCGCGGTTGGTCGGAGGCTTGGGCATTGGTATCTCCACCGTCGCGGCGCCGCTGTACATCTCGGAGATCGCGCCCGCAAGATATCGCGGGCGTCTCGCCGGGATGTTTCAGTTCAACATCGTCTTCGGGATCGTCATTGCGTATGTGTCGAACGCATTGCTGGCCGGTGCCGGTGAGAACGCCTGGCGCTGGATGCTCGGCGTGGCGGCCTTCCCGTCGCTCCTGTACACGCTGTGCTGTCTAGCCATTCCGGAAAGTCCCCGCTGGCTTCTGGGAAAAAAGGGTGACCGGAAAGCCGGTATCGACGTGCTGCGCCTCATCGAGCCCAGTGCGCCGGAAGAAAAAATTGCCGCTGAAGCCGACGCTATTCTGGCCGCATCCGCGGAAAAGGCCGCTGCCGGGAAGTTCTGGAGCGCCTCGTTGCGTGTTCCCATCCTGCTCGCCTTCTTCGTGGCATTCTTCAATCAGCTGTCGGGAATCAACGCGATCCTGTACTTCGCACCGCGCATCTTCGAAATGACGGGATTGGGAACGCAGGCGGCGCTGCTGCAATCCGTCGGCATCGGCATCACCAATCTGATCTTCACCTTCGTCGGATTGTGGCTGATCGATCGTCTGGGCCGACGCACGCTGCTCTATATCGGATCGTACGGCTACATCATCTCCCTTGGACTAGTGGCATGGGCGTTTTTCACCGAGCATTACACCATCGTGCCCCTCTGCGTCTTCGCCTTTATCGCCGCACACGCAATCGGCCAAGGGACGGTGATCTGGGTGCTGATTTCGGAAGTGTTTCCCAACAAGCACCGCGCGGAGGGGCAGGCCCTCGGCAGCTTCACGCACTGGATCTTCGCGGCGTTGCTCACGACGTTTTTCCCGAAAATGGTTACGGCGTTTGCGCCCGGCTATGTCTTTCTGTTTTTTTGTTTCATGATGATGCTGCAACTCGTCTGGGTGAGGACGATGGTGATCGAGACGAAAGGGGTGCCGCTCGAGCAGGTACAGCAGCGGCTGGGGGCAGCATAGAATGACTCAGCTATCTGGAAACCTTCTATGTTGGGCTTGGATGCTGACCGCTAGCGGAACGGTCGGTGCGTCACAAACAGGCACGCTCACATTTCCAGAAATCGTGAGCCGTTTATATGATTTGGCGCATCTCGCCGAACCACCTGAGGACGGGGAGAGAAGCGGCAGTTGGACCAGTAGTCAAGGTTCATTGCCGCATTACGATGCAACGAGTGATACCTACCGAAACTGGGGAGACGGCGATGACAGCGGAGGATTTCTTCGCAAAGAGGGAGAGAACGGTGTCGTCGCGGAAGTGAAGGGGCCCGGCGTGATTTGGCGCGTTCAGTCAGCTTATCCTCGCCAAGGCCATATCAAGTACTTTATCGACGGAGGCGAAAGCCCTGTCTTGGACATGCCTTTTGAGGAATATTTTAATGATCAGAAGGCGCCGTTCAATTACCCAGAACTGACCCATGTGTTCTCGCGAGGCCATAACAGCTACATCCCCATAGCCTTTCAAAAATCTATAAAGATCGTGCTGGAAAAAGATTGGGGGGCCTTCTATCAGTTCACGTACACCCTGTTCCCAAGTGTCACGTCGGTGCCCAGCTTCAGAGGATCTTTCGATGATGCCGAGAAGGCTGCTCTAAAAAACGCCAATGAAATCCTAGGTCGGCGAGGGCAACGAAGCAGAGTGGAAGAAGCAGGGGAGTTACTCATCCGAGACATCCTCATACCTCCTGGGGGAGCGGTGCAGGTTGCCGATTTGCGGGGCCCAAGAGCGATCACCTCGATTCGGGTGACTCCGCTTGATTTTGGCGATGCTGTAGGCCGCAGCGACGGTCGGGCTCAGGACATTCAGATCCTGCGTCAGTTAGTGATGCAAGTAGCCTGGGACAACGAGAGCGTCCCTTCGGTCTGGACGCCGTTGGGAGACTTCTTCGGGACCGCCCCCGGCATTAATCAGTATCGCTCGTTGCCCATGGGGATGACTGCCGATGATCTGTATTCGCGCTGGTACATGCCTTTCTCCAAGAGAGCGGTCTTGGAGCTCAAGAACGATGGACGCGAGACGCGGCGTCTGCGTATCGCAGTGACGCATCAGCCCGAGCCGCGCGCGGATCGCTTGTTGCGATTTCATGCAAAATGGCATCGGGACGATTTTGGCGCACGGGATGCCAATCGTTATCTCACAGGCGATCGATGGCCCGACTGGCCCGTATTGTTCGCGGAGGGAGGACCGGGCCGGTTCTGCGGCTTTCACCTTCACGTTTGGAACCCGAATCCGGTGGGCAGCAAACGTAGGGCCATCCCAGGAGGCTGGGGAAACCTGAGCCAGGAGAAGATCGCTATGCTGGATATGCACGTGAAATACCGAGCATGGTGGGGAGAAGGCGATGAGAAAGTCTTTGTGGACGGAGAGAAGTTTCCGTCGACTTTCGGAATCGGTTCGGAAGATTACTTTGGGTATTCGTGGGGTGCTTTTCATCCAGCCGTATTCGACAGCGCCTTCCAAAGCCAACCTCTGAACCGCAATAACTACGGTCATATTTCCAATGTGCGCTTTCAGGTGGCAGACAACGTACCTTTTCGCAGCTCATTCGAGGCGGTCATCGAAAAATACCACCCGAACGCATGGCCATTGCTCTATGCCACCACGGCTTACTGGTACCAAGCAGCAGGCGTTGCGGATACGTATCGTCCGGCTCCGGTCGAGCAACGACTGAATTACTTTGTGGATGTCGAGCGGGACACCGATATTTACGAGGCGGAGCAGTTAGACATCGTCAAGAAGGACAGTGGAGTCGTCGTATTCGATGCCTGGTCCCAGGTCTTCAGTGCGGATCACGCGATCGTATGGAAAGACGTGTCTAAAGCAGGTGATTGTTTGGTACTGAATGTGCCTGTAAAGGAAGACGGAAACTTCGAGATTCTGATACAGGTAGGTCGTAGTCCGGACGCTGGTGCTTATCAGATGAGTCTCGATGGGCAGGTCATTGGAGAAGCCTTCGATCTTGGGTCCGGGGCGGATCTGAAGAAAGCCGAATCGCCCACCGATGAGATGTTCTTTCAACACAGCCAATACGCAGCCCAACTTCAAGAGATCAGCTTAGGCCGCCATTACTTGAGCAAAGGTGATCATGAGATGGGTGTCGAGGCGCTTAGGCCTGGAAAAAATTTGGGTTTTTCCTTTCCCTTGGATTACGTTCGTCTACGGAAAAGGTAATGGCAACTTGTCTGGGATAACGACGGTGATTGAAACCAAAGGCGTGCTACTGGAGGAGCTTCAGTGGCGGCTCGGAGTGGCAGATGACTTTTACCGTGGTTGGATTGGGAGAGGTCTTGTGGGACTTGCTGCCCACAGGCCCGCAGCTGGGCGGCGCTCCGACAAACTTCGCTTACCAGGCGGGCGCGCTGGGCGCTCGCGCCATGATGGTGACCAGAGTCGGGAATGATGATCTCGGCAGGGAGGTGATCGAGCGGTTCGGAAAAATGAATCTGCCGTCGGAAACCGTCCAGGTGGATCCGGTGCGACCCACGGGCACCGTGACCGTGACGTTGAATGAGAAGGGTGTCCCGCAGTACGCCTTTGCCGACGATACCGCATGGGAGCAACTGGCTGCGACGAATTCGGCACTCACAGCCATTTCAGGCGCACATGCGGTTTGCTTCGGTACCCTGGGGCAGCGCCATCCGGTGGCGCGCAAGGCCATTCAGCAGCTCGTCGCCGCAGCGCCGGCGGACGCGCTCAGAATACTCGACATCAATCTGCGGCTCGATTTCTATTCCCGCGAAGTGATCGAGCAGTCGATGCGCCTGTCGAATATATTGAAATTGAATGATGAAGAGCTGGTGGTGCTGACGGAGATGTTTTCGCTGCAAGGTACTGTGCGCCAGCGAATCGAATGGTTCGTCCGTACCTTCGGATTCAAGACCGTGGTGTTGACCCGCGGTTCGTCGGGCAGTCTCATTCACCAGGACGGCCGCTGGTCGGAGGCGCCGCCGCAACCGGTGCGGGTGGTGGACACGGTCGGGGCGGGGGATGCGTTCGCTGCTGCGCTCACCATGGGATTGCTGAGCGGGATGGACTTGGGCGAGGTGCACGCAATCGCCGCTGAGATTGCCCGCTATGTGTGCTCTCAACCTGGCGGTACGCCTCCCATGCCGGAAGCATTCCGCAGGAAATTCCCACTGCGGTGGCCGGCGCCACCGTAGAGCACCTAATTCGGCTGTCGGGGTAGATCGGTGTAGTCGGCAGCAGAGTTCTCATTCTGGTGATGCGATCGTTTTCAATCCGGAAGCGCGTGCCGCGCACTCGCAGCCCACTAAGTCTGGTGGCAGCTTTGGTGGCAACGATGGGGTGGCCCGAGAGTGGGGTGACTCTTGATCAAGTCCTTCAGGGATACGGCCCCACCATTGAGCGCAGTTCACCGGCTCTCTGGCGCACCTGCGAGGCTCTCGCCCGAGAACACTTTGCAAAGCTACAGAGCTGCGGCTAGTCGTTGCGGCGAACGGGTCGCCCGACGCATCAGGCCTTCCTGCGCGGTACTTGCGACGAGCTCGCCCTTTCGCGTAAAGATATTCGCGCGCACAAAGCCGCGGGCGCCGGAAGCGTTCGGACTTTCCATCGAATACAGCAGCCACTCATCCACGCGCACC
>Ga0065707_10081774_pt1 | contig 43222 bp, 44 predicted proteins | sample SwiRhicommuniRL3_FD_59094 | JGI IMG/M metagenome (GOLD analysis project Ga0065707, IMG submission 59094) | Switchgrass rhizosphere bacterial communities from Rose Lake, Michigan, USA - RL3 v2 (version 2) | ecosystem: Host-associated > Plants > Roots > Rhizosphere > Soil | place: East Lansing...
CAAAAGCACGAACCATCGATGCGCTCTGGCAATCCATCGGCTCAATATGCCAGCTCTACTCTCCAGACGAATGCTGGAACTACCTCAAGGAAGCCGGCTATGTTGCAGATTAATGGCACACCGCTCTAGTTGCCGATTTTAGCTGGACGGCTCCACCAGGATAGCGTGTGCATGTCGTGGGCCGACGTCCATAGACCTGCCTGGGTGTAGCGCAGGGCGCCGCTGCCTTCCGCCTTCCCAACGCGTGCGGTGATAGACATGGACTTTGGATCGATCACAACAAATGTCTGATCCTCGGTGGTCCGCAACCACACCTTTCCGCCGCCAGTATCGATATCGCCCCATTTCAGAACCTCACCGACCTTGACGCGACCAGACACTTCGCCGCTTGCCGGGTCAATGCGCGCGACGGTGCCGTCGCCTTGCTCCTGAACCCACAGGCTACCTTCACCTGCGGCAAGAAATCCAGGCTGCTTACCAAGCGCGGTTCGCCTGGTGACGGTGTTGGTGTCGGGATCGATGCGCTGGATCGTCTGCTGGTTTAGGCAGACGGCCCAGAGCGCGCCAAAGCCATAGGCCAGATAGGAGGTCTCCGGATCCACAGTAACCGACGCGACGACCTTGTTGGTCGCCGTATCGACGCGCGCGATCACGCCCTTGGCGTCGCTCGCGATCCAGATCGATCCAGCGCCGGCGGCAAGCTGCAGCTCGGCTTCAGTCAGCTTGGCGATGCCGGTGGGGATCGTCGCGATCAGCTTCGCCGTTTTTAGGTCTATCCGGTTGAGCGTACCGTCTCTGCAATTAGCGACCCACAGACTGCCGTCCGCGATCACCATGGCGCCGCAGGGATGAGCGATCGCCACCTCGGCGAGCTTGCCCTTGCGTGACCATTGTTCCACGCGGCCTTCGTTCGTTGCCCAGACGGTCTTACCATCGATCGCTAAGAAGTCGGCAAAGCCCGGCACCTCGATGACTTGTTCTTTCGGTGCTTTGGCGGAGAGCGGCGCCGCAGTGATCCCTGCAAGTGTTGCCATGATCATCATCCCAAGACGTTTCATCCAGAACCTTTCATGTTGCCCTTAGCGTTGCTGGCCGGACCGTTAGCTTTTCTGCGCAATATATGCCCGCCACCCACCTAGATGGGTAATGTCTTCGGCCCCAGTCAAAGCGCGGGGTTCAGCGACGAACCCTTTAACGCTGCTGCCGTCGGCCAGCGTGACCGTTCCAATCGCAAGCGGTGGCGGCACCTCGACGACGAAGCTGCCGAATTCCGCAACGCCCAGTTCATAGACTTCGACGGCGATCGATCCGCCATCTCCGCTATGGACCAGCGCAGGCTTGGGCGGCACGCTGTCCGCCATGGCGTAAAGCCGGTAGTTTGGCGCAGTTTCGAACGCGCCAACGAACTGCGCCTCTCGCGATGTGAGTTGCCAATGAAGCGGCATGTCTTTCAGATGAGCGCCGACAACGGCGAGTTTAACGGTCTGCATTTTGCCCTCCAGATTGAGCGGTGGCAGGGAAGAAAAGATGGGCCGACGGCCGCGATCACAACGTCTCGCGTCGATTTGCTGATCCAGATTTGAGGCTGGATCGCGTCATAGCGCGCAATCCGCCCGAGCGTTTCTTCGGCCACTGTGACGGGGCTCAAGCGCCGGCCATTGACCTCAGTCGCGATTGCGATTGCGCTGCGACGATCGGGCGCGGTCAACTATGTTTCCTCAATGCGAGCATCGGTGCGCCGGGTTGTAGGGCTTGTCGCTCCTGCACGTAGAGCGCCGCGATGGTTCCCGAGCTGGGGCTTTCCACCCGGCATTCCATTTTCATCGCTTCGATGATCGCGATCGTATCGCCCGCCTTCACTTCGTCGCCGGTATCGACCAGCAGCTTCCAGACGCTGCCGCCAAACGGAACTTCGACGAGATCGGTGCCTTCCGGCACCTCTATGGCGCCAAGTTGCGGCTGATCGGAATCTGCGAGATCAGTGATGCGATCAAATTCGCCACGCCGCTTCCAATCGGCACGTTCTTCATCGAAGGCAGCCTGGCGTCGTTCTTCGAATTCCGCGATCGCCTCGGCATTCTCAGCGAGGAAAGCACGATAATCGGCAAGGCGGAATTCGGACGGTTCAATACGGATCGAGCGCCGCCCGCTCGGGAAATCGCGTCGCCACTCCACGAGCTCTTCGGCACTGACGGGATAGAAGCGGATCTGATCGAAGAAGCGTAGCAGCCACGGCTTTCCGTCAATGAAGGCATCGGTCTGGCGATATGTATTCCAGACTTGAATGGTACGGCCGAAAAGCTGGTAACCTCCAGGCCCCTCCATGCCATAGATGCACATATAAGCGCCGCCGATGCCGACGACATTGGGGGGGGTCCACGTCCGCGCGGGATTATATTTGGTCGTCACGAGTCGATGACGCGGATCGACGGGTGTCGCAACAGGCGCGCCCAGATAGACATCGCCCAGACCCATGACGAGGTAATTCGCCTCAAAGATCAGGTTTTCGACCGTCGCTGTATCGGGCAAACCATTGATACGCCGGATGAATTCGATGTTGTCGGGACACCAGGGCGCATCATCGCGCACCGCACCCATATACTTCTCGATCGTCTCGATCGTCGCCGGATCACGCCAGCTCAAAGGCAGATGGACGATCCGTGACGGAATGGAGAAATCGGCAAGATCGCCAAGCCGCTCTTCCGCGACGATCAACATCGCGAGTGCCTCCCGCTGGTCCATCGTCACGCCGTCGATATGCAACTGGAGCGATCGGATACCGGGAACAATGTCGACAATGCCTGGCAGGGCCAATCGCTCGAGCTCGGTCATCAGCGCGTGAACGCGGATGCGAAGCTCAATATCGAGAACGATGGGGCCGTATTCGACAAGGATGTTGCGATCACCCTGCTGGCGATAGACGGTGCGCGGACGGCTGGGCGTTTCAGCGATCTCAGCAAGGAACGGCGAGAGCGTTGCCACGGGCCGTGCCGGGCCGCCGCCCATCGCCGCGCCTTTTGAGACAAAGCGTCGCTGCAGAACGTCTGCCGCCTTCGCATCTTCGCTGTTGACGGGCGCAAAGCGGATCTTGTCGCCGGGGACCAGCTGGCCGATCTTCCAGCGATCTGCGGCAATCACAACAAATGGACAGACGAAGCCGCCAAGCGATGGGCCGTCCGGGCCGAGGATGATTGGCATGTCGCCCGTAAAGTCGACGGCGCCGATCGCATAGGGGTTATCGTGGATGTTGGACGGATGAAGGCCGGCTTCACCGCCATCGGCCCGCGCCCATTGCGGCTTGGGGCCGATCAGGCGGACACCCGTACGGTTGCTGTTGTAGTGAACCTGCCATTCGGCGGCGACGATTGTGTCGATGTCGTCATCAGTAAAAAAGTCGGGCGCGCCGTGCGGGCCGTAAAGCACGCGCAAGGTCCACTCGGTCGAAAAGGCGGGAAGCTCCGCCGAACCTATGCCCTCATCGGTAGGATTGCCGGCGAGGTGAAGCGTATCGCCGGCCAGCAGCCGACGCGCAGCATGGCCGCCAAACTGGCCGAGCTCGAACGTGCTGCGGCTGCCGAGATAGGGCGCAATGTCGAGACCACCGGCAAAGAGGATATAACCCCGCATGCCGCCGCCCGACGCGCGGGCAAGCTCAATCGTTTGGCCGGCATCAACCGCGACCGCGACGCCGCGTTCAACCGGTTGCCCGTCAAGCTTTGCTCTGAAATCCGCGCCCGTCAGACAGATGCGTGCCGGTGCCGTGAAGCTAAGCGTCGGGCCGGTAACGGTGACTTCAAGGCCCGCAGTTCCTTCCGGATTTCCAAGAAGTCGGTTGCCGAGCCGGAAGGATTGATCATCCATCGGCCCGGACGGAGGCACGCCTACCGCCCAGAGATTTTGACGGCCAGGCCAATCCTGTACCGTGGTTGCTGTGCCGCCGCTTATCACGCGGATACTGCGCGGATTGAAGCTGATGTCGTTGAGCGTCCGGGTGGAGACGTTGCCGCTGACAAAATCAGCGCAGCGGACCACATTGCGGAGCCAGCGCAAATTCGTCTCAATGCCATCTATCCGGCTGTGATCAAGCGCCGCCTGGATCGCCGCTACCGCTTCATTGCGGCTTGGCGCATGCACGATCAGCTTGGCGAGCATCGGATCGTACCAGGCGCTGACTGTGCTGCCCGCCATCACCCAGGTTTCGGTGCGAATATCCTTGGGAAATTCGACAGCGGTGAGTGTTCCCGAGGTGGGACGGTAATCGAGGGTGGGATCTTCGGCATAGAGGCGGACCTGCACGCTATGTCCCGCAGGCCTGGGCGGTTCTGCATCAAGGAACGCGAAATCGTCCGCGCCGCCACGGATCATCCATTCGACGAGATCGATACCCATCACCTCTTCGGTGACGCCATGCTCGACCTGGAGGCGGGTATTCATTTCCAGGAAAAAGAACTCTTCCCGCTCGGCATCGTAGAGGAATTCCACGGTACCCGCCGATCGGTAGTTGGCGGCCTGGCCGAGCCTTACCGCCGCCGCAAAGAGATCTTGGCGCACCTTTTCGGGAAGGAGCGGCGCCGGCGCCTCTTCGACAACTTTCTGGTTACGGCGCTGAAGCGAGCAATCTCGCTCGCCGAGCGGCATGATCTTGCCTGCGCCGTCCCCGAATATCTGGACTTCGATATGTCGTGTGCGCCGGATGTAGCGCTCCAGAAAAATACCCGCGTCGCCGAAATTGCTCTGCCCCTGCCTGGCAACCGAGGCGAACCCGTCGCGAACGGCCTCCTCATCCTCGCAAACACGCATGCCGATACCGCCGCCACCTGCGGTCGCTTTGAGGATGACCGGAAAGCCGATTTCCCGGGCAGCTGTGACGGCCTGACTTTCGTCTCTCAGCAGGTCGGTGCCCGGCGCCAGTGGAACGCCATGCGCGGCGGCAAGGCTACGCGCGCTATGCTTCAGGCCAAATGTGCGGATATTATCCGGCGTCGGCCCCACAAAGACAATTCCTGCGGCCGAGCAGGCTGCGGCAAACTCGACATTTTCGGCGAGAAATCCATAGCCGGGATGGATGGCGCCGGCGCCAGTCTTGCGGGCAGCGTCAAGGATCGCGTCAATGTTGAGGTAACTGTCCGCTGGCCGCGCCGGACCAACACACACGGCCTCATCGGCTTCCGAAACATGGAGCGAGCTTTCGTCGGCTTCTGAATATATCGCGACGGAGCGCAGCCCCATCCGCTTGAGCGTGCGAATGATGCGCGTGGCGATTGCGCCTCGGTTCGCGACCAGAACAGTATCGAAGCTCATTCGGCGACGATCATGCGCACGGGGGTAGGGTTGAATGCGTTGCAGGGATTATTGATCTGCGGGCAATTGGAAACCACGACGATGACGTCCATTTCGGCGCGAAGATCGACAGACAATCCAGGCGCGGAAATCCCATCGACGATGCCAAGCGCACCATTTTCCTCAACCGGGACGTTCATGAAAAAGTTGATGTTCGAGACTATGTCGCGCTTGCCCCGACCCTCCAGAAGGTTCGCTTCCAGAAAGTTTTCCACGCAGGCATGCTGGGATTTCGTGTGATGCCCATAGCGCAGCGTATTGGATTCGCAGGAGCAGGCACCGCCGATCGTGTCGTGATATTCGACTGACGTGGCGGCAATGGTCATCATCGGGCGGCCTTCGTTGGACCGCAGCACGGTACCCTGGCGAAGGAACAGGTTATTCTGTGCGGCGACGGTGTCCTGAGCGCTGTAGCGCTCCGTATCATCGGCAGCAGAATAGAGAAGAAAATCAACCGCCTGGTTGCCCTCCAGGTCGACAATGCGAAGGGTCTGGCCCTTTGCGACGTGATAAAGCCAGGGCGCGCGTGCAGGCACGACCACGTCATGGACGATAGTCCCGGCAAGCCCGGAAAGATGGGGATCCACGCTCATTCAGGGTTTTCCTTTGGTCAGCGACGGAAATAATCTTCGACATTCTGGAAGGCGCGCAATCCTTCCGGCGTTGCGTTGCGGATCGCATCATCCTCCGCTGTGATCGGGCCACGCCACGCGGTCGCCCGCAGCGGCGCGACCGTCCAATCCTTGCGGGGATCAAGTATGTGGGGGCAATTGGCGATCACGATGATCACCTCCATCTCGGCGCGCAGGATCACGCTTCGTCCCGGCTCGAACGGCCCGATCTGCGGCGTAATCGCGCCGTCAGCCTCAATCCTGGTACCCTTGAACAGGTTCACGCATGGATGGACGTCGCGGCGCTGCAGGCCATGTTTCGCGACGCCAAGTAGAAAGCGATCCCGGCCGTTCGGGTTCGGACCGCTATTTGCTCCATTGCCATATTTCGCGGAATTGCTCGCCGCGTTGGACGTACCGCAGAAGGCATCGTGCGTCGCAGCGTCGTCTTCGACAATGCTTATGAGAACGCGGCCCATGTCGGATAGCAGCAGCTTGCCCGCGCCAAGATAGGCGTTCCATTGGATCTTCAGGGTATCCGCGACATTCAGCCGTTCGGTCGGCATCTCGGCATTGAAGATCAGTATCGACGCGCAGGCGTCGCCCTTGAGATCGATCAGCCGAAGACGGCCACCGCGTGGAAGACGGCGGCCCGCATAACCACCGGCGGCAATCGTTTCTTCCCAAAGGATCGCACCGGCCTGCACATCAGCGGGGAGATCGTCTGCCACCGGAGGCAGAACCGGCATCGCCTCTACGACAGTGCCGGCCTGTCCGCGTGCATGGTCGCGGGCGGCCAGTGGATTCGACAGGGCTTCGGTCATGCCGCGGCTCCCTTACGGCTATCGTTGCCGCCTTCCTGCTCGTGAAGAGGTGGTAGAAGCGCTGTCGTGGTCACGAGCTGCAGTTGGTACACCCCGCGGACCCTGCGCAGGGCATCGCAAAGATCCTTCAGCCTTACCGCGGGCCCCTGAACCAGCAGGACCTCCAAAGACTGGTCGTCCTCTAGAAATACATGCTGGGACGAGATCACTTCGATCAGATAATCGGCCTGAGTTTGGGCAAGCTGGTGACGCACGCGGCCACGATCGCCGCGGTAAACAATGGTTATGGTGCCAGCGAGCATCTCGTGCGGGCGGATCAGGGCTTCGTGCTCTGCAATGGCATGTCGGATCAGTTCGGCGATGAGCTGCGATCGCGACGGCAGGCCACGCTCTTCGACCATCATGTCAAGCTGCCGGAACAGTTCGCCGGGCAGGCTCATGCTAAGGCGCGCCAAGCTCGTGACGTGCTTACTCATATCCAATCCTTGTCTCATTTTCCTGAATGATATCGACTGTGATAACTTCCTCTTCCAAGGAACCCTTGTTGCGTTTGAGAGGAAGATCGTAGACGGCCGATGCGCCGAAACGGTGGGGCGCATGAGGATCGATGCGCCGCTTGTCCAACGCGATCAGTCGCGTTCCCAGTGTAAACGCTTCGCGGATATCATGGGTCACCATGATAATCGTCAGCGAATAATCGCGCCACAATCGCAAGATCAGCGCGTGCATGTCCGCCCGGATGCCGGGATCAAGTGCGCCGAACGGCTCATCTAGCAACAGGATACGCGGACGCTTGATCAAGGCTTGGGCTATTGCCAGACGTTGCTGCATTCCGCCCGACATCTGCGCGGGGTAGAGATGAATGCTGTCACCAAGGCCAACAGAGTTCAGCATTTCGATCGCGTCTTTTTCCGCCGCCCGCCGCGCCGAACCGAACAGCCGTGCCGTAAAGGGCGCTGCTGTGCATTCGAGGCCAAAGAGGGTGTTCTGCAGAACCGACAAATGCTGGAACACCGAATAGCGTTGAAAAACGACCCCGCGATCGGGGCCACACTCAGGCGTGAGGGGGGCGTCGTCAAGAAAGATAGACCCGCGGGTAGGCACTTCCTGGCCCAGGATAATCCGTAACAAACTGCTCTTGCCGGCACCGGACGGGCCGATAATTGAAACAAAGCTGCCCCCATCGACGTCGAGATCCACCTTCTCGAGGACGATCTTATCGCCATATTCGACCCAGATGCCGCGGAGGCTGAGAAGCGCGCTCAATGGCGCGCTCCATGCGCCCAGGGAAACATGCGCCGGCTCAGGAACGCCAGCGCAACATCCATCATGATCGCCAAGCCGGCGATCCAGGCGACATAGGGGATGATGACGTCCATCGACAGGTAGCGGCGAACGAGGAAGATCCGGTAGCCAAGGCCGATATCCGAGGCGATTGCTTCAGCAGAGATCAGGAAAACCCATGCCGGGCCTAGCGCAAGGCGGACTGCGTGCAGGAGACGCGGCATCGCCTGCGGCAGGGCGACGCGGATCATGATCTGCCAGCTGCTCGCGCCTAAGGTTTGCGCCTTGACGATCTGCTCTCTTGGTAAATCGGCAACATGGGCAGCAATATCGCGAACCATGACGGGCGTGATCCCGATGACGATCAGCGCGACCTTTGCTGTTTCCCCAAGGCCGAGGGCGATGAACAGGATGGGGAGAAGGGCAATGGGCGGAATGACCGCTATCCCCGTAACCAACGGGCCGAGTGTGGCACGCACCGGAGGCAGAACCCCCAGGACCAGTCCGAGGATCAGCGCGGTCAACGTGCTGATCCCCAATCCAAGTCCAAGCCGTTGGAGGCTGGCAAGCGTGTCGGCCCAGAAAGTTAGCTGACCTGTCAACTGGTCTGGCTGGAACAGGAGGGCCGACATGCCGGACGCCATGCCCGCCGGCAACGGCAGGATTTTGTCGGCCGGGTTGATCGCATGTCGCTGCGCCGCGAAAAAGATGTACAGCAGCAGGAGCATCAAGATCGGCAGCGAGCCCAGAAGGATGCGGTCGCCCCGGCGAACTTGGCGGTTCACCCAACGCATATCGTTACATCACCCTCGCTGGAGCCTAATGGGGCCCGTTCACAGTTTTCCGTCGGCTGCCAGCTGCATGAAGCTCTCGTCAAACCGAAGCGTCACATGCTGAGCGTCACCGAGCGTTTTTCCACCAGGAAAAGCCATGCCAACCGCGTCAGCGGTCGATGCGCCTTTAAAAAGTCCCTTTGAAAAGCTGAAATCGCGTACCAGCTTCATCGTCGAAATCAGTTCGGGGGCGGACGTTGCGGCTACGGCTGCCTTGGGATCGTCATAGAGGTAGGTGGTTGTCAGCTGACGATCGAAATCCTCAGGCGTTGCGCCTGCGAGTTTGGCCATGGCCGCGCGTGCTTCGGCGCCCTTGGCATCCTGCCGCTTCATCAGGGCGACCGTTTCATACCAGATGCCGGCGAGTGCTTTTCCTAAGCTCGGGTTGGCCTTCAACGTCGCGGTGTCTACAACCAGGAGATCCAGGATTTCGCCTGGAATCTGCGAAGAATCGAAGACTTCCTTTGCCCCCGCCTGTTCTTTCATAACCGAAAGCTGGGGATTCCAGGCCACCGCCGCCGTAACATCGGGGCTGCCGAAGGCGCTGACTATGTCCGCGTCGGACGTGTTGACCGTTTTAACGTCGGTGGATTTCAGACCCGCTTTTTCCAGCCCGCGTGCGAGGAGATAATGGGAGACGGAAAGCTCGACGAGATAAACCTGCCTGCCTTTGATGGCGCTTAGCTGATCCGCGCCCTTCAGCAAGACGCCGTCATTGCCATTCGAATAATCCCCCACGATGATGCCGCTCGTATCCTTGCCGCCGGCCGCGGGGATGGTGAGCGCATCCATGTTCGTGACGGTAACGCCGTCAAACTTGCCTGCCGTGTACTGGTTAATTGACTCTACATAGTCGTTAACCTGTACGACATTGATTTTTATACCATACTTGTCTGCCCACTTCTTCACGATCCCGGCTTGCTGGGCATATGGCCACGGCATCCACCCGGCGTAGATCGACCAGCCGATACTGAACTCTTTACGTTGCTCAGGGGGAGCATTCGACGTCTGAGAACAGGATGCCGCGACCAGCGTACCAGCGATCAGCAATAACCTGCTTAGCTTGCCGAACATCCCGATCATGAGTCGATCCCCTTTCGCAATGCAACATCGCTCGACTCAAAGGGGTTGTCCAGAGAGAAATTATTACAAAAGAAAATAGATGTAATACTCGGCAAGAATGTGAAGCTGCCTCGATTTTTGCGCGGAGCGCTCCCCCATATGATCTCGAACGACAGCAGGACGGTGCTTTATCAACGGATAACTGAGGAAAGTGGAGGCAAGCGATTGCCCCTGAGCGATCGAGTCCATTGGGCGGGCGATTCGCCGCGATCGGGTCAATCGCGGCAAACCGATGATAGGGATGGTGGATATCGACGCGTTCTAAAGGGACGACCCTGGTCGAAAAACGCTGAATTTGTGCGGTGCAAACCAACTCCGCTTCATACTGAGCAACCGCAAAATTATTACACTTGACGAGTTACGTAATATCCATACCGTATAGCTCATCGCTCGTCCGGACAGCGCGATGAACGGACGGGGCTTGCTGGCTGCTAACCAACGCAAGTGAGGGCTCGTGGATCAGAAGCTGACCTGCATTGCTAAACTTTCTGGCAACGCAATGTTGGTCGCAGGCCATTTCGAAAAATCTCACCAGTGTCGGTCGCGTCGTTTCATCCGCCGATGCACGTTCGTAAAATCGTGGCGGAGACCACGCCGAGCAGGAGCACGGCCAGCCGCATGATGGCTGACAAGGTGCCGGCCCAGCCAGAGCGCCACAAGGAGGGATGTCACTAAACGATAGGCTCACTAGCAAGGGGGTCTAAGTGACTATGAGATCGTTACGCAAAACACTGCTCGGCGCGACCATTTTGATGGGCGCGGGGATGACTTCCGCTTTGGCTCAAGCCGAGCCAGACAGCAGCGCCGCAAACGAGGGCGGAAGTGACGAGATCGTGGTCACGGCCACTCGCCGCGCGGTCTCTATCCAGGACGTACCGATTAACATCAGTGCAATCGGTGGCGATCAGCTTGCCAGAAAGCGGATAGACGATGTGCGCGATCTCGCCGCTTTTACGCCCGGCATGACTATTTCGGATACGGGACCGGGCTCAACCGGCACGATCGTGCTTCGCGGTCTCAATGCTTCGGATTCGGACTCAAGCGGTAATTCCTACGACGATGCTCTCGGCGTGTATCTGGGCGAAGTTCCACTCTACTATGATTTCAAGCTGCTCGATATTGCACGTGTCGAAACGCTGCTCGGGCCGCAGGGTACGCTTTACGGCCTCGGTACGCTTGCTGGCGCCATCCGGAATATCCCGAACCGTCCAAATACGGACCAGATCGAAGGCGAAGCACATGGCCGCTTTTATGGCAAGAGCCACGGCAGCAAGCCGGGTTATCAGATTGACGGCGTTATAAACATCCCGATCCTGAGGGATCATCTCGCCTTCCGCTCGGCTACGGGCTACTATTACGATCCCGGTTTTATCGATTATCCGCTGCTTATTCAAACACCCGGCGTATCGCTTCCGCAACCCGATGGTCCGGACACGATCACGCAAGCTGGCTATGATGCCAATTTAAAGAAAAAGAAGGATCTCAACTTCGAAAAAACCTTCACATCGCGCAATCAGCTGCTTGCCCAGTTTAGCGACGATGTGAAGGTGAACTTCACTTATGCGTATCAGCAAACCAAAACCGACGGCGGCCAACACAACAGCAACGGTGTGCTGGGCACGGGCAGGTACGAAAGCGCCAAGCGCTATACTGAACCGGTAAACCGCCACGCGCACCTCGGCGCCATGGAAATCAATGCAAATCTGTTTGACATCGCCGATCTCGTGGCCACGACGGCATACACCTATGTCCAGAACAGAGACCAAACAGACAACACCGATCTGTTGCTCGACCTGGATTATGATTATGAAGCGTTTCCAGCCTTCACAAGCTGGAACGAATCAAACGATCGCCGCAAGCAGTTCAATCAGGAAGTTCGTTTCGTCTCCCGACATGGTGGCCCGTTCAATTGGGTACTGGGCGGATTCTACAATGAGCGGAAATGGCATCGGGACTATACGGAACATGTGCCGGGCATAATCTCCAGTTTCGGGCTCTATGGTCTTTCGATCGCGGATAATCCGGAAGAGATCGAATATAGTTCTTTCAATATATCCAAGGTAACCGAGAAGGCGGTCTTTGGTGAAGGCACATTCAAGGTGACTCCTCAGTGGCAGGTTACCGCCGGTGCGCGCTACTTTGGATATACTTCCGACGTGAGTGGTCGCGCGGTTGTCCCATTGCTTGGCGACCCTCTTAGCCCCTACGATGCCCAAGCCGCGGGAGCAAAGTCGAAGAAGAGTGGTTGGGTATGGAAATTCAACAGCTCATACAATTTCACCCGCGACATCATGGTCTATGCCACCTACAGCAAGGGATATCGCATCGGCGGTCCGAATGCAGTTGCGCCCTGCATTCTGCCGCTTGATCCTAATATCCAAAATGTCTGTGCGCTGTCGAACGAACAGCAATATGGCCCTGACACGACCAAGAATTTGGAACTGGGCATCCGTACCCAAGTTTTTGACCGGAAACTGACGTTCAATTTCAATGTTTTCAAGATCAATTGGAGCGGTATCCAGGTGGATTCTGCTACGATCAATGGGATCGTCGGTATTACAGTCAATGGCGGCAAAGCAAAGTCGCAAGGTTTTGAAACATCATTCCAGGCACGGCCCGTTCCCCGCGTAACGATCCAGGGCACCTATTCGTACACGGATGCCAAGCTGACCGAGGATGTTCCGGCCATTATCGCTGTCAACGATCCGGCGGGAACATATCCTAGTGTCCCCGTCCAGCTGGACGCACATTCCGGCGATCGCCTTCCAGGCTCTGCAAAGAATAGCGGCAGCCTGGGCGTGACCTACACAATGCCGTTCAAGGACGGAAACATCATTGCCGACTGGACGGCGACCTACCGCGGAAGCGTGGTGACCCGGCTTGGTTGGGACCGTGCCTATGGCGACAAGCTGCCCGGTTATGTTCTCCACCGTGCGACCGTCTCCTATGAGACGGACAAATACAGTCTCGGCTTTTTCGCGAACAACATCCTCGACAAATATGCGGTGTCCTCGGTTGCAAATGACCGCTCGCGTATCGGCCTCAACGATGGCGTCGTATTGCGCTACTATAAACGGACAGTGATTACTCCACGCACATTCGGCATCGAACTGCGGTATAAATACTGATCTTGCAGGAGAGCGGGGCATTCGTCTGAAAGGACGGTGCCTCGTCTACCCGATGCTTTGGCCGCGAGCCAAGCAGAGCTCTTTGAAGGGGATTTGATGCGATGGCGCTTGGCGCTGCATTCGATCGACTCGGTAAGTTGGCCGGGTCCTTTCTGGCGGTCATGCTCTTTTGCGGGACGAGCTCGGCATTCTTCGCGGCCGCACCCTCGCCCAACTTGTTCCACGAGCCCTGGATCGATGGCACACGGGCAGAGGAACCGGCTACCCAGGTTCAGTCGCTCGATCGCGACACGTTCGTGATCCGGCAATCGGTCAAGACCAACTTTGAAGCGCCGTTTCTCTATCTCATATTCGGGCATGACAAGGCCTTGCTGGTCGATACCGGAGCGGAGGGTGGCCGGATCAGGCCAGCCATCGACAAGATTATGATGGAATGGCTGGCTGCTCGTCATCGCACAGACATTCCGCTCATTGTCGCCCACAGCCACAGCCATGGTGACCATATTGCAGGCGATGCCGCATTTCGCGATCGCCCCAATACCGTCGTCATTGGCCTCAAGCCCGAAGACGTGGCTGGTTTTTTCGGCATCAAGAACTGGCCCGAGGACATTGTCTCCTTCGATCTTGGCGGACGGGTTCTGAGCATCATTCCGACCCCGGGTCATCAGAAGGCCGCGATCATGATCTATGATCCCAGGCTAAAAGTTCTGCTGTCCGGCGATACGCTCTACCCCGGTCGCCTCTATGTTCCGGTTAACTTCATGGCAGAGGAACGCGCCAGCATCGATCGGCTTGCCGCTTTCGCAGCCAAACATCCTATCCGCGCGGCACTGGGCGCTCATATCGAAATGACCCGCACGCCGAGGCGCGATTATCCGCACGAAGCGGCAACGCACCCAAATGAGCACCGCCTCGAATTACCCGCAGAAAGCATTGGCGAATTGCAAACCGGCCTGAAAGCCGATCTCGAAACCCCCGATCGCCCCCAAGTCCACGACAGTTTCATTATTTACCCTGTGCCTCCGCGCGCCGAATGAAGGGACGTGTCACCTGACCTGGTGTAGGTCGCCGGCGTAGCCCTGGCGATCTCCGGCTAAGCCGGGCTGATCATGCCTCCATTCCTCGTCAGTCAGATCACTCGGATAGCGTTTCCAAGTAGCTCGCCGTTGCCCGAACGCTGACGACGCTGGTCCAAAATAGGGTAGGGGTCCATACGCAAGCGGTAAGAACGATTAAGGCAAGGCAACCCCGCCAGTCCATCCGCAGAAAACCGCTCCCGAAATAAACTGGAAGCCGCATTCCCGGAATGAATCGGGCCGCACCAACTGCGAGAAAATTGGAAGCCTTGAGGTCGGCAATAGCGCTGAAAACCTTCGATCGTAGCAAAGTCGCTCTGCCCCAACGGCTATGGCCGGCATGCCGTCCGGCAATGTGTAGAAGTAGGTCACCGACGATCGTGCCCGCTAGCAGCGCGGAGAGCGCGGGTGCGGGTGAGAGAATAGCCTGCGAAACCAGAATGCCGACGGCAATCGCCGTGGCATCCTCCGCCAGCAGGGTCGCGAGGAAGATGGCGACGCTCGCGGTGACAGGATCGGCGGCAGCCGCCATGATAGCATCAGCGACGATGTCATTGCCCATGTCATGCCTCCAGTTCGGAAAACAGCATGACGAAAGGAAGGGGAAGCCGAAAATACGCTTAGCGTATCGTTATGATGACCGACCGGCATTTCACCGCAGCAGCCGTGCGAAGGAAAAGCATCCCCACATCGAATGGAGGATGCCGTCATGGCCAAAAGCTACGCGCCGATCGCACTCACGCTCTATATTGCGTTTGTCTTCATCCAGTCGCTTTTTTTCAAGTTCACCAACTCGCCCGAAACCCAATATATCTTCGGCACGCTCGATGGCTGGGCCGGGGGGCTCGGCTTCCCGGGGCTGTTCGCGCAGCACGGCATCTTTTCGCAATATGTTGTCGGCAGCGCGGAGCTGATCGCGTCCGCCCTGCTGCTGGCTGCGCTGCTGCCGGGATTACATGGGCTGAGGCCGTTCGGCGCGCTGTTGGCGCTGGCGGTTATTTCCGGCGCAATCATATTCCACTTGTTCACGCCGCTCGGAGTCTCGGTGCTGAACGCCGACGGCTCGCGCGACGGGGGCCTGCTGTTCGGGCTTGCCTGCGGTGTATGGTTCTCTGCAGCGATCCTGCTGTTCCTCAGCCGTGACATCTTCGTCCGCTGGCTGCCTTTCGGGAGTGCAGGCGCATGAACGCGGTTCCCGAAATCGCGATCACAACCCGATCGCTCGCTGCCGTTCAGGCTATCCACCGCTTCGGAGCCGAAATTCTCAGCCATGGCTGTCGTGCCAATGTGATTTTCGAGGCGCTCGCGCATGACCCGGATTGTGCGCTTGCCCAAGGCTATGCTGCGGCGCTGTTCCTGACCCAGATGACCCGTGACGGGCAGGCCCAGGCCGCCCCGCGGCTGGCGGCGGCGGATGCGCTCGCCCGCTATGCCACCATACGCGAACGCCAGATCATTGCCGCGATCGGTGAGTGGGCGGCAGGCGACGAATCGGCCGCGATCCGGTTGCTGCATGATGTGGTGCGCGAATATCCGCATGATCTCGTAAGCGCAAAGCTATGCCAAATTCTCCAGCTTGGTATTGGAGACGTGGCGGGGATGTGCCGCACGGCCACGATCGCGCAAATGATCGAACCTGCTGGAGGCTATGCGACCGGCATGCTCGCTTTCGCGCTTGAACAGGCGGGCGAGGTAGATCGCGCGGAGCGCCTGGCCTACCGCGCGCTCGATCGCAATCCGCTCGCCGATCCGTGGTCGCAGCACGCGCTCGCTCATGTCCATGCAGCACGCGAGGATTGGGTGCAGGGGCGTGCCTTTCTGCGTGCTCATGCTGCAAGCTGGAACCGCTGCTCGTCCTTCATGCTGACACACAATTGGTGGCACCTCGCACTGTTTGCGCTGGAACTGGGCGACAGCGAAGATGCGCTTCGCCTGTTCGATGATCATGTCTGGGGGGTCCGCAAGCAGCATTGCCAGGACCAGATCAATGCCGTCTCGCTGTTGGCGCGGCTGGAGATGCGGGGCGTCGACATCGGCATGCGCTGGGATGACGTGGCCGATCATGTCGCGCCCCGTACTGGAGATCGCATCAGCCCGTTCCTCGACCTGCATTATCTGTACGCCCTTGCCCGTGCCGGCCGTGATGAAGCCGCCGATCATCTACAAGCCGAACTGGAAGTCCGATCTCAAACCTCGCCGGCCGGTCCCCTCGCGAAAGGGCTGGTTGCCCATGCCCGGGGGCAATGGCGCGACGCCGCAGCTAGCGTCGGTCAGCTTCGAAAATCCCTTCTCGCACTAGGCGGAAGTCAGGTCCAGCGCGCCCTGTTCGAGGATATTCTCCAGAACAGTCTTGCGCGTTACCGTACCCCGGCGTGTCAGGTGGTGGAGCGGGCCTATGCGTGAGGAACCCGGCGCGAACAGCGCGATGCCGCCGTTCGATGTGACAGCGCCGTCGCTTTCCTTTTTTGAGTTCTGGCCGTCGTGGCTGTTTTACCTGCCGATGTGGCTGTGGATCGGTTGGCTGGCGCTATGGCATCGGGGACTCAGGCTGCCGCTCCTTGCAAATCCGAGGTTGCCGGCGGGCGGACTGGTCGGCGAATCCAAGCGCGAAATATTCAGTCGGCTTCGCGGCGAGGAACGCGCGACGCTTGCCCCCTATGTGGTTCTCTACCGCGCCGGCAGCGCCGTGACACAATTGGTCGAGGCAGAGATCGGGATGGCACGGGCGGGCTTCACCTATCCAATCGTGGCGAAGCCTGACATCGGCTGCCGTGGCGCGGGGGTCCAGCCCGTCCATGATGCACGCGAACTACTGGCCTATCTCACCGTCTATCCGAAGGGTGAATGCCTCATCATCCAGAAGAAGGTTGAGGCCGAAGGCGAAGCCGGCATCTTCTACATCCGCACGCCCGGCAAAAAACGGGGCGAAATCTTCTCGCTCACGCTCAAATATTTCCCACATATCGTGGGCGATGGCAGCAGCACGATCGAGCAACTCATTCGGCGGGATCCCCGCGCCGGCAGGATCGCGCATCTCTATCTTCGCCGTTTCGCCGGACGGCTCCACGAAGTCCCCGCAATCGGCGAGGCCGTTCGTCTGGTCTTCGCAGGCAATCATTGCCGTGGCGCCATCTTCCGCGACGGCAACCGCTGGATCACCGAGGCTCTGCGCGCGCGTTTCGACCGGATCGCCGATTGCATTCCCGATTTTCATTTCGGACGCTTCGATGTCCGTTTCGCTGATTTCGAAAGCCTGCGCCAGGGCAAGGATTTCACCATCGTCGAGTTCAACGGAGCGGGTGCGGAGGCGACCCATATCTGGGACAGCCGCATGACGCTTGTCGGCGCATGGGGCACGCTGATGCGCCAATATGCGCTGCTGTTCGAGATCGGCGCTGCCAATCGCGCCCGCGGCCACCGGCCCGAAAGCCTGTGGCGGATTTTCCGGCGCTGGCGGCATGAAAAGCGGGCAAGTCTGCGCTATCCCCCTACTGCGTGAGGCGGCTCGCGAGCAGATGCCCGATACTGCCGGTGACACTGGCTGGCTTCCGTTGCGCAGATGAAATAAGGAGTGGACGGCAAGGGGGATCGCCATGGAAATGCAGCAGGTCCGCTATTTCATCGCTGTCGCGAACACGCTGAACTTCACGCGTGCGGCAGAGCAATGCAATGTGACGCAACCAGCATTGACCCGGGCGATCCAGCAACTTGAGCATGAACTGGGTGGCGAGCTTATTCGCCGCGAGGGACGGCTCAGCCATCTTACCGACCTTGGCAGCCGCATGTTGCCGCTGCTTTCGCAATGCTATGAAAGCGCGCTGAGCGCGAAGACCCTGGCAGCAAAGGTCAAGAAGGGCGACGTCTCCGCGCTTGCGATCGGCGTGTCCCGCACGCTCGATCTCGACCTCCTGATGGAGCCGCTTTCGGAGATGCATCGGAGCTTCCCCGGCCTTCAGCTCAAGGTCCGGCGCGGCAACGGGACTCAGATCAGCGAGTGGCTCAAGAATGGCGACATCGATCTTGCCTTCGGCGGCTCGATCGGGGAAAGTTGGGATCGCCTTGAAAGCTGGCCGATGTTCAGCGAATCGTTCGATCTCGTGGTCTCGGCCAGCCATGAATTGGCCATGCGCAACGAGCTTGAACTCGACGTCGAACTGATACGCGATGTCCGTTTCCTTGTTCACGCCGATGCCGACCAGGCTGAGCTTCACCGCGCGCGTTTGGACGCGGTCAGCATCAACCTTGACGATGCCCATGAAGTGGATTCCGACCGCGATCTCGAGGCGCTGATCGTCGCGAGTTTCGGCATTGCGATTCTGCCCGCGAGCGCACTTCATTCGTCACGCGTAAAGCGCGTACGCTGCTCGGCGCTGGATTTGCGTCGGACTGTCGCCGTCTACAGCGTTGCCGGACGCCCCCGATCGCGGGAGACTTCAGCGCTGCTCAACCTCGTGCGTTCGGCTGATTGGTCAAAGATGTTTGCCACAGACGCTGCTGACGCCCTGTAGGATTTCATCGAGCTCCATCCGGCGGCGGTAATCGGGATCGACATGGCGGGTTCGGATAATGCCGTCCGCATCGACGATGAAGACCGCCGGAATGGGCAGGATCCAGGCTGTCATACCCTGATATTTGGGGATGTCCCAGTCGACGCTGGCGATCAGCGACGCCATGAAATCATCGATCCAGATCGCGAGATTGATCGAAAGCGCGTAACCGCCGCCGACGTCGGTCAGGAACGGAAAATCGGCGCCGGCGTTGGCCTTGAGCTTGCTGGTATATCGTCGAAGCTCGGGCGAGATCGCCACGATTTGCGCGGGCTGGACCTTGTGCTGGATCTCGGCGAGGCCGACCATGTTGAGTTGGCAGTAGGGGCACCAGTGCCCGCGATGGAAGGCCAGGACGGCCGGGCCTTCGGCAAGAACTTCTTCCAGGCTGACCAGTCTTCCGTCCTGATTGGGCATGGTGAACCCAGGCATCATGTCACCGACCTGCGGCGCGGAATCGCCAGCCTGGGACGCTTCAAGGCGGCTGACGAACTCGTCAACGGCCGACGCGAACTCCGGACTTTGGTTTCGGACCTCATCGGCTATCGCACGCAAACGGGCGTTGAGCGGTACGGGCAGGTTACGCACCCGTCGAACGACGTCCTCAAGAGCGGCTACGAGCGGATGCGTCATTCCGGTTTCCCCAAGCTCCGATGCCTAGCATGGCCAAGTCACCAATGCACGGGACGGATCAGTCCGCCGCCGGCGTATGGACCATCTCACCGCCCATCGCTTCGTGCAGCACGAAGCCTTCGAGCGGATCGACCTCCTCGCGCCATGGCGCGCGATCGAGCGTCCGCATGGTGTGGTCATATCCTGCCTGCCAACGCTGGCGGATGCCTGATGGGCTGAAGTCGACGTCCTTGCTGTGATCCTCATAGTCGAGCACTGGCGCAAGCAGCCGGATGACATGCATTCGCGTCGGGCAGCCATAGGCGGCGAGACTACGCACATCAGCGTTCCGGGCACGGTCCTCGGGGATCATCTGCGAAAGCTCGGTGATGATGTGCCGCAGCTTATGGATCTGTCGCTGGCGCTTGATGTGGCTCGCCGCGCGGCTTGAATATTGCACGTCCTTCTGCCGGTTCATCACCTCCCAGATCGATTGCGGCTCGGGTCCGTGCGGATTCCAGATGTGGACGGCATAGACCATCGAATTGCGCCGAGGGTTATCGTCGAACACCACCTCGACCGGCGTGTTCGAGAGAATGCCGCCGTCCCAATAAAGCTCGTCGTCGATCCGAACGGCGGGAAAGGCCGGGGGGAGTGCGCCGGACGCCATAACATGACGCAGGTCGAGCGGCGTATCGCGGGAATCGAAATAATGCATCTCGCTGGTTTGAACGTTCGAAGCACCCACCGTTAGCCGCGTCCAGCCGGCATTGACCTTGTCGAAGTCGACCAGGTCGGCCAGCGTTTCGCGGAGGGGATCGACAGAGTAATAGCCCGCCCCCTCCGCGCCCAGCGTGGTGTGAGGACTGAGGAAAGCCATCGCATTCGGCTTGAAAAAGGCCGGAATGCCATTGGTCACGGCATTGAAAGTCCGCATCGCGCTGGAAATCTGCGTCGGTAGCCATTCGTCGAGGAAATGGCCATGTTCGACGCGCTTCCAAAACTCGCGCAACTTGCCCATCCGCTCTCCCGGCGCATTGCCTGCGATGATCGCGGCGTTGATCGCGCCGATCGAGGTGCCGATCACCCAGTCCGGCTCGATACCCGCCTCATGGAGCGCTTCGTAGACGCCGACCTGATAGGCGCCCAGCGCGCCGCCGCCCTGCAACACCAGCACTTGCTGGCCGAGCGCGTGAAGTTCTTTCTTGATGATGTCGTGCATGATCCCTGCTCCTTATGAGGTTGCGGCGGTGTCGCCGGTGATGAGGCGAGCACCGCGTTCGAAGGTGAGGTAGTTCCAGAGCCAGGTGGCGCCGACCGCGAAGCGGTTGCGGAAGCCGACCAGGAAGAAGATATGGGCGACGCTCCACAGCAGCCAGGCGGGAAGGCCTGAGAGGCGGATGCGGCCAAAATCTATCACCGCGCGGCGGCGGCCGATCGTCGCGAGATTGCCGTAGTCGCGATAGCGGAACGGCATTGCCGACCTGCCAGCCGCAGCGCACAGGATCGCGTGCGCGACATATTTCCCCTGCTGTTTGGCGACCGGCGCGACGCCGGGCAGTGTGCGGCCCTCCGGTCCCATGCAGGAGGCCGTGTCGCCGATCGCAAAGACATGGTCGAAGCCCGGTACGCGGAGGTCTGGCCCGATAATGATCCGTCCCGCCCGATCGCATTCGGCGCGGAGCCATGAGGCCGCGGCCGAAGCCTGTACACCCGCTGCCCACACCGTCGTGTGCGCCGGAATGAAGCGATTGCCGACCGTCACGCCATCCGCCTGGATGTCACCGACCGGCTGACCGAGCATGACCTCGACGCCAAGCTCCTCGACCGCGCGACGCGCCTTTTCGGAAAGCGCTGGCGGGAAGCTCGGCAGCAGCCGCTCGCCGGCCTCGATCAGCATCACGCGCGAGCAATGCGGCGTGATGCTGCGAAAATCCTTCGACACCGATTGCCGGGCCAGTTCGGCAATCGCGCCCGCCATCTCGATCCCGGTGGGACCGCCGCCGATCACAACGAAGGTCAGCAGCGCCTGTCGCCGGTCCCGGTCCTCTTCGGTCTCGGCGCGCTCAAGAGCGACCAGCACCTTGCGCCGGATCGCGGTGGCGTCGTCGAGCGTCTTGAGGCCGGGTGCATGCTCGGCCCATTCGTCCCGCCCGAAATAACTGTGCCGCGCTCCAGTTGCGAGGATCAGCCAATCGTAGTGGAGCTGCTGCCCGGTGCCGAGCTTCACCTGCCGCTCGACCGGATCGACTCCTATCACGCGATCCAGCAGCACGCGCGTATTGGCGTTGCCTTTGATGATCGCGCGGATAGGGGCCGCGATGTCGGCCGGAGACAGGCCCGCCGTCGCCACCTGATAGAGCAGCGGCTGGAACAGGTGATGGTTGCGCTGGTCCACAATCGTGACGTCGACCGGCGCTTTGCGCAACGCTTGCGCAGCCGCGAGGCCGCCAAATCCGGCACCGACGATCACGACATGTGGACGCGACTCAGTCATGACACCCGGCTTCGCGCAATTCGGCGAGGATGCCTTTCGACGGCTCGTCCTTCCTGACGAATCGCAGACCCAATGTTCGCCTTTTCGTCCGGGAAGCGGGCAGGTTTCGTTGCGTGGCCGGCCCGGCAAAAAACGCGGCCAGCGCCGGCATCAATGATGTATGCATCATGGCCATTCTCCTCACTGTGCGGTCCAGCCGCCATCCATCGGCAGCGCGGTTCCGGTGATCGATTTGCCGCCTTCGCTGCACAGGAAGACGGTGAGCGCACCCAGCTCCTCGACTTCGGCAAAGCGCTTGCTGGGCTGGGCGGCGAGCAGGACATTCTCGATCACTTCCTCGCGGCTGATCCCGCGCGCCTTGGCAGTGTCGCCGATCTGGTTCTCGACCAGCGGCGTCCAGACATAGCCGGGGCAGATCGCGTTGCAGGTGACGCCGTGCCGGGCGCCTTCGAGCGCGACGACCTTGGTCAGCCCGACGACGCCATGTTTGGCGGCGACATAGGCGCCCTTGTAGGGCGACGCGATCAGGCCATGCGCCGATGCGATGTTGACGATCCGCCCCCAGCCGGCTTCCTTCATCATACCGAAGGCAGCGCGGGTAGTATGGAATGCCGCCGACATATTGAGCGCGATGATCGCGTCCCATTTGTCGACCGGGAAATCCTCGATCGGGCTGACATGCTGGATGCCGGCATTGTTGACGAGGATATCGACGCGGCCAACGCCCGCGATGGTTTCCTCGACAAGGCCCCGCGCACCGGCCGGATCGAGCAGGTTCGCACCGTTATAGACGATGCGCGATCCGCTCTCCTTTTCGAGAGCGGCGCAGGTGAAGTCGATTTCGGTCGAATCGCCGAGACCATTGATGATCACATCGGCGCCAGCTGCGGCGAGCGCCTTGGCGATGCCGAGGCCGATACCGCTGGTCGATCCGGTCACGATTGCCACGCGGCCGGTTAGATCCGGCGAGGTGGCGCTGAGGTGCTCGATGGGCTGGATGTTCATGGGGTCCTTCTCCTGAAGCTGAAATCTGCCGTCAGAATGCGAGGATCGGTCGAAGGACTGAAATACCGTTCGTGCATGGAAACGATGCGGTCATTCGAATGTCCATGGGAATGCCGCCGCCGTAACTTCGAAACCGTCACGAAGCATGGACGATGGCAATCATCCCCCAACGTCTCTCGCTTCCCGATGCCGCCGGCCGCGCTTCGTGACCCCGTTTCATCGTCACGCAAAGGAATTGGACATGCACATCTTGAACAAGACCCACCTGGCCGCGCTGGCCACCGCTTTCGCCATCGTGGGCGGCGCCCCGGCCTTCGCCGGAAGCTGCCCGCAGGGCCAGGAGATCGCCAACGCCCTTGCCGGCGCGCCGACCATGCCGTCGATGGTGACTGACGACGTCATCGGCTCGGTCGATCTCGCCAAGGAAATCGGCGTCGAAAACCGAGACCTCCGCATGCGCCGCCTGATCGTCCAGCCGGGCGGGATCGTGCCGATGCACAGCCATGCCGGCCGGCCCGCGCTGATCATCACTGTCAAGGGTGAAGTCAGCGAATATCGCAGCACCTGCGCCGTGCCGATTGTCCACAAGGCTGGCGAGGTCTCGATGGAGTCCGGCGGCATTTCCCACTGGTGGAAGAACACCGGCAAGGTTCCGGCCGAACTGCTTTCCGCCGACGTCAAGGCTCGCGACTGAGCTCAGTCAGCACCGGCCTGGCGGCCAGCCCCACCCGCTACCGGTGTCCCACGGCGTGGCGCTCCCCTTGAGAGGATGCAGGAGCGCCACGCCGACCATTTCAGGATTGATTGCTAAGATGTCCGAGCGTTACCTCCGCGGTATCGAAATACTGCAACAAGTCGGCCTTACCGGCCGGGATGCGGTGGCCAACCGGGTCGCCGAACTGGCGCCGGATTTCGCGCGCATGGCGATCGAGTTTCCCTTTGGCGACATCTGGTCCCGTTCAGAGCTGGACATGCCGACGCGGGAACTGGCGGCGATCGCGGCGCTGGCCGCACTGGGCAATGCGCAGCCACAACTCAGAACGCATGTGATGGCCGCGCTCAATCTCGGAAGCTCCCGCCAGCAGATCATTGAAATATTGATGCAGACCGCGATTTACGCAGGCTTCCCAGCCGCCCTAAACGCGATCGACGGATGCCAGGATCTCCTCGCGGACGGCTTATGCAGGCCCTGTCATATGGGCGTCGCGAATGCTGACCAATCATGACGTCGGGCTTCCTTCACGAACGCCCCCACAGCCGGCGAATGCGGCCGGCCGCGCACCGTCGCCAGATAGATTGTTCGCGCATAGCCCGGCTCGACCAGCGGTCGCACCACGAGATGCGGATCGATCATGCAATATTCCGGGAAGAAGCCGAAGCCGAGCCCGGCCTTGATCATCCCTTGCACCCAGTCGTCGCGAGGCGAGCTGAATACCTTGCGGGTGGAAACGCCACGACTGATAAAATCGTCGGTCACCATCTGAAACACTTCGCAGTTGGATCGCCCGACATAAGGCTCGTCATTGAGATCCGCGACAGTGATCTGCTCCTTGGCGCAGAGCCGGTGATTAGGCGGCAGCACGATCACGAAACGCTCCTGAAAGATCGGCACCTGATGGAGCGAGTCCGGCAATTCCTCGGGAACGCCAATAATACCGATCTCGAGATCGCCTTTCTGGAGTTTCTCGACCATTACCGTCGCCTCTCCATCGGCGACCGTCACCTCGACGTCAGGGTGCTGCGCCTGGAAACGCACCAGCAGATCCGCCACAATCTGCGGCCCGATCGTGCACATCGCTCCGATCGTAAGCGTGACGTTCTCCAGCTTCTTCGCTGCCTTGGCCGCCTGCCGAGCCGCCTGCGCGGAAGCATGCACCGTCTCCAGATAGGGCATCATCATCCGTCCCAGCTCGGACAGATGCGTATTGTTGCGCTCCCGGTTGAACAGCGGCCCGCCCAGCTCATGCTCAAGCTGCTGGATCGCCCGAGTCAGCGCCGGCTGGCTGACGTTGCACTGCTCCGCCGCGCGCGTGAAATTCAGCGTCTGCGCCAGCGCCATGAAATAGCGAACCTGCTGCATTTCCATCGGCGTGCCCTCCGAACAACGACGAGGGCACGCTTATTACTATCCCTCAACGAAACGCGCCAGCCGCGCGTGCATCCCCGGAGATGGCATGATGCTCAAGCTCGCCGAACCCTCACGCCCTCGTAACCTATCGGTCCGGCTCGCCCGGAGCGAAGCCGATATCGCCGCCGCGCAGACGCTGCGCTGGGATGTTTTTTACGGTGACATGGGCGCGACGGCCGATGAGCGCCTGAGCGTTCCCGGCCTCGATCGCGATCCCTATGATGCCATATGCGATCATCTGCTGGTCGAGGATCGGGCGGGCGGCGAGCCCATTGTCGTCGGCACCTACCGCCTGCTCCGCCAGAGCGTCGCGACCCGCCATCGGGGCTTCTATACCGCCGGCGAATTCGACCTTGATGGCTTCCTCACGTCTGCTGACGCCCATGGCGAATTGCTGGAGCTCGGGCGATCCTGCGTTGCCCCTGCCTACCGTGACGCCGGAACCATCCAGCTCCTCTGGCGCGGCATCGCTCATTATCTGATGACCCACGGCATCAGCCGGATGTTCGGCTGCGCCAGCTTCGCGGGCACGGACCCGCAAGCACATGCCGCCCCGCTGTCCTATCTCTGCCACCACCATCTCGCACCCAACCCGCTGCGAATCAGTGCGCTCGCCGACCGTCGCGTCGAGATGGCGATGCTTCCCGTGGGCAGCTACGATCCCCGTCAGGCGATGCGTCTGTTGCCGCCTCTCATCAAAGGCTATCTGCGCGTCGGCGCGATGGTCGGGGACGGTGCCGTGATCGATCGGCAGTTCAACACCGTCGACGTTTTCATGGTCATGCCGGTCGAGGCGATCGCTCAGCGCTACATGAGTCGTTTCGGGGCTGCGGCCTAGGTGGCCTTAGATCCTATCAGCCTGGGGGCCAGCATGGCCGCGGCGATGGTGACGCACATCGTGACGAAAGCAACCCAGGCAAAGGGATGCAGCAGTGGCAGGCCGATCAGGATCAGGCCGTCATTGCCGCCCGGGATCAAACTGCTGCCTACGCCCATTAACGCGCCGCCCGCGAAACAACGCAATAAGGACGCTGAGGTGGGTGCCGTCCAGGACAACCGTCCTGCCGTCCTGCCGCCAATGATCGCTCCGGCGAAAAGGGCAAGCAGCAGCATGAAGCGTGCACCAAGCATCGTCACCATGCCACGCGCGATCTGGGCAAGCGCGTCGGTGTAGGCCCAGGCGCCGGCCGTCAGTAACAGGATGACGAAGGTGATGCCGATCACCGCCGTGGCGTGATGCGGCGACCAGACATGCGCGGCAAAGGCGCGGCCCCGCAATGCCGTGACTGCCTGGCCGAGCCGTAACAGTGCGAAGATCGCTAAGGGTATCCCGAGCCATGACGATATCGCAAACACTGGCGATGGCATATGGCTTGGCACCCTGACCATTGCGCCAGCGGCGACGAACGCCCAGCATCCGCTGAAAAAGCCGAGCGGCGTCATCACGTAAGCCCATTCGCCCGATCCGATCCGCGCCACGGCGCCGAACACGCAGGCGCGGTTCACATAGGCCCCGTAGCCGAGCAGCGCGCCGCCGAGCACCGTCCACCCGGTCACTGCGAAGTTCGCGGGCTGCATCCGTAGAAGATCGAATGCGGCGGCAAGCAACAATCCGCCCGTTACCCATACCGACGCCTCGACAATCGCAATCAGCCGGGTGGCGCGACGCTGGCGGACGATCTCCTCGACCGCGGCGACGGTACAGGTCGCCCCGCGCTGAATTGCATAGCCCATCAGGCCAGCGCAGATCAGCGCGATTCCGAAGCCAGCCAGACCGGGTGCCTGGCCAATACTCACCTGGTCGCAGCCGCTGCGATCGAGGCAGCAACCTCGCTCGCCATCTTGAACTGTGCGGGCCGGTCTTTGATGCGATAGCGATCGGCGATGAACTGGAAATCGGTCCAGGCGATCCAGACGGCACCATCATCTGCCTGGGTCACCAGCATCCTCACGGGCCAATCGAGACCTGCATAGGGATTGGAAGTGAGGAACTGCACGCCAAGCGGCGGATTGCCGAACAGCACGAGCGTAGAACGTCCGACCTTGATGCCAGCCTCGGCGCCAAGCGCCGATTGATCAATCTCATCGAAGAAACGAATGCCCTTGGCGGCCACATCGGCTTTGATCCGGCTTACGGTTTGTTCGAACGAATAATTACTGCGAACGCGGATCACACCCTCGGCGGGCGCAGCTGCTACGGCATACGCCACTTGCTGAGGTGGCGCCGCAGGCGGCAGCGCCGGGTAGAGACCATTGACGGCGATGCCGGCGATGAGAGCAATCATGGCAAATCCTTTCTGAGGACGGTCGAAACAGCGCTCCTCATCTAGGACTTGCGGAGGTTTTGCTAAAATCCCGGTTTGTAATCGTTTTAATGCAAGGCAGTCATCGAGCGCTCTGCGCGACGGGAGGCGCAGGTGGCCTCCGGACCTACGCAACGTGCCAGGGAGCATTGCGGGAACAGCAATGCCCGTTTTTCACCGGAGCCACGCGGAATCGGTAGGAGCGTGCCGAAGCAACAATGCTAAGCCACTAAGTTATCAAACAAAACTCAAAGCAACTCGCCGGGCCGCTTCAGCTGGGGCTTGCCAAGGTTGGGGCCGAGGGTTCGAACGCCTTCGCCCGCTCCAGTTTCATCTATTTAATTCAGTCGTTTAGCCTAGAGCCTCAGCCGGCAGCCTGATTGCTGGCGCCCTATAGTTAGCAGGCCATTGCCACCGGCGGTGTTGGCCGCGCCCCGCCCATCCAGATGATAGTCGACGAACCTTGTGTCATGGAGCGGCCAGGACTGCTCGTCGCGCCACAGGTCGATTCCCATGATGAAGATGTGCAACGGTGCCCATCTGAGCCATCCTGCAACTTGGAAGGTCTTTCACGGAGTAAGGTTGGCAGAAAAAGCCTAGCGCTTTGGTGAATGTCGGGCAAAAAGATTCCGCTATGACCGGCTCTGGATGGGCCGTGCCACAAAAGCTCATTTTTCAGGATCTGGATGTTGCAGCGCAAAACCTCCACACACCTCGACGAGGTATACGCTTCCTGGCGAAGGGAAATGCCGGACAAGGATGTCTCGGCTATGCTTCTGGTGATTGGCCTGACAAGGATGGGTCGGATCATGGACGCCGATTATGATCGGCGCGCCCGGCGCGAACATGGCGTCAGCGGAGCGGAAATGCGGATCTTGTTTGCGCTCCGTCGTGCGGGTCGACCCTATTCGCGACGACCGACCGATCTCTTCCGCGCGTTGCTGCTATCTTCGGGCGCGGTCACAAAGCAGGTTGACCGACTCGTCGCCAAGAAGCTCGTGGTGCGATCGCAGGATCCGCTGCACGGCGGCGGGTTTCTGGTCAGTTTGACACCGAAGGGTTTGAAGGTAGCAACGGCGATGTCGGAATCGATGGCGGATAATTCGATCGTTCGAGATGCGCTCGCTGATCTCGATCCTGCAGTCAGAGACGCAGGGCTTGCCTTTTGTGAGCACCTCATGCGCAGCGTCGAGTTGAAGGCGCAGGGAACTGCTGTGGAAAATTCTGACGTAAATGCCTGATCGGGCGTTGTCGACGGTCGCGATTGGTTTTTCACGCCAGGCCACAATTCTGGCCAGATCATCAGACGAAGCGGTGAGCGGGGGCGCCAGGTCGCTTCGCTTGGCTTCCCGATTTTCCGCGCTTGCTGCTACCGCAAGATCCTCCAGAAAGGCCTCTGCGACCGACTTGTCACCCTGCTATCCAGACGGTGAAGATAATATAGATCGATATGATCGGTTCGCAGGCGCTTGAGCGCACCGTGCAGTGTCGCTGTGTCGGGCATCGTGACGCCAAGATCGAGCGCGCGCTGCAACAGCCTTGCGGCATTCTCGCGCGGGGGATAGCCGCCATAGGCGTGACTGAGATTCATGCAGCCAAGACTGATGGCGGAAACGCGGAACGGCCCGAGGCTGCTCGATATTGCGCATCGCGCTTCAGCGTCCCTGTAGCTGATTATCGAGCTCACCCAGCACGCGATAACAATCTAACACCTGGGCGACGCTTGAGTTCGGCTCGCGCCGCTCGCGGATCGCTGCGATGAACTCCCGATCCTGGAGCTCGATGCCGTTCATCGACACCGCCACCTGGGAGACATCGACCGGCTCCTCCTTGCCGGTAAACAGATCGTCGTAGCGCGCGATCCAGGTGCCGTTGTCACCGATATAGCGGAAGAAGGTTCCGAGCGGCCCATCATTGTTGAACGACAGGGAGAGCGTGCAGATCGCGCCGGTCTCGGACTTGAGCTGGATCGACATGTCCATCGCGATCCCCAAGGTGGCGTGGATCGGACCCTGCAGCGCATGCGCCTCGACGATCCGTCCGGTCTGATAGGCGAACAGATCGACCGTATGCGCCGCGTGATGCCAGAGAAGATGGTCGGTCCAGCTCCGGGGCTCTCCCTTCGCGTTGATGTTCTTGCGGCGGAAGAAATACGTCTGAACATCCATCTGCTGGATGACGAGCTCGCCGGCCGCGATCTTGTTGTGGACATATTGGTGGCTTGGATTGAAGCGCCTGGTATGACCGACCATACAGACTAGGCCGGTTTCCTGTTGCTTTTTCAGCACCGCCTGAGCGTCCGCCCAGCTGTCGGCCAGAGGAATCTCGACTTCGACATGTTTACCGGCTTCCATGCACTGAATGGCTTGGGCCGCGTGCATCTGGGTCGGCGTACAAAGGATGACGGCGTCGACATCATCCCGCTTCAGCGTCTCGGCGAGATCGGTCGTGGCGTGTCCGATCCCATATTTTTCGGCAACAGTCCGGGTAGGCGCCAATTCGCGACCGATGATGGAGGTGACTTCCACGCCATCAATATTCTTGAGGCCGTCCAGATGCTTTTCGCCGAAAGCTCCGGCGCCTGCGAGAGCGATTCTCATTCTTCGATACTCCTCTAACCGTTGCGCTGCATCATTTGGGAGGCATGACGCGGCGAACTTTACTGCAAAAAAGCGACGCCGGCCTTGAGCATGGCCGCGGCGGACTCACGATAAGCCCTGCCATCCTCGCCAACTGCAACAGCAGAACAGGAACTCTGGTGCGTTGCGAGAACCGAGCGGAAGGACGCGAACTTCTGACGGAGATCGAGCCTGTCGGAGGACGAGAGTTCCCCGGTGCCTTTGTCGAGAAGCGTTGCGATGCGCGCCACGAGATCCGAGAGCAAGCGTCGAACCCGGACAAGCTCCAATTGCCAGCCGTCCTCCTCCTGCTCGACAATCTCGCCGAGGCGGCGATGCAATCCCTCGAGCTCGTCGGCCGCCTCGCTCAGCTGCCTCCAGTCCCCCATTCTTCCTCCCGGTCGCTAGTCTCCGGCCTTTTCGAGCACGATATGGCCGACGGCGGTATTGCTCGCAGGCACATGATAATGCTTGTGCAGCAAACGGGTCTTCTGCCCGAGCGCCCCGCGCATGATCAGCCACATGACCATCTCGATGCCTTCGGAACCGGTTTCCCGCAGATATTCGATATGCTCGATATGGCGCAGGCGATCGCTCTCTCCGACCAGTCCATCCAGGAATGCATTGTCCCACTCGGCGTTGATGAGCCCGGCGCGGGGGCCCTGAAGCTGATGGCTCATCCCGCCCGTACCCCAGATCTGGACGTTGAGATCCTCCGGGTAGCTTTCGACTGCGCGCGCGATAGCTTCTCCCAGCGCCCAGCAGCGGTTTCCGGAAGGGGGCGGATAGGTCACGACATTGACGGCGAGCGGGATGACCTTGCACGGCCAGGCGTCGGGCTTGCCGAACATCATCGAGAGCGGGACCGTAAGCCCGTGGTCGACGTCCATCTCGTTGATGATGGTCATGTCAAATTCGTCGAGGATGCAGCTTTGCGCGATATGCCACGCGAGATCCGGATGGCCTTCGACAACCGGCACCTGCCGCGGTCCCCAGCCTTCGTCGGCAGGCTGGAATGTCTCGGCGCAGCCGATCGCGAACGTGGGAATGATCTTCATGTCGAAGGCCGTCGCATGGTCATTATAGACCAGGATCACGACGTCGGGCACATGTTCCCGCTCCCAGGTCTTCGTCCATTCATAGCCGGCGAAGACGGGTTTCCAATAAGCTTCCTCGCTCTTATTGAAATCGGAGGCGACGCCGAGCGCCGGTACATGGCTGCTCCCGATCCCTGCGGTTATGCGTGCCATGTCAACGTTTCTCCTTAATCGATCGCTGTCCTGCCGGGGAGCGTCCCCCCGCGATCATCATCGCGGAATAGTCATCGAGGCTCATGCCGCTCATCGTCGAAACCGCCTGCAGGAAGCTTTGCCCGTCCGTCGAAAAGATCTTCGAGAGGAAGTAGATGTTGCCGCCAAGATCCAGCAGCCGATTGTAATCGCGTGCGAGGACGGCTTCCTTCTGCTCTTCGGTCAGCGTCCAGTCTTCGAGATAGGCGCGTTCGTCCGCCTTCCACCGCTCCCGGTTCTCCGCCTTCATCAGGCTCATGGCGAACTGGTTCAGGTGATAGCCCTGCCTGGCCCGCTTCGCCGTAAAGACGCGGGTACCGGGAATGTCGTCGAATTCCGCCAGATAGCTGTGAATGTCGATGGAGCGCTTTGCCGGAACGGTCATAGGTCGAGTTCCTTCAGTTTTGCATCGAGCCTCGGGAAGACGCGACGGGCATTGCCCTCGAAGATCGCGTGCCGTTCGGCATCGGAGATATGCAGCGCGTCGATGTAGCGCTTGGTATCGTCGAAATAGTGCCCGGTGGTTGGATCGATCCCGCGTACGGCCCCGACCATCTCCGAGCCGAACAGGATGTTCTTGTTGTCGATCACGTCAGCGAGAAGGTCGATGCCGGGCTGATGATAGACGCAGGTGTCGAAGAAGACATTGTTCATGAGGTGCGAGGCGAGATCGGGCTTCTTCAGCATGTCGGCCAGCCCGCGATATCGTCCCCAATGATAGGGAACTGCGCCGCCCCCGTGGGGAATGATGAAGCGCAGGGTCGGGAAATCCTTGAAGAGATCGCCCTCGATCAGCTGCATGAACGCGATTGTGTCGGCCGCGATGTAGAATGCGCCTGTCGCGTGCAACCCGGGGTTGCAGCTGCCCGATACGTGAATCATCGCCGGAACGTCGAGTTCGACCATCTTCTCGTAGAACGGGTACCAGTAGCGGTCGGTGAGAGGCGGATGCTGGAAATGCCCGCCGCCCGGATCAGGGTTGAGGTTGCAGCCGACAAAGCCCAATTCGCTGACACATCGATCGAGCTCACGGATCGAGCCTTGCAGATCCGCGCCGGGCGACTGGGGCAGCATGCAGACGCCGACGAACGTTTCGGGATAGAGCTGGCAGACGCGCGCGATCAGACCGTTGCAGGCGCGGGCCCAGGCGATGCTGACCTGCTCGTCCCCGACATGATGCGCCATCGCGGACGCACGGGGGCTGAAGATGGTGAGGTCGGCGCCGCGCTCGCGAAGCAGCCGCAGCTGGTTTTTCTCGATCGTCTCACGGATCTCGTCATCCGAAATGACGGGGTAGGGCGGTGGGGCCTCGCCCGCTTTGAAGGCGGCCTTTTGCGCGTCGCGCCACAGGTTGTGCGGCTCGGGAGCGGTCGTATAATGTCCATGGCAGTCGATGACCAACGTCATGCTGTGCTCATCCTATCCTTTGCGAAATGGTCTTCAATTCGCCGCAGCTTGCCATCGAGGCCAGCGGGCACGATTCCGCCGAGTTGACCCAGTTCCCGCTGGCGCAGGATCGTGCCGCTCGTCATGCTCGGGCGAAGTGCGAGGTCCTCCAGGGTCTTGGCGACTTCCTCCATCTCGGCGGCCCGGCGCAGGCCATGCACCAGCATGCGATCGAGATTATAATCGGCGCGTTCGCGCCATCCTTGTGGCTTTTCGCTCGCGTCGAGCGAAGCCAAAACCTCATCGAGTACGCCCGCGCAAGACGCCGCCAGAACGCATTCCGCGGTGAGCGCCTCGACGCCCTTGACCATGATCGACCGGATCATCTTGATCGCCGACGCGCGTCCGACATCCGCGCCGATGATGCGTGTCGAGTCGAAGCCAAGTCCCGCCAGGACCGAAGCGGCGTCGCCACTTTTCGGTCCGCTCAAGATGATGGGAACGCTTAGACCGAGGGGATTCACAGGGGCAAGGATCGCCATATCGACATAGTGCGCGCCTACCCCCTCTATGAACTTTGCTGCCGTGCGCTTCGTCTCGGGCGCGACGCTGTTGCCATCGCAATACAGCGTATTGGCGCGAAGCCCCTGCGCGGCCGACCGGGCCGCTTCAAGCGCCTCGTCCGCGGTGACAAGCGAGAGAACGAGCGCCGCCGATTGCGCGGCCTCGGCCGCGCTGCGCGCTTCGATGACGCCGGCGGACGCATAGTCACCGCGCTTGCTTGCGCATTCGGACGGATCGTCCGTCTTGCGGTCATAGGCCGTCGCCCGATCGCGCCAGCCCGCGCTCAACGCGAAGGTGTGGCCGGCCTCTCCGAATCCAATCAGGGCGACATCATAATCCATGATCGTCATCGATAGCCTCACAGGCGCGCAAGAGCCTCATTGGAAGCTCGGCAGCCTGATAAGTTTTTACGAATCAAATGCCGCCGATCCGGGCTCCGACAGCCGACATTATCTCGATCAGGTCGGCTTGTGCCGGTGTCGGCCGCCAATCGAGCCGCGTTGTCACGCCGATGGTGCGGTCCAGCTGCCCGGGCGCGGTTCCGATCTTTGCCAAGAGGCCAATGTCGAGTTCAATGGAGACCTGGTCGGCCGACAGCAGGGCCAGATGGTCGCTGTGCACCAGGAGCTGGCGGATCGTGATCGCGGATCCGCACTCGATCCGGACATCGGGAGGGGCGAGACCAAGTGTTTCGAACATACGCTCCCACAGTGCCCGCAGCGGCGTGCCGGGTCCGGATATTATCCATGGGTAGGCGGCGAGCATTTCGGGAGGCGGCAGGCCACCGGAATGGAGGGGATGCCCCGCGCGCGCAACGATGATCGGCGCGTCCTTGAACAATGGCTTGCACACCAGGTCGGGCCCTTCATTGTCGCGAAGGGCACCGACCATCATCTCTATATGGCCATCGCGCAACGGCCCGACGAGCTCCGCGTGCGACCCTTCCACGACAGAAAGGGAAACCGTCGGCCGCTGTGCCAGAAACTCAGCGATTGCTTTTGGGAGGAGACGCGAGCGGGACAAGGGCATTGCGCCGACCGCTATTCTGCCGATTTCGCGCCCCGCCAGTGCTGCGAGCTCGACAAGCGCAGACTCGATCTCCCGAATGGCAAGAGTGAAACGACGCTGAAGGTCGCGTCCGCGGCGCGTCAGGACCAAGCTTCGTCCGCGACGCTCGGCCAGGGGGGTGCCAAGCGTTGCGCTGAGGTCCGCGACGGCGCGATGCAGCGAGGCCTCAGACAGGCCGCTTTCGGCGGAGGCGGCGGCATAGGCTCCGGCGCTGGCCAGCGCCAGGAACGCGCGGATCTGCGATGACGTCACGAGCCGTGGCCCGATGAACCGCAACATGGCTTCGGCGCGCAGGGCGAGGACGCGGCCGGCCTCGGTTGGCTCCATTCCCGTCGGCTGGCGAACGAACAGCGAGGTATCGAGCTGCCGTTCGAGCTTGGCCACGCCTTGTGTCACTGCCGGCTGACTCAAGTGAATGCGGCGCGCGGCATCGCTCAGCGAGCCGGTGGCGGCGATCGTCGCATGGGCGGCGAGATGGCGAATATTGAGATCGAAGGGGCTCATGGCTGACAACCGGCACGACTAAGGGTGCAACACGTCGCACGGGCGTTCCTCAGACGCAAATGGGCCGAAAGATATAAGGAGGTGTCAAGCCTATGGACGGGGAAAGCGGCAAGGTCAGCGCCCCTCTCTTCCACCAGAGCTTGTTGCCCGCGGCAGCTCAGCGCCGGACCTGAGGCGATGCAGCGACCCTTTGCTGAAGCAGGGGCGGAACACGCGCCAGCCATGCGGCTCAGAGCCATGAGGGTCGGTCGGCATGCCATATTGCTTCCATAGAAGATATTCCTGTGATACGAAAACTTCACGAACAGGTCGGCTTGACGGTTTTGGTGCCACGACGCCTTGGTGCTGGGCCAAGCCTCACATATCACAAAAGGAGAGGCTATGCTGTCGCCGGAAGACAATATGCGCATGCGCCAGCCGGGCCGGGTACCCCCATGGGCGAAGCGATGCGCCGCTTCTGGATTCCCATCCTCTCCTCCAGTCAATTGCCCGAGGCTGATGGCGACCCGGTCAAGGTCGAGATCATGGGCCAGAAAATGGTCGCCTTCAGCAACACCGAAGGCGTCGTAGGGCTGATCAATCAGCAGTGCCGGCATCGGAACGCCTCGCTGGCGCTCGGACGTGTGGAGAAATGCGGTATCCGATGCCTGTTTCACGGCTGGCTCTTCGCACCCGATGGCACCGTGCTCAAAGCGCCCACCACCGGGTTTGTAGACAAGGGCGGCAACTGGCGTGTCTGGTACCTGACCACAAATCGGTGCGATCGGCGAGTCCCGTGCATAGCAAGGTGGCCTGACTGCGCCGGCCGGCGTGCTGGTGGCGGGAGACGCCCGATCCTCAGCGCAGCAGGCGGCGTTCGCTATGAGTTAGAAACCCGCAGCACGCTGCCACCAAATAATAGCAGGCAAAGAGCCTTGAGAATGTCGACCGTATTGCTGCCATTCGTATAATCTTATGGATGCCGCACATAACCGATTGGCGGACATCAGTGGCGCTAGTGCATGTCTCTGCCTTTGAAGGAGGACGTAGATGGGTGGAGTCGTGGTGAAGCGGATTGACCGTTGCGATGTGCCTACAATCGATGGACTGGCTGCGTGTGGCGTGGCCACCGTGCACGAGGCTCAGGGCCGCACCGGCCTCCTGGCGTCCCATATGCGCCCGATCTATCCGGGCGCCCGGATAGCCGGCAGTGCCGTGACGATATCCGCTCCACCCGGCGATAACTGGATGGTGCACGTTGCGATCGAACAGTTGCGGGAAGGCGATATTCTCGTGCTCGCACCGACGAGCCCCTGCACCGACGGTTATTTTGGCGACCTCCTCGCAACCTCGGCCCAGGCGCGCGGATGCCGCGGCCTTGTCATCGATGCCGGCGTCCGCGACGTGCGCGACCTGACCGCGATGAATTTCCCCGTTTGGTCCAGGGCCGTGCACGCGCAGGGCACGGTGAAGGCAACCTTGGGTTCGGTAAATGTGCCGGTGGTTTGTGCGAGCGCGCTTGTCCGGCCCGGCGACGTCATCGTCGCGGACGACGATGGCGTTTGCGTCGTGCAACGCGAGCACGCAACCGAGATACTCGAGAAGGCCCGCGCGCGCGAAGCGGCGGAAGAAGGCAAACGCAAGCGTCTGGCCGCTGGCGAACTGGGCCTCGATATCTACGATATGCGCGGGCGCCTTGCAGAGATGGGCCTCAAATATGTCTGACGGCGTGCGCTGCATGTGGATGCGAGGCGGAACGTCGAAGGGCGGCTACTTCCTCGCCGACGATATTCCCGCGGATCGGGCCGAGCGGGATGCCTTTCTGCTCAGGGTGATGGGTTCACCCGATCCGCGGCAGATCGACGGCATGGGCGGCGCGGATCCGCTCACCAGCAAGGTGGCCGTCATTCGAAAATCAACGCGCGGCGACGCGGATGTCGATTATCTCTTTCTCCAGATATTTGTCGACCAGGCAGTCGTCACTGACGCGCAGAACTGCGGCAACATCCTGGCGGGCGTCGGTCCCTTTGCGATCGAGCGCGGGCTGATCGAGCCAGCTGACGGCGAGACGAAGGTCTCGATCTATATGGAAAACACCGGTCAGATCGCGGTAGCGACGGTGCAGACTCCCCATGGCAAGCCGACCTACAATGGAGACGCGCGCATCGACGGCGTGCCCGGAAGCGCTGCGCCCGTCCCGCTCGAATTTCGGGATACGGCCGGATCTTCATGCGGCACGCTGCTACCCACAGGCAATGCCGTGGATGAGATCGAGGGCATTGCCTGTACCCTGATCGACAACGGCATGCCCTGCGTCGTGTTCAAGGCCGAGGACGTCGGTGTCACCGGCTACGAGGATCGCGAGACGCTCGACAACGACCAGGACCTCAAGAAGCGTATCGAGGCCATCCGTCTCAAGGCGGGGCCCCTGATGAACCTGGGCGACGTCGCGCAGAAATCCGTCCCCAAGATGATGCTGGTCGCTCCGCCGAGGGGGGGCGGCGCGGTCACGGTCCGAAGTTTCATTCCCCACCGTGCCCATGCGACGATCGGCGTCCTCGGCGCGGTCAGCGTGGCGACCGCCTGCCTCGTCGAGGGCTCGCCCGCCGCCGAGGTCGCGGCTATCCCGTCCGGCCGGACCAAGACCCTGTCCGTCGAACATCCGACCGGCGAGATGAGCTGCGTGCTGACGATCGCCGAAGACGGGAATGTTGAAACGGCGGCCTTGTTGCGGACCGCCCGCAAGCTGATGGACGGGGAAGTGTTCGCATGACCAAGACGCAACAGATCCCGCGGATCGTGAGCTGGGCCGCCGATCCCAGCCGGCCGCGGTTCGTTCCACCGGTGGGCGCGATCGATGCGCACTGCCATGTCTTTGGTCCGATGGCGCAGTTCCCGTTCAGCGCGAAGGCCAAATATCTCCCTGAAGACGCAGGTCCGGAAATGCTGTTCGCTTTGCGCGACAGACTGGGTTTCGAGCGCAACGTCATCGTTCAGGCGAGCTGTCATGGCACGGACAATGCCGCCACGCTCAACGCCATCACCCTATCCGACGGGAAGGCGCGGGGTGTTGCCGTCGTCGATCCGTCGATCGGCGACGGCGAACTGGCCACATTGCACGAGGGCGGTATCCGCGGTATCCGCTTCAACTTCCTCAAGCGCCTTGTCGACGACGCTCCCAAGGACCAATTCCTCGAGATCTCCCGCCGTTTGCCCGCCGGATGGCATGTCGTCGTCTATTTCGAGGCGGATATTCTCGACGAGATGCGCGATTTTCTGCAGGCCATCCCTGTCCCGCTGGTGATCGACCATATGGGCCGGCCCGACGTGACCCAAGGGCCCGACGGACCGGATATGCGCGCATTCCGCGCCTTGCTCGATAGCCGCAACGACATTTGGTTCAAGGCGACGTGCGCGGACCGGCTCGATCCGGCCGGGCCGCCCTGGGACGATTTCGTGCGCAGCGTGGCGCCTCTGGTGGCTGACTATCCTGATCGAGCCCTATGGGGGACCGATTGGCCGCATCCAAACATGCAGGATGCAATCCCTGACGACGGCCTGCTGGTCGACATGATCCCGCGCATCGCCCCGAGCCCGGAGCTGCAAAATAAGCTCCTCGTGGCCAATCCGACCAGGCTCTATTGGCCCGAGGAGATCGAGGCGTGATCCGCAGCCATGCTGTTAGATCGTGATACGCGCGGCTCATGCGGCGGCAAACATATGGCCCGCCCCGTCGGCAAATGGTTTGAGATCGATGCACTGATTTCGACGGGCATTACAGCATTGACTCCCGCAACGCCGCAATTTAATAATCTATCGACCGAACGGACGGGTCTTTGGTTATCCTGTCGTAAAGCGTGCGGCTGCGAGAGCCAATAACAGCCAGGAGAAAATGTGTGACGGTACATGGGGATGCGATGCGTCAGGTTCGTGCAGATCTCGGCCGCCGGCTTATCGATCACGCACGAAATAGGACAACGGACCTCTCCGAAGGCGTCATGTTCAACGACGTGTCCGTTTATACCGATCCGAAGCGGTTCGAGGCGGAGATGACGAAGCTGTACAGGGGCATGCCGGTGGTGGCATGTCTCTCGAGCGACCTTCCGAGCCCCGGCAGCTTCCGTCTGTTCGACGATGTCGGCGTGCCGATCGTGGTGGTTCGCGGCATGGACAATGAGGTGCGGGCGTTCCTCAACATCTGCCGCCATCGAGGCGCGCGTCTGGTGCGTGAAAACCAGGGGTGCAAGAAGCGCTTTTCCTGCCGTTTTCATGGCTGGACCTATGACACGAAGGGCCATGCGGGCAATGTGGCGCAGGAGCAGCATTTTTGTGGCGCCATCGACGAATACAAGAAACTGATCCCCTGCCCCGCCGCCGAACGCCATGGCCTCGTTTTCGTGCAGGCGACGCCCAATTCCACGATGGACATCGACGCGCATCTGGGCAGCTTCGGGCCGGAGCTCGCCAAGCTCGGCCTGCCGGCGCACAAGCGCGTATGCGAGCAGGACCTGCATGCCACTTGCAATTGGAAATATGCATACGATACTTATTTCGAGAATTATCACTTCTCTTTCCTGCACCGCCAATCGCTCGGCCCGGTGTTCATCAACGACATGATGCTCTATGATACCTGGGGTCCGCATCACCGGGTTGTCTATCCGCCCCGCGATGTCGAGCAGTGGGAGGACAGTGACACGCTCGCCGCCGCCTATTTCATCTTCCCCAACACTGTGATCTACTGCGGCGCGCTGTCGCCGGACAAACTGTTCGTCAACCTGATGCGCATGTTTCCCGTGGATGTCGGCAACATCATCACGCACGTGGAGACATACGGGCCGCAGGCACTGGCGGATGACCCCGCCTACAAAGCCGAGGCGGAAGAGTCGCTGGAGGGGATCATCCGCCTGGTGCAGGACGAAGATTATGACGTCACCAGCGAAAGCTGGAAGAACTTCCTGTCCATGCCTGAAGATTCAAAGGTGGTATATGGCCGCCAGGAGCTGGCGTTGCAGCATTCACACCAGTGGTTCGCCAAGGCGGCGGGTTATGCGCCCCCTGCGGTAGCGGTACCCGAACTAGAAGGCATCGCCACCTCCAACGCGGCCTGAGGCGTTCGCGGAAGATTCCTGCCATCTGCCAGAGCCGGAGGATTATGCCCGTGAACTGTCACAACAGCCAATAGAGTGCGCGGCAGTAGTGCCGCATGGCCAAGTCTAGAGGATGCGCGGGATGTTCAAACCGCCCGCCGTCCAGATGGGCTGGCCCGTCATATAAGGCAAGGCCCCGGAAGCGAGCGCACTCACGGTGCGGCCGACATCCTCCGGCCGCCCCTGGCGCGGGATCGGCACGGCCCCGTCGGCGATCAGCCGGGCGATCGTGTCATTTCCGATCTTCGCCGTCATTGGCGTTTCCATCAGCCCGGGGCGTATCTCGTGCACGTGGATGCCGGCGGGGGCGAGGCGGGCGGCGTAGAGCTTCGTCGTCATGGTGAGCGCGGACTTGGTGATGCAATATTGCGACCGGTCGATGAACGACAGTTCAGCGGCGATCGAAGTGATGATAATAATCGACTTGTAGGCGGAGGGCTCGAACGGCGCCCGCTGCAGCAGCCGATTGGCAAAGGCTTGGGTGAGGAAGAATGTGCCGCGCAGATTGACCTCATACGATCGATCGAACGCTGCCGGCGAAAGCTCCAAGATGTCGGTGAGCGGCCGTGCGGCGATCCCCGCATTGTTGACCAGGCAGTCGAGCCTGCCGAAGTCGCGCTCGATCTCGGCCAGCACAGTCGCATGGCGATCGAGGTCTGCAATGTCCAGCTGGTAATAGCGGCAATGCCCCCCATGATCGGCGACGGCCGATAGTTCGGGCGAAAGGGCTGGGCCCTCCGCCAGATCGACGATCGCAACGTCGAAGCCGGATTTCCCGAGCTCTACCACAGCGCTCAGGCCGAGGCCCTGCAAGCCGCCGGTGACGATGGCGAGGGGACGGACCGCTTTGCCTTGGGAGGCGGCGTCGTTAGCCATGGTGGCTATTTCCTTGCCCACCTCCGTCACCAGGGACCGGATCCGCTCGACAGTGAACGATCGAGGATGGCGTTGAAACGCGTCCGTATCTCATCGTCAAAGGTCGATGTGGTCAGGACGTAGAAGCGCTTGTCGCGTATCGCACCGAAAGCCAGGTCCGCGATGGACTCCGGATCCACCATGTCGGATGTGTCGGGCTTCGCATCCGCCAGGGGCGGAATTTCGCCCGCCGGAGGCTGCAACCGGTCCGGCCGGTTGCGCTCCGATTGGTAAATTTCCGTCCGCACGAGACCTGGACACAGCAAGGTCACGCCGATTGGCGCCCCCCGCTCCGCGAGAGAGGCGTGGAGCGCTTCGGTAATCCGCACCACGGCGTGCTTCGTGGCGCTGTAGAGCGGCGCCCTCGTCCCGGTGACAAGGCCCGCAATCGAGGCGGTATTGATAATGTGGGCGCGCGCGCCCTGCCGCAGCATCCTGGGAACAAAGGCCCGCAGCCCGTGCACAACCCCCATCACATTGACGTTGATCGCCCAGGTCCAGTCTTCCAGCGGGAACTCCCAGATCGCGCGATGCCGCCCCGATGGAACCACGCCCGCATTGTTGCAAAGTAGGCCGACTGAGCCGAACGCGTCGTACGCCACATCGGCCAGCGACGACACAGATTCGGCATTGGCAACGTCGGCGGTAACTGAAATGACCTCCGCCCCCGCCCCGCGCAGGGCCTGCGACGTGTCGGCCAGCAGCTTTCCATCGATATCCGACAGCACAAGCTTCATCCCGGCACGCGCGAAACGTTGCGCCATCGCCTTACCGATTCCCCCTGCCGCGCCCGTGATAACCGCAGCTCGGTTCTCGAATTCGAACATGCCTTCCCCTTGGTCTACAGGAACTTCGAACCGCGGTTCGCGCAACTATGGCATCGTCAGGGTGTCAGTACCGAGGAAGGAAATATCCTCGGCTCCGGCCTGCGGTTGAGCTTCCTCAAAGGCCTGCAGGAGGCGCTCCGCGCGATGCCGGACGACAGGCTCATAATTCCGATGAGTCAGGACATAGAGCCGGTTGTGACGGATTGCGTCCACCACCACACCGCCCACCGCCTCGGCATCGATGCCGACCGGCTTGGCGACCGCGGGCGCTCGCGATGCCGTTTCCACCGGCCCAGCCAGCTGGGCCGCGAGCCGCGCTGCCGCGGCAGCCTGCGGTGTGCGCACCAGCCCAGGCAGCAGGACCGATACCCCGATGCCGAAGGGAGCAAGCTCTACCCGCAGTACTTCGGAAAGACCCACGACGGCAAATTTCGACGTGACATAGGGCGCGTGACCGGATTTGGCGAACAGGCCCAGGATCGAGGATGTGTTGACGACATGGCCCGCCCCGCGCGCCTTCATCAAGGGCACCACGGCCCGTACACCCTGAAACATGCCGTCCAGATTGATCCCGAGCACCCTCCCCCATTCTTCGGACGAGACATATTCTGTCGGAATCGCCGGCGTTCCGACACCCGCGTTGTTACAAAGTATCGCGATGTGACCGACATCGGCTTCCACCTTGGCGACGACATCACGCCAGGAATCCGGGTTGCGCACGTCGAGCACGCATGCCGCCACGGTCGCACCCTCGGCCAGAAACCTTTCGGCCGCACCGGCCAGGCTATCACCATCGATATCGGCGATGACGACCTTCGCCCCTTCGGCCACCAGCGCCCTCGCGATGGAAAATCCAATCCCCGAGGCTCCACCCGTGACGAGGGCAACCTCCCCCCGGATCATATCCACGATGCCTATATCCTCTCTGGCCGTATTGCGATGTGGCCGACCATGCCGGTGTAAGGCATTTTCATCCGACCGTCTAGACGGTAGGCGAAAATGGCACGCGTCGCCACGGCTGAAATTTACACCCTTGACAGGCATCCGCATCTCAATAGATAAACCGTCTAGACAGTCGAACATTATCAGTTCGCGCACTTTTGCCTGCGCGAAACCTTGGCCCTTGATCAAAGGATCGTTGCCGCGGATTGATCTTGGCAGGCGAACGACGGGAGGGAAATTCAGTAATGGCGCAAGGTACTATGCGCGAAGACGTGCAGTTCGACGCTCCGCGTGCCGTATGTTGGAACCTCAATCTCTACATCGATGGACGCTTCGTCGAAGGCCGCGGCCCCGGGCTTGAGGTTGAGAACCCGGCCACCGAAATGCCACTCGCCACGGTCGCCCAGGCAAGCGTGGAACAGGTCAACGACGCCGTCGATGCGGCGGCCAGGGCTTTTGCATCGGGGGTGTGGCGCGATCCTGCATTCCGCCGGACGGTGCTCGACCGCATGGCCGATCTCTTGGTTGAGCGCGGCGAAGAGTTCAGGCAAGCGCTGATCGCCGAATGCGGGACCCCGGTCGCGATCAGCAAATTCCTTCAGTTCGACGGCCCGGTCGACATGCTGCGTTTCTTCGCCAGCCGTACCGACGCCGCCCATATGCGCTCGCTTGG
>Ga0065707_10000458_pt1 | contig 43045 bp, 48 predicted proteins | sample SwiRhicommuniRL3_FD_59094 | JGI IMG/M metagenome (GOLD analysis project Ga0065707, IMG submission 59094) | Switchgrass rhizosphere bacterial communities from Rose Lake, Michigan, USA - RL3 v2 (version 2) | ecosystem: Host-associated > Plants > Roots > Rhizosphere > Soil | place: East Lansing...
ACGGATTGATGGCTATTACAAGAAAAATTGCGAAAGAGGCGACAAACGGAAAGCTTGTATCCATTGAAAGTACCGTACCACGAGGCACAACTAGAAAAATGTTTGAAATTCTGGAACATCGTTTTCACGTGGTTCATGCTCCGCACAGGTGGTACGCTTTAGAGGAAGATGTTCACGGCGTCAATCAATTACGTGTGATAGGCGGTGTTTGTGACTGCTGTCTTCGCACCGGTATTAGATTTTATGACGGAGTAGAGCACGCAGATGAAAAGGAGAATTTAGGATACTACAGGGGCAATAAATCATACAAGAGTCTTGGAATTCCCATGTATTCTGTTTCAACCGTAGAACTCGCAGAATTAAGTAAGATTGTCGAAAATGCTGACAGATACCTGCAGATTGCATTTGCAGAGGATCTGTATATGTTCTGTAAGGCAAATGGCATATCATTTACAGAATTAAGAGATGCGGTAAATACAAAGTGGAATGTAAATATTCTCGAACCAAGGGACGGAATTGGCGGTCATTGTATTCCTAAGGATACACGAATGTTTTTAGAATCCTCGGAAATTAAGAGTAAAATATTGATTTCTGCTCAGGAAGTTGACAAAGATTACAGAAAATATATTGAAAGAATGCTTAAAGACGTCAATCAAATAAACCATTAACTTTTCTACAATTGCTTTTGGGCGATTGAGCTCGTATTACTTGTTTTTTCAGCCCCACTGTAGTTTAATGAAAAGCAAGTTTTATAAAATTTGATTTAAATATTCAGAATATTTTTGTATTATTATGAGTAATGGTAAATCAAAAGATTATCAAAGTGGGACAAAGAATGACAAAGATAGTACCAATATTCGCAAAACATATCTGAATTTTTCATTTTACAAAGTAGATTCAAAATGGAGGTGGCTTAACGATATTGGAAAGGATGAAGCTGCTAAGGAGTTTTCTTCGTTAATAGATGTCGCCAATACAAAGATGAAGGTCAGAACTTACTCCACGGTGGGTTTGAGAAAGGAATCTGACTTTATGCTATGGAGTATTTCAGATTCTATAGAAAAAATACAATTATTAACTTCAAAAGTTTACACTACCGTGCTTGGAAAATACATTGACGCGTCAGATGTATATCTATCTGCAGCACGTCCATCAATTTATTCGAATAAAACTACCCCGGGTTATATGGAAGATGAGTTGCCTCTGAAATACAATATTGTTTATCCATTCATTAAATCAAGAGAATGGTATCTCCTTCCATATGAAAAAAGAAGTGAAATGATGAAAGAGCATATTAATGTCGGTAGGAAATTTCCACTGATAAGATTGAATACCTCTTACTCATTTGGGATAGGGGATCAGGACTTCATGCTAGCTTTTGAGACGGACAATTTGATGGATTTTCAGGAATTGATCATTAAACTTCGAGAAACGCAGGTAAGCAGATACATCGTGAGAGACACACCAATGATAGTCTGCGTTCATAAAAAAATCTTTGACATAATTAAGAGCTTAGGTTGAATATGCTAGCGCTCAAAGAATGGTCAATAGTATGTAAAGCCTTGGAAGAGGGCAAACAATCAATATTGCTGCGTAAAGGTGGCATCTTAGAATATAAAAATGGCTTTGAGGTTANTCAAAAAATATTCCTATTGTATCCTACATTGGAACATCAAGCCGGNGAATATGTACAGGCAAATTATCTACAAGAATTTGAATTTCAAAAAACAAATGATGTGAATATCAAAGAAAAAACAAATACAATTAGTATATTGGCTAGAATGGAAGCTATACAGGAATTCGACGATGATTCGGTATTATCAAAATTAGAAAAGTATCATATATGGAATGAAAAGTACGTTAGAATGAGAATGAAATATAATCCAAAGAAACCAATGAATGCTCTCTTATTGAGAGTCTACAGGTTGTCTGAAAGTATTTCAGTAGACGTACAGCCAGAATGGGCTGGATGTAAGTCATGGATTGATATTGAGTTGTCAAAAAAATACGGAAAATTACATGAAGACGCTAACGAACTGTTGGATCAAAGTAATCCCGTAATAAAAGACGAGGACTTTCGAAGAATTCATGATAATTTCTTGGAGATTTGGAATTGAAATACAAACGACTAGGAAAAAGCGATATTAAAGTCAGTGAAATAGGGTTTGGAGCATGGACGATTGGTCTGGATTGGTGGGGTAAAAAAATAGAAGATGATGAAGCAATTAAGATGTTAAAAAGGGCCTTTGACAAGGGTATCAATTTCTTTGATACTGGAGATATGTACGGGAAGGGAAAAAGTGAAAAGTTAATCGGGATAGCCTTCAAAGGGATGAGAAATGATGTAGTTTATTCATCAAAGTGGGGATATGATATGTATAACGCCAAACAAATAGGACATAATGAGTTACCTCAAAAACATACCGTTGGGTATTTGCAATATGCTTTAGATAAGAGTTTAGAGAGACTTCAGACAGACTATATGGATGTCTATAGCCTTCATAATCCAAAAATGCAAGCTGTCTCAAATAGGGAATTATTTGCTGCACTCGATGGGCTTGTTACCAATGGTAAGATAAGAAGTCATGGGGTCGCTCTGGGTCCCGCCATAGGATGGAGGGACGAAGGTCTGCATGCAATTAAGGAACATAATATTACCTGTTTGCAAACAGTTTATAATATCTTAGAACAAGATCCCGGAAATGATCTTTTAAAGGCAGGAGAGGAAAAGAATGTTGGAATAATGGCCAGAGTACCTGACGCATCAGGAATTTTGACCGGTAAAGTTAATGAGAATACGACATTTAATAAAAATGATCATCGGAGCGTGAGAAAAAAGGAATGGATATCTGAAGCGCTCAAGAAAGTTGAAAATATGAAAACAATCGCGGATAACAAGGGATGGGATATTACTGAACTTGCAATTAAATTTATTCTGTCTCATAAACCAATTTCAGTTGTCTTACCTACTGTGATTAGTATAGAAGAAATTGATAAATTCTCAGAGATATCCGACGGAAAATATCTAGAAGACCATGAACTGGATCAGGTTTCCGAGATGTATGTCAACAACTTTTACGTAGTCCCTAGTAGTAAATAGTTGAGTCAGATCTCGAAAACGACATCGTTTAATTCTAGCGAGAAGCCAAAATACTGATTGTTGAGTTCATTGGGATGTATCACACTATGATTGGCTCTGCTCTACAGCATGTCTAGGCCTATCTAACTTAACCCTAAATCATGAGAATGAATTTAAACGCTGAGATTAAAAGTGCACTTTGTATTGGAGCTAGCAATTTTATAGAAGATATGTCAGGTGTATTTCGTTATAGTAATGTTCGTACTAAAATTATACCTTAATTAATGTACTAGTAATTTTACCTTGATTATCATACTGCAATTCGTTACCTAATCCAAATATACTTGCTAACAGCTAAATTGAATTACTGCAGGGTCATGATAGGTAGAATTATTGCTCTTATTGTAATAAGTAGTATTTTATTCGCAGTGACGGCTATGCATGGCCATGCGTACGGAAGTTTGATCGTGAAATCAAACAACGCCAATAATAATCATCCTCAACAATATTATACAATTGCTAGTCTGATTAATAATCAAACCACCAACAAAGAAATAATGATTGCACTCAAAACTCAAATAGAGAAATTAGATCCATTTGAATTAAAAGGCATCAACAATGAAAATAATGTTCTAAATACATCCTCTGTTGAAGGTACTGACTCAAATAATCTTGATGTAAATGAGCTTCACTCAAATGTCAATTCAAACTCAGACGACATGAATCACGCGCCCGATGATGAATGTAAATCTGATTGTCCTGGAAATTTAAACCCTACAAGGGATGACATTCCATTTGAACTACCAAATATTCCTTTTCCTTAAAAAATTAATTGTGTAATTTATGATAAGTTATTTGTTAGTCGCATGAATTGTACTAAAAAATATAAAAAACAAAAATAAGGGGAATAAGATAGACTACAATGTATATGAATTTTGAAAGACCACTTCTTTTTGGCTTATCAGGAACACTTGTATTATTAATAATGTTCATCAGTATCGAACATGGCGTTTATGCGATATCAATAAGTATAGAATCCCCTCTCAGCAATCAGCAGGTTCCTGTTGGTGAACTTAAAATATCTGGAACTTCGTCCGACAATTCATCTGCACAATGCCAGGTGTATGTAGATTGGAATAACTTAAAGCCATATCAACTCGCGACGCCGACGGGTTCGAACGGGAGTTCTGACTTTTCGACATGGAGTTTCACATATACTTCCAAATATCATCTTATTCAAACGGGGCTTAATGATTTGACATCAAAAATTACTTGCTTGGTTCCACCTACTGGCCCGGCTGTTACTAAATGGTTTAGCATCAATGTAACCGGAAGTTCTTCTCCTAACCAAACAAGCAATGTACAGTTACCATTACCAACTGCTAATAACAAAGGACCAAGTTCTGCAGGTCCACAAACCTCTTCCCCACAATCAGAAACACCTATTGATACAACTAATACATCTTCCCCACAATCAGAAACACCTATTGATACAACTAATACATCTTCCCCACAATCAGAAACACCTATTGATACGACTGATACATCTTCCCCACAATCAGAAACACCTATTGATACGACTGATACATTAAATTCGGATAAAATAGCTCTAGATCTTAGCGTGGAGCATAATCCAATTTCAGCTGGAGACAGACAAACAGTTTCACTTACTGCGTCAGATCCCGTTTCAGGTAATACACTTGATAGGGTGTTTCTACGTTTAACTATCAAAGATCCCTCCGGTAATATCGTAAAGGATTATACGGATAATGATGGAAAACTTGAACCTTCCTTTAGAATCGATGAAGACGTAACTGGAGCATTTTCAGTATTGGCAAGCGCCTCACAAGCAGGTATTGAAACTACAAAGGCAATGACCTTTGTTGTTCAGTAATGTACATCAATATGTCTGTCAACACCGGAAATACTAGTTTTCATAGATTAGGTGATGAGCCCGCTGATATATTCTCTGCTAGATGAGCCAAGATCGTAAAATCAAAAGCAATATGTCAAATCCATATTTTTCATTAGAAAGATATCTCAGATTATACTTTACTATCTATTTATAAAATTCAATTTTAGATTTCAATATTTCTAAAAGTATTTAAAAATTGGTATATGGCCATCTATGATCGTCCATTCGTCCCTAAAATTAAAAACTCGACAATTTAACTTGCAATTAATACAATATATAGTATGTATTGACCTCATGTCACGTCATGATGGGGAAGCAATTTAACCGGATCTCCTCTTACATCAAAAAGTCCCATCCAGCCTAAATCGGTAAAGTCTGTCTGGTGTGCGTGAAACATATAAGTTCCTGGATATTGATATGTGAACTCCATAATGCCTCTGTCTCCCTGTGACATGGTTACAATGTCTGTGTTATAATCTGGGGTTTCATCTGTACCAGCAGTATAATAATTAAACATGGCTCCATGTATGTGGAATGAGTTGACCAGGTCAAATTCTAGCATATTGACAACATAGATACGATAGGGCTTGCCTGTTTGCAATACTATTGGATTCATCATATATTCAAATGCCTTCCCATTTACTGTGTAGATTTCGTTTCCCCGTGGTTCCTCAGTATCTAATTTTGGGACATCCCCGGCACTAGCCTCACCACTGTCATCACTTGTATGGTCCATCGTTGTTGAAATTTGAGTCATGTTGGTATCAGCGCTAGTCTCGTTACTATCTGTATCTGCGGTCATGTTGGTAACGGCATCAGTTTGATTACTGACAGTGCTATTAGTCATAGTCATGTTCTCCCCACTAGTATCGCCTTGCTCAGTTGTTTGAAATAAGGCGGCTGGAGGTAATTTAACTGGTCCCTCCTCATCAAGATCCAGGTCATAACCATTAAGAAGCATGGCCATCTCCGTCATTTGAGGACGTGGCTCTTTAGGATCTATAATCATCATTCCATAAAGCCCCCTGTTAATATGATCGGCTATTGGATCTACATGGCAGTGATATGGATATACTCCATAGGGTTGGGCAACAAATTCATAGGTGTAACTCCTACCTGGTGAAATGGCACCTCCTGGATATCCACCCATCGAAACACCATCGTTCTTGGCGAAATGAATAGAATGTGTATGCAATGAGTGCGGGTTTTCATTCTCATTACTGTTAATAACTCTAATTCGAACTAGATCACCCTCTGTAACTCTTATAGTAGGCCCGGGTATCGTGCCATTAAATGTCCAAGCGTCAAAGACATGTCCTTCATATGAAATAGGTATTTTTTGGTTTTCTTCAACGATAATTGTAAATTGTCGAACCGTTCTGCCAGTTTCGTCCTTTGAAACATGACCGCAATTAAAATAGGTAAGATATTCTACTGGAGTTGGCTTCTTGCTAAGTTCTGTAGTGCAATTCTTAATTTTATCGTATTGCTCTTGAGAAATGTGATTTGCTGGAACCTGGCCAAAAACAGGAAGAGTTAAAAAAGGAAAACTAAAAGACGAAAAAATCAAAATACTTGACAAAACCGATGCAAAAAAACATGCATTTTGCCTAAACACGTTTAACAAGGATATTCTTTGATATAAAAACGTTAATTATTTTCAAATTTCTACGACTGCAGTAAACAGATTGATAATGAATTTCATTTTTTGTTCCCCTAATGTAAGGATTTTGAATAAATAAACTTGCAATAGAAGAAAATCCTATTTCCCAAGATAGGAGCTGCTCTATGAACTATTAATTTTGATTTATTTTATTTCGACTATTTTATTTTGAATATTTTAAGTTCGAAACATCGAGAAGTCTAGGAAACAAAGTTGCATATGATGTGCGGTGTAACACCAATACCTTTATTAAAGATTCGAAAACAAAAAAAAGGCTCCTAATTTTGTATTAACTCAAAGAAGAAAACGAACCAGATATCAGTAAAAGATGCTATAACATGATTCAGAAATATCTTACCTAGCTCTTAAAAGATATAATCCTATAATCAAATCCAATGGAAAAGTCAAATGGAACAATGATAATGGGAATTCTGTTAGTTTTTGGTTTAGGAGTTTATTCAATTTACTTTGGTCAGATCTCATTTGCAGAAGGGGTCGAATTAAAGACAGTAGGAAAAGGTGCTATTTCCTGTGGAAATGGCGAAGAAGTCAAAGGAGTCAGAATAAATTTCTTTGTGTCCTATGATGGAGGAACACCTTTTGCAGAATGGAATATGGACCACAAAGAACTGGGTTCTGCAGGAGGAATGATTACTAACGTAAAGACATCGTCAAATAGTTTTGTCTTAAAGGGCTTTGAAGCATTTGACAATATTTGTGATGTCGAAACACCTTCTGATGTTAAACTTTCAGGAAATTGTGGAGAAGGAACAGTTAGTCTTGTATCCGATAATGGAAACAAGGGGACATTTGCATCTAATGTAAAATGTGGCTAGAGATTCCTAAAGTATGATAATGATAATGGTATGAAATATTGAAAAAAACCCACTTACGTAATTTGGCAGAATTTCCTTTGAAGTGATACTTAATTTTAAAAAGATTATAAATAGAACAGTATTAAAATAGGTTGAGCTTGAATGCGTCTTCATTAAAAAAATGGTTGCCTATGATCGGTATACCTGCTGCGATCCCAATCATCACCAGTCTCATTTTAGGCCTTCCGATAACATTAGCTCTCGTGACCTCAGGTTTTATAATCCTGCTAGTTGTAAGTGGGTTTATGTTTAGGTCTTATGGACGTGAAAGAAAGCCTGACTTTCAAAATCCATAGCGCTAGTTAGAATCTGGCTCTATTCTCAAGTGAGTTTGTCAACTGGAGACATACTAACGACTTTTTCGTCCAAGATGCTGAGCATCATATTGTAATACTGCAAAAATGAACGACCCTTTTCAGTTGCGCGATAAGTTAGTACGCCGTCGTCGAGATTTTGAATAATTAATTCCTTTTCCAAAAGTTCGTACAAATATCTGTTGATTTGTTCATAACTCAAATTTCCCTTGTACATTATGTGAGTCTTTCTTATACCGGCCTTACACAAGTCTACGATGTCCCCCATTATCTGAATTTTTCCCCTATTATTTTCACTTTTGCATATTGTTTTGCTCATTTGGTCATTATGAAGAATCCAGAGTAAATAAGGGGAACCGTGAAATTCCCTGCTGGAACGGTCGTTCCAACTCACGAAAAACTGAGATATTAAACTGGAGAGAACTGAATTTGATTTTCTCTTGAATCTCGACCAAACGTCATGGCGAAAAAGTGCAAAAAAGAATCCCTATAATAATACGATGATTCATTAAAAATTCAATTCATGAAGAAGACAGTCAAAACTGAAGTATTAAGAATCAATTCTCAGAGACCTAATGACAGCATTATTGCAAGAGCATGCAAATTAATTAGTAGTGGAGAAATTGTCGCATTCCCAACCGAAACTGTATATGGATTGGGAGCAAACGCCCTAGACCCTTCGGCGATATCAAAAATTTATCAAATTAAAGGCAGGCCTTCTGATAATCCAATAATCGTCCATATAGCAGACATGAAAACACTGAGGGGATTGGTAAGTGAAATATCCCCAAGAGATATGAGAATTATCAAAAAATTCTGGCCCGGTCCGGTCACTCTTGTTTTAAAAAAATCAAACATTGTGCCTAAAATTACTACAGGAGGTCTTGGCACAATAGCTGTACGAATGCCTCGAAATAAAATTGCTCTCGCACTCATTAAAAGGTCTGGCTTTCCCATTGCAGCTCCATCTGCAAACATCTCAGGAAGGCCAAGTCCCACCAAAGCTAGTCATGTGAAAGACGACCTTGATGGAAAAGTAAAATTGATTTTAGATGGTGGTAGCACTGAAATTGGAATTGAATCTACTGTAATTGACATGACACTACGTACTCCAGTAATTTTGCGCCCTGGTGGAATTTCAAAGGAGTCGATCGAAGACGAGATTGGCGAGGTTCATTTTCACGATTCACTCCTAGGCCTTAGCACAAGTACAAAAAGGATTAATAAATCACCGGGTATGAAATACAGACATTATAGCCCCAGTGCTCGTGTAGTAATTGTGGAAGGTTCTAGAATACGTGTAAAGGCAAAGATCATTGAACTGACTGAAAAATTAAAGGATGAGGGAAAGAAAGTTTCTATCATGACTACCAGCAAATCACTGAAGCCAAAAGCAGATAGTGTTCAGTATATGGGAAACACTTTGGATACGATTGCGAGGAACCTGTTTGCAAATCTTCGTAAAGCCGATAGCGATCACATCGACGTCATAGTAATCCAAGGAATTAATTACAATAATACGGGCTTTGCGATTATGAATAGGTTAAAGAAAGCAGCTGCTGAAACAATAACAGTGTGATTTGGTTATCATCGTACATATTTGATTTTTGATGAGGATGTTATGTACTTCATTAATTCAATATCCCGAAGATAAGATCCGATTTTCTTAAAATTGCATTTATCCATAAAAGGAATAACCGATAGTGTCTTTGTCTTGGTTAATCTTTCAATATAAAATGGTGTCATAGATTCTACAATATTAGGACGAATTGGCATCTGATTAAAAATTATTCCTACAATAGGGACCTTAAATTCTCTGCAGGCATTTATGGTCATAACTGTATGATTAATAGAACCAAGTTTAGGTCGGGACACAATAATAACTGGGAGATTCATTTTGCGTACAACGTGCAATAACGATACTTTATGCGTTATAGGAACCATGACTCCCCCAATTCCTTCAACTACAATAAAGTCGTATTTTTTTTTAAGAAACATAAATTTTTCAATTACCTTTTTTAGATTTATTGGTTTGTGAGAAATCTCAGCTGCCACTAAAGGGGAAGCAGCCAGTGGAAAGAACACTGGGTTTAATGTTTCGTCTGGATCTCCAACACCTGCAGCTTTGGCTAGTTTGGCTGTATCCTGTGATTTATAATCCTTCGAATAGATTTTAGATGAAGTCGCAAATGGTTTCATGACTCCTACCTTTATTTCGTTTTTTCGGAGAAACCAAGCTAAGCCACATGCAATTTCCGTCTTTCCGATTTCAGTATCAATGCCTGTAATGAATACTCCTCGCAGCTTACCATGTGACATAGATTAAGGCCTTTTTGTTTAAACCTAAATCTTCTTTTATATAGATTTCTTGGCTAGCTTTTGCGGTATTATTTACCATTGAATTGATGAAGGTTTGAATATTTCAGACAAGGAATCTATGTTATGTGAACCATTATTCTACCTAAAGTAAAATTAAAATGCGATTGAGAACCATTGTTCCTCAATTTGGAGACCAAAAATAAAATATTGATTGTTGCTTTTCAACTCGCAATATTATCAGTATCATCTTTTCAATTAAATGCCTCAGGGTTGCAAAATAATACCAATATAGGTGGGGATAATTCGAACTTTTTTCCAAATTATGAAAAAAAATCAGTTTTAATCAATGGATTCAAACTCTTAGTGGCCATAGCAACTAACGACGAACTTAGAATCAAGGGTCTTTCAGGATCCGAAAAGCTGAATGAGAATGAGGGAATGTTATTTTTGTTCGATAAACCGACAAAACAAGGTTTTTGGATGAATGAAATGAAATATCCAATTGACATAATCTGGCTGGATTCAAATAGTAGCGTGGTTCATATTGAAAAAAATTTAGAACCCTGTAACATATTTCTTGCTTGCCCGGTCTATGATCCCCAGGTAGATTCGTTATACGTAATAGAGTTAAGTGCAGGATTTGTTGACCGTCATTCAATAAAGAATGGTACGATTATTGATTTGGATTAATAAGGCCAAATTCAGATGTAATTATGATAATTAAAATTGAGCGATATTTAACATAAAATTATGGGAGAAAATGACATCCTCATAAATTTTGATAAGACGGAAGTTAGACCTAAAGAGGAGATCAATGGAGTGATAAACATTAATTACTTAGGCCGATTTGATAGCATCGTAATAAATTCACAGATCGAAAATACCAATGATATTTTTACGTTCATAAAACTAAATGACAAAAAAATCAATTACTCATATGCAAGGATGTCTGTACTAAGACAGGATTTAAAAGATGCAAGCAAAATAAGGTTTGTGGTTACGACCGATCACGTCCCACAAGTAACTTCAAATGTCAAGTTCAGAGCTTCCATAATACAAGAACATAAAGAAGTTGCAAATCATGTTGCATTCCTCAAGATATTACCATGAGGAAATATCAATTTCGATCAGTGTTTAGAGTGATGAGATTGTATAGTGCTGTACTATCATAGCCAGCAACAATCAAAAATAATGTAAATAATGAGGAGAAGGTCAGACGAAACTCTTTACGATTATTACTTTACCCGTCATCCATGGATGTGGTTCGCAGTGATAAGCAAATTCACCATCCTTAGTAAACGTGAATTCAAAAGTTTTTTGGGGTGTTATTAAGCCAATGGTATCTATTGAATTAAACGGACCGTTTATCTGATCCGTATATTGCGTGTCAGTAGTAACAGTATGGGCGGTAGTATCAAGGTTGGTCCAAATCACCTTATTATTGATTCCCAGGGTACCCCTTGCTTCTTTGGGCTCAAAGTTTTTCTGCTGTGAGGGCTGTGATGAACCTTCTATGATAGACACTTTGATATTATCTGGAGGATTCAGAACCTCTTCAGGTAATTGCGGTTTTGCATTTGCTTCTTTAGTATAAACAAATTGATAGTAAGCCATGCTTGCGGCCACAGCAATAATAAATGCAATGATACTGATTCCTGCCGCGCTATTATTCATTTATCATCTGGTTAAAATTCACGAATATATATAATATTAAGATTAGTCACCATCAGCATTGTCTTTTATCAGACTTTAATACGACAGGTAAATCGTACAAACCGTTAAGGAATGATCTATTTTTTTTCATCTGAAATTAATTTACGCTCGCCACTGTCTAACGTGGCAGAGTCTGCTTTGTTTACAGATTGACCTGATTGTGAGGGGGATGACCCTGACTTTGTGGAAGCCAAAGTTTTTTGTTTTGCTGCAGCGTCTTCAAGTATTTTTGTGCCGTCGGTAATCTGCCCTGCTCGAGCCTCACCAGTTTTTGTAAGTGAAGGTGGCTTCGCTTTCATTGGCATAGGTGGCATTGTGGGCTTTGGTGGAGGGGCTTTTTGCAACGATCTTGCGTGTCTGAACACATGGAACATACCAGCGAATACAAGCATCATAATGCCCACTATAAAGAGTGAGTAGTTTTTCATTCCATTAAGTACTGCGTAATAAGCTGCAATATTGAGATAGACCTGGAATGCCAGGAGAGCAATAAATATACCGTATATCCATTTTTCGGTTAGGTTTATCGAGCTTTTTCCTGACGGCTTTTTGGGTTGAATCTTTGCATTTGCTTCCGCATTTTTGGCTAGTTTTATCATCATATAGGTGAAGCCAAATGATAATGGAACTAGCAAAATCATAACAAGGTAGAGAAAAATGGGATCAATCACTAGTCTTTCCAATAGCGACTTGGTCCTATCTGGATCTATGTAAAATCCCCAGTAAGTAGTAACTATAATCTGAGCCAGACTTGTAATACCTATCGCTGTTATTATTGGTCTATCCTTCCATGAAAATTTCTTGTATCGATCGATAAATGGTACTATGAGCAATGCAAAAATAAACAAGCCTGGCCAAGCCACACCTGTAGTAAATTTATCATATGCACTACGCAGGAATGCGTACAGACCGGTCAAATACCATTCAGGTACAGTGATACCGGGTGGAACGTTAGGATCGAACTTGAGTCCCATATCAACCGGAAATACTCCTCCTGTTAGCATGATAGCACCAGTTATAGCCATTACCATAGGCACATCAAATACTAGGAATCTCGGGAAGTGTACAACCATTAGACCCAACATAACTATTGGTAGGAAGAAGACATGAAAAGCATAAAATCTCAAAACGAAATCATGGAAGCCGGAACCAAAGAATGCATCTCTCATCTGCGGTCCCATTATAGGGATTGAATTGGTAAGGGAAGCTGCGATTGAAATAGCTAATTCAGCTCTTTCGCTGAAAATAATGTCATAGCCCGTAAAAGCCTCCAGAATTGTAAGGACTCCCAATATGATTCCGGTGACCCACAGTATTTCGTTTCTAATCTTGTATCTACCACTGAAATACTGGTAGTACATGTGAAGAAGAGCTACCATGACCATTGCGTTTGATGCATGATAATGAATATTTCTTAAATGAAACCCGTAAGGGATGACATCGTTGATTGTCTTCACACTGTTCCATGCTCTGTCTAATATGGGCTCATAAAATAGCATGAGTAGTGCTCCAGTAATTCCTAGAATAATAAAAATCACAAATGTCAACATCCCCAAAAATCCAAGGGGACTTACAAATCTGCTTGGAAATGTAAATTTCATTCCCATAAAGAGAGTTCTATCTACGCCAGCATATGTCCACCTGAGAAAACGAGTCAGGCTATTTTCTCTATGTAAGGAAACGCCCAAACCCCACTACCCCATTTCCGTTAACACTCCAATTTGGAGGTTTAATCCATATGTTACCATCTGAAGCGATCTCTAGATCTAGTCTAGGTAATACGTTAGAAGGAGGAGCCTGCAGTGAAGCAGGCCCTGCAAATGCTTTACCAGTCAGAGGATCGTACATACTCCCATGACATGGACATTCACCCCTTTTTCTTCCGTCCTGTGGCCAATATTTCCACAGACACCAAAGATGAAGACAAACCATGCTATACATTCTGAAAGAAGCTACGTCATTCTTTTTTCCACCGAGTTCTTCAGGTAATCTGATAAACTGCCACGTTCGAAATGCTTCTTTATTTAAAACTGGGTCATCAGATCTAGGATAAATTACAGCTTCTGAGTGATTAATTGGAAAAGAATTGACATTGGCTTGAGAACCATCCGGAAGTTCTACCTTTTGTTTCTCGTTTGACTGACCCGTTGGATTTGGCAGAAACTTTCCCCAGTCAACAAAGGGCGCAAATGTCATTACAGTACCTGCAGCAGCCATGAGTTTTATGAAGTCACGTCTTGATACCTTACCTCCACTTTTCGAAGGCTGCTGAGCCATACAAATCTACAGACTCGAAATATATCATATAAACTTTTATTCAGTCACCATTGTCCAATTTGTCAAAACTAAACTTATTTTTCATAATTGAGGATAATGAATCTATATCAATCAAATCTATCGTTTTATAAATTTATCATTACAAAGTTTCCAATTTTTTTATTTTCTTGTTAAATCTTTCCCTGAATTCAGGGACATTAATCACAGTTCTTTCGTGCAATCCTTCGCCGATTTTTTCAATCTTATCAACCGCATCTACTTCAAAAGTTACCCGCTTGTCTTTCACATCTATTACCCTAGCTTTTAATTTAACTTCTGTCCCAACCGGAGTTGCTTTCAAATGCCGGATATTGACCAAGGTACCTACAGAATCCCAGTCTTCATCTTGCAAAAATTCTTCTTTTAGCAACAACCTACACGTTTCTTCCATCTCTGCAATCATAGAGGGGGTTGAAAAAACATTCTCTCCTTCCCAAAGGAAGCTTGTAGTTTGTCCAGCACCAACTTTAATTTTCCTTTCTTTAGTAGTATCAGTTAGTATTTTTTTTATCATAATGATAAATCAACTTCGGTGTTAATAAAAAGAAAAAAAGTCGGTAAGATACTACTTTGCCCTTCGAACTGCGGATGCTATTGCATAACCAAGACCAACAGCCAATCCGAATGCAAGAGGTATCCATACTCCGAAACTTTCCCACGTTGCCGGTACCATTTGTAGAATTACGCTTTCGAACATTATTATTGTGGTATAAAAGTAATCAGTATATTAGATTTTCTCAAGCTACTAGGCATAGCTAAGATTCTCTTAGGTTAAAACTTGGAATTTCTTTCAAAATACATACTTAAGAGTGGTAAGTAGATGAGTAAATGTACGTTTCCCTTAAATTACCCACAGGCTGCTATTTGAAAATATGAAGATGCAGAAAGAGTTGAAGAAATTCTGTCCAAAGTGCAAGAAGCATACAGCTCAGTCTGTGGCTATTTACAAGAAAGGCAAGGATAGAAAAACGGCGATAGGGGCAAGAAGACACGCTGAGGATAAGAAAGGATACGGTGGACAAAAATTTCCAGAACTCAAGAGAACTGCCAAGACGACAAAAAAGATTACTTTAAGATATACTTGTAAGAATTGTCATCGTAAAACTATGAAAGAAGGGATGCGCATGCGTAAATTGGAGATTCAACCTTAATTAGGTGATATGAATGAAAAAAGAAAATATTTTGATTCCAAAACCAAAAAGTAACTTTTTGTCCGTTCAATGTACCAGTTGCCAGGAAAAGCAAGTCATTTTTTCCCACTCAACCAATGACATTAATTGCAAATCATGTGGGAACCCAATATTGAAAAAGACTGGTGGAAGAGCGACGATCCTAGTGGAAATCATCAATACGCTTGATTGAATTCTCAAGTAGGAAAAAATCTTCTTTTGTATTTATGTTAAATGCGATTCTTTCGTCGTTAAGTCTTAAATAATATTCTTTAATTCTTTTCCCAGTGTTCATCGTGGAGGTATCAAAAATTGTTACTCCGGAATGAAAATATTCTTTGTTTCCTTGTTTTACTTTAAAACTAGGGACTACGCCAAGATTTGCAGTGTATTGCTTGTCCATTACTATTGAAATGCACTGTCTGTCTCCTTTCCATTTAGAAACTATTCTCTTAATCAGTTCAGGAGTTACCAATGGTATATCGGAAGGCAAGACTAAAACAATAGAAGGTTTCAATTTTTCCAATGCATATGTGAGATCCGTTGAATAATTCAAACCAGTTGTCTCCATGATCTCAAGTGTACCGCTGTGATAGTAATTGTGATTATTCAAGAATTCCAAAGTAACTTTGCTATTGCGACTCGCGGCAGCGTAGATTCGCTCAAACTGCTCAGAAGTTTTCAACGATATCAGAACGTGTTCAATTAATGGTCTATTATTAAAATTCAGCATAGCTTTATCCGAACAAAAATCTTTTATCCTCTCACCTTTACCACCGCACATAATCAAAGCCAACATGTCTTGTGTCATTTTCAAATTGTTATTGTAGATAATATCATTAACGATGCTAAGCGGGAAATTTCATTGGAAGCGCCAAATACATCACCACTCACTCCCCCAAAATTCCTGTAAGCCACACAGTAAATGATGAAACCGATAACTATTACAATTGCCAAAGTTAGTAGACCTACAATACCTTGTAACAGGAAAACCAACACGACTGTGAGAATGATCGAGGTAATTATTTTGGATAATTTTTTCATTTCAACTGTGAATGGGGAGCTAAAACCAGCCCATGCAGATTCACCCACGGACGCCTGCATTACCATGATATATTTTGCCATTACCTCCGATACAATAATAGCATAGAATAATCTGGTCGATGATTCAAAATTTAATACGGCAATAAATAAACCTATGAAATTAATAATTAGAGCACTAGCACCTGCAGACCCTACTACCGGATCAGACATTGCACTTCGCTTAGAATCTCTATCTCCTTTTACCATAACTCCATCAGAAAAATCAGCTAATCCATCAATGTGATGAATGCCAGTAATCAGAACAAATGTTACCAATATAATGAAACTAGCAATATATTCTGGGAGGAATGTTGACGCCAAGAACCCAACAATTCCTATGATCAATCCAATCACTGCGCCGCAAATCGGAAAGAAATACATATTCCTTGCTATGACTCGTAAATCAAAGCCATACTTTGAAGTGGGAATAATTGTCAAGAAAGAGAGAGTAGAAATCAATGGCTCAAAAACCATACAAAAAGTCCCACCATCCGATATAGCATAAAAATAATACCAATGGCAATGATATCAAAATAAAAAACAACAAAACGGATAATTTTACCATTGTTAATGCATTTTTGCATTTTTCGATTGAAAGCGGCTCCATATTTATACCCAATTCATAATAACCAACTTTTTCTAATCTCACTTTTAGGGCCCCGGCCAATGCCGACATTGGATAGCCACCATTAACACTGGGTGTATTTTTGTGATCCTTTCGCATGACTATCATTGAGTTTTTCCAGTCACCTCCAACCATCTTGGACGAAATAATTAGCAATAACGCACAAATTCGAGCTGGCAGATAATTTGAAATAGTATCAAGCTTCGCTGCCATCCAGCCCATATGTTTGTGATAACTATCTGTATAACCTATCATGGAATCAAGCGTATTGATAATCCTATAAGCAATCGCTCCAGGAGGGCCGAATAACGAGTAATAAAATAATACTGAACCTATTCCATCAACCATATTTTCACCTATCGATTCTATTGTGGCAGATAATATATGTTCTCTATCTAGAGTATCAGTCTGCCTTCCTACAATCAGTGAAAGATTCTTTCTTGCCCCTTCCAAATTTTTTTCTTCAAGTGCACAAATGATAGCTTGAACATGTCTTTCCAAAGTCAATATCGCCATAGTAAGCTTTAGTACCAATATCGAAAATATTATCAAAGCAAATATTCCAAATAATTTGTAAATGATACTTGAAAAATAATATGAAGCTAAAGAAATACCAATTGCCAGCGTTAATGAAAAAACTATCCCGTTTAGTTTTTCTCGTTTGGGGCTATTGTCTTTTAATTTGGGTGTAAAATAGCTTACCAGTTTCCCAAACCATGAAACAGGATGAATCTTATTTGGAGGATCTACAAAAAGGAATGAGAGGCCAGTGCCAGCTGCAAGCGTTAATAAAATGAATTCAGAATCCATTATTCATTTCATTTTTAAAACATTTAGGAGATATTGTATGTCGGTGTTATTTTTAACGGTATGCGCAACGAAGTCAATTTGTTCTTCAAGGTAACTTTTGGTATATGATGACTTTGATCTCTTTTGATCTAATGAATCCTCATTTGGAATATCGAATTCTGTTTTTGTAATTACTCCCAAGACTTTTTTTCTGGTCATCTTTTCGACTGAAATGATGCCTTTAGTTAATATAGATTTTTGACCCAAAAACTTGTTAATTATCACTCCCTTTAGATACTTCCTTTGTCGAGATGGAAGTAGCTCTATCGTTCCTACAATTGAAGCGAAGCATCCTCCACGTTCAATATCTGCTACCAAAATTACGTTTGAATTAGTTTTTTCGGCAAGAACCATGTTGGCAATATCATATTGTGATAAATTAATTTCAGCAGGTGATCCTGCACCTTCTATTACAATCAAATCATTGTCCTTCCGAAGACTTTCTAAATCTTGCAGAACTTTGGGGAATCCTTTTTGGAGAACGAATCTACTGTAGTATTCTTCTGCGCTCAAACGCAAATTTTTCAGTCCTCCCAAAATTATTTCGCTAACCTCATTACCAAGCGGTCTCAACAGTATTGGATTCATTCTAATATCAGGTTCGATTCTAGCAGCAATTGCTTGAACAGCTTGTATTCTTGCCATTAATTTGATTGATTTTTTTTCTTTAAGCACGTAGAAATTGGAAGTCATGTTTTGTGCCTTAAATGGGCATACCTTGTAACCCATGTCTGAAAATATTCTGCAAAAGGCTATTACCAAAGTACTCTTTCCGGCCCCTGATGAAGTCCCTTGTATCATTAGGAGTTTTGCCGTCATTTGTCAATCGACTCCAACGAATCAAATAGTTCTAAATTTTCACTGTGTGTCTTTACTGCGACTCTAATGGACATGTTCTTATCTTTCAAGCCCGTGAAGTTACTGCAATCCCTAACGAGTATACCCTTTTTTTCGAGCAAAAAATCTCCAAGTTTCTTAGAGATAACATGATGCGACTTTATCAAATAGAAATTTACATCTGACTTACTTGCGGAAAAGGAGCTCAGAGTATTATTTATTCTAGAATACATGAATCCTCGTTCAGATTTTATAATTTTTTTCGCAGCTCTTAGGTGAGAAAGATTATCTAGAGCAGTAACGCCTGCTAACTGCGCCAATCCGTTCACATTCCAGGTTATCTTATTACCCGTAATTCTACTTGCTATCTTAGGATGCGAGACACAATACCCCAACCTCAATCCCGCAAGTCCAAATGATTTTGTCAATGAACGTAAGACAACTATATTTTGAAATTCATTAACTTTTTCAATAAAACTCTTTGGATGATTATCCTCATCAACGAATTCTATAAAACTTTCATCAATGAGTATCATTTTGGATTTGTCTATCTTTTCTACTAACTTTTCAATAATACCGTAGGAAAAAAGACCTGTTGGATTATTTGGATTGCAGAAAAAGATTGCGTCAGAGTTCTTTGATTTTTCCAACACCCTTTCAATGTCTAGTTGCCGATTATTTATGGCGACACGTTTTATTTTGGCCCCAATCTTCCTTGCTGCTGTCTCATATTCGCAAAATGTTGGTGATTGTATGACAACTTGATTGCGGACGAAAGTTCTGACAAAATTGTAAATTAATTCGGTAGCTCCATTTCCAATGTTAATGGATTCCTGCGATATTTGGCCATCAAGATAGTCGACAATTTTTTTTCTTAAGGCTGTATGTTCATTATCAGGATACATTGAAGAAATTCTTGGAAGGTTTTTTCGCAACACATTTAAAACTTTTCTCGATATTCCTAATGGATTGATATTGGAACTGAAATCAATTCTTACTAAGCTTGGGTTTACATTGTAAATCCCGCCATGAGTGCATGAGTATTGAATCATTTAAAATCCATATGCGGAGCTATATAACAGGACCGGATAATAATATGTTTTTTCTGAAAACGAATATTAGTTGCGTTTTGACTAACGGCACATTATGTTAAAAGTTGCAGTAATAGGGGCTACAGGAGCTGTAGGTCAAGAATTTGTAATTGCTCTCAATAAACATCCATGGTTCGAACTAGTGCAAATTGCGTCCTCAGAGAGATCTGCTGGGAAGAAATACATTGATGCACTCAGGGATCCAAATACTTCGCTCCTCAAATGGCATAGCAAGGAAAAAATTCCTGACACTGTTCAAGAAATGGTTCTTAATCGAGTTGATGAAATAAATCCAAAAAAACTAGATTTAATTTTTACCGCACTAGAGTCAGAAGATGCTCAGGTTATTGAACCAAAGATGGCTTCTGCTGTACCTGTAATAAGTACGGCTGCTGCATTCAGATATGAAGATGATGTCCCCATACTCATACCAGGAATTAACGACAATCATTGTGATTTGTTGAACATTCAAAAGAAGAATAGAAAATGGGATGGTTTTATTGCCCCATTACCTAACTGTACTACAACTGGTATGGCTATAACCCTCAAACCATTATTGGACGAAATGGGCTTGCAAAGTGTCTTTATGACATCAATGCAGGCACTGTCTGGAGCAGGCAGATCTCCGGGCGTGATAGCGTTGGATATAATGGACAATGTAATTCCTTACATTCCAAAGGAAGAGGAAAAAGTTCAAGTCGAAACAAAAAAAATCCTAGGAAAGTTTGATGGCAATTCGATAATCAATGCACCTATAAAGGTAAGTTGTACGTGCACACGTGTGCCGGTAATGGATGGACACACTGAAACCGTTTTTGCTCAATTTGAAAAAGCTGCATTACCTGACAAGGTAAAAGAAACTTTGATTAATTTTTCCAAATCTGTGTCAATAATGGATCTGCCTTCCGCGCCAGAAGAGTATATCATTGTCCATGATGACCCTACTAGACCACAACCGAGAATTGACAGAGAAGTTAACGATGGAATGTCAACAGTTGTTGGAAGATTACGAAAGGATACTGTCTTTGAGAATGGTGTAAAGTATGTTCTCCTGACACACAATGAAAAAATGGGCTCTGCAAAGGGCGCTGTACTACTAGCTGAGATGTTTAAATCGAAAAAAATTATTTGAACATACATTATTGACAAAAAAAATTGCATAAAATTGAAATTAATACATTTATTAACCTCAAAATTTACGATATAATTAGTGGTTTCTATGTATAAAATAGACGATTTAGATCTCAAAATTTTGGAGGAGCTATCAAATGACGCATCTATTTCGGTTCCTAGGCTTTCGAGAAAAATCAATATCAACGCGTCAGTAGTCTACAGCAGGATAAAGAGATTAGTAAAGAGAGGAATAATTCGAAAATTCACTATATTGATGAATGATGAGGCACTAGGATTTAACGTAAAGGCACTTACAGGCATAAACATGGATTCGAAATTAAGAGATAATGTATTGAATGAATTATTCCGAATTGCAGGCGTAACTGAAGTTTCCGAGGTTACAGGCAGATTCGATATACTAGTAACAATGAATTCTCACTCTCTGGATGAAATGCACCAGTTGATATCAGAACGAGTTGGGCGCATTGAAGGAGTTCAGAAAACAGAAACATTCATTGAAATGAGAAAAACTACTAGGGAAATACCTATTCCACCAAAAGAAGAAGGGGAAGAACAATAGGAATTAGTCATATAATTAGTCAAATCCTAACTGCAAATATATTTACCAATTATAGATATAATTATGCGTCCTGATTCTAATAAGTGCAGTTTCGAATAAATAATACAGAGACTCTGTTCTAAACTTTGGAAACTAAATCCTTTGATTAAAACAAACGTCTGTTTACCTCGAGATAAAAACCATCAGGTATTTGGTTTAGTACCCATGTTTCCAGTTGGTCCTTGTCCCATACGAATCATCTCGTTTATTTTGTTTTCAACTTCCTTTAGATTCTCTTTTACTCTTGTTTCTTGTTTACCGAGGACCACAAGCCTGGTGTTGGCAAGATCCTTCTTTTCATCTAGATCCTTTAGCGTTTCATCTTTTTTGGTTTTAATTAATAGTGGACCAACGCTTTTGTAAACTGCTTCATTCTCCTCTGATTTCTTGAGTTCCTCCGTAGCTTTCTCTATCTCTATAGATTCTGCTTCCAGTTGTTGTTTCTGCATCATTATTGCTTGCAAATTTTGTTGTAGTTGTTGCAACCTAGTAAGTTGTTCTCTTAACCATGGGGGTAATTCCTGTTCACTCATTTCTGATTACTTTTAACTTTACCACCATAAATCTATAACGTTTCATAAATTTAGAGACATATACGATAGACTCAACAATCTAATAAACGTGTTAACAATCGCTCGCATTGATTGTATATCTGATGCACTGATATCGACAAAAATTGCACCGTTCCTTGCAGAAACTCTTACCTCTTCACAGTTGGTTAATCTGGTTTCAGGTTGCAGTGCGGAAGTTATAGCATTTCCAATTCTAAGAGATAATTCGGGTGAAACGTTATCTATTGTGACCTGTATTCTAATATTTGCTCTTGGCTCTTTCAAAGTTTACATCATATGTGCCGGCAGCTACTTTATAGTTGCATTTTGTACAGTACCAAATTCCCATTACTTTCCTATCAAATTTTACTGATCCGCATTTAGGGCAATGTCTCTTTTTCTTCAAGACTCTGTAAATCTTTCCATATCTCTTCCTAAGGGTGGCACCATATTTTACACCCAACCCTTTAAGTCGAGCTATTTTGTGTTTATTTCTACTAACCAAGATCAATCATTCCCTTTAATTTCTCTCTAATTTCTGCGCCCTTGATTCTTGCTCTTTCCGCAATACTCTTCACCTCATCTACCAAAAAGTACCCTTTTAATCCCTTTTGCATTGCAACTATTGAACCATTTGAGTTAGTGTTAATCGTTAGTCTTGCATCCATACATGCTTCTTCCTCCGTATCTGGATCCAATAGCAAATTTTCACCAATTTTAACTGTCGTGACAGAAACTGGTATAGTAGTAATTGGTGGGTCTTGAGTTTTTCCTGTATCGATGACTTTGTCATCTTTAATTTCAAAGACAGGTAATTTACAACTGGCTAAAGCAGCTACTACGGCATAAGACGTTGCATCAAAAAGGTTACCATCTACGTTAATAATACTGCAGTCCACGAAAATGGTGTAAACAACTTTTCCTGGAATCAAGACCAACTTACTCAAGTCTAACATTTCGGATTCTCTAACTCCTCTATCAACTACCCTAGCAAGCTCAATAGTTTCTTCGTCAGGTGGACCCGGTTCAATGTGAGGAGATGCTATTGGGAGCACTTCCGCAGTAATTATCATAGCTCCACTATTTTCTAGTCCCTCAAAAGGTTCACCAGTCTCTACTTTTATACCTGCTACAACCTCTGTTTTGCCTAATTTTACCCATGCTGATCCGCTGGCCTTTTTAATGACATCTAATTCAACTTCTAGTGGCCTTATTTCATCTAGGCTACGCCCATCCAACCGCTTGCCAGATGAAATAGATTCTCTCATATGTCTTTTCCGTAGATTTTCTACAATTATTGTAGATTTTCTTGATATACTCATTATTCTTTCAACCCCTTTTCATCGCCAAAGTACTTTTCCATTAAAGAGGAACGTTGTATTTCATATACTTTCATACATCCGCGAATTCCTTCATCCAAACAAGTATTAAATTGTTCAGGAGTCAATTCTCCATCGAGTTGAAGAAGTGTGATTTTCTTTAAATTTGGCATAAATGCTACCGGCATATCAGCTCCTCCCTCTTTGTCTTCTGTATCATTAATATCAATCACTATCTTGTCATCCACCTTTCCTGCGGCGCAAGCTGAAACCATATCACGCATATTTATTCCTGCATCTGCCAATGCTACAGAGGCGGCCGTAATGCCGGCACATCGTGAACCACCGTCTGCTTGCAAAACTTCAATAAAGACATCAATAGCAGCTCGAGGATAATCTTCAAGAATTAAAGCCGGTTCCAACGCCTCTCGAATAACCTTTGATATTTCAGTTTCTCTTCTAGACGGTGCCGGACTTTTGCGAGTGTCTGTCGAAAACGGTGACATATGATATCTACATCGCACAACGCATCGATCAGACAATGCCATGTGCTTTGGGTGAACCTCCCTGGGACCGTAGACGGCTGCAATAATCTTGTTTTTCCCGAATTCTATAAGCGCAGAACCATCGGCATTCCTTATGATTCCAACATTGATCTTTATCTGCCTTAATTCATCAATTATTCTTCCATCGCTTCTCTTGCCGTTTTCGTCTATAAGGCTTCTACTTTGAACCATTTGGATTCACCACTCCCATTTCACTATTAATATTATTCGAAATAGATTTTTCATCTGAACTTAATGTTTCATCAGCTTCGTTGCTAATCTGAGAATCATTGTCGCCTTCAATCTCTGATTCTGGTACATTCAATAGTTGCTTTATTCTCTGCGTTAGGTTTGACGTATGGGCTTCCACTTCTACAATGTGAATTGCATTTATCGCAAGTGTAACACCTTCCTTATCCTTGCCAGATACCACAATTATTCCATTTTGACCTATTGTTATCCTTGTAGAACTTGCCTGTTCGATAGTTTGAATCATTGAACCTCTTTTTCCTATAAGTCTAGGTACACGAGTTGGAGATATTTTTAACAATTCACCTGTTGGTATTTTCCCCATGTCTTTATCTTGAATCGTTAGAATCGGATCTCGAGTCCTGTCAAAAATCGCAATCCTAGCAACAATTACATCGCCTGTTGATAACTGACGTCCCATGTCATCATGTGCAGGCGAAAAATCTCTCCCAAATATATCTTGTGCAGGCAAATGGGCAGCGAAACTTGAGTTAATATCGACTGACCATGAGAGAGAAGAATGATCTAGTATTTTACCTATTACGATATCATTTGCCCTAGGAAAATAAATGCCCGACAACGGGATTACCTTGGCGCCTTCATTATTTGTTTCGGTAATCCCAATTCGCGTAGATATAATTGAATTTCCATTCCTAAATACATTAACCAGCGCTCGTAAATTTCCTTCAGCTACAATATCACCAGGAATAACGTATTTTCTTTTAACATCCTGCATAGAGTAATCCTCCAAAACAAGATTTCAAAAATCCTTTATCCATAATTCTCCCTTTTTGGGAAGATAGCACAGACTTATATTTTAAGTGTGATGAAAGAAAATAGAGTTGTCATTTCTCTATGACCTGGGCTGATCCCTTGGTTGCAGTTCCAATTCGGTCTAGAAATGAACTCTTCATGCCAGCGTTGATACTTAAAATAACTTGTAATGAGCCATCAGAAAGCCATTGCTCTGATTTTATTTCGCCAATGGTTTTGAATACACTAAAGGATTGTCCTGAAAATTGAGAAGGTACGGTTACAGTTAGTTCTAATATCTCAGATTTTAGTGGTATTATTTTTCTTAAAGATTCAATGATATTCTTGAGTTGATCATCTAATCTTTTGAACGGATCAATTGCCACTCGTGCCTCATCAAGGACGGCGTTAATCCTAGAGACCGGATGAGGCATGTGGCTTTTGGGGTCTACAAAATTCTTGTTGATATACTCAACAATCTGTCTCTTCTTTTCTTCAATCATCTTTCTTCGTTGATCAGTATTCAAATTTAGATCCCCTTTGTCCATGATTTGCTTGGCGATTTCTAATTGATCTGTTGTCTTGAAATGCTTCATTAACTTCTCAGAGGAGCATCTAGTCCCTTTATTAGCATCTGAGTATATTTCATCTGATATCATAATATTTGAAATATCCATTTTTTTACCTAGCTTATACTCTAATGCAGGGTCGGGCTTAACCAAAATTTCAAATTTATCATTTCCCGCACTATATCTGACGATTGTAAATTTATCGGTCATGTTAGTCCTATTATTTGAATATATTTAAGCCTACAAATGAAAATTTTATTATTAGATCGAGTAAGAGAAAAATAAAAAAATTGGAAAAAAAGAGGTAGTTATTCGCTTACGTAAGCTCGTTCGCCGTGTTGTGTTAAGTCCAAGCCAATTTCTTCTTCTTTTGGAGTGACTCTTATGCCTCCTGGCCACACTTTGTCCATCACTTTGATGATTATTGCAGTTATACCCATTGCCCATGCCAAAGCTGCAAATGCACCAACGGCATTTTCATATAATTGAGCTGGATTGCCAAATACTAGCCCATCGTCTCCCCAAGGAGTAAATCTCTTCTCGGCAAATAATCCTGTACAGAGAGCCCCTGCAAGTCCACCAATTCCGTGCACACCCCAAGTATCCAATGCATCGTCCCATTTTCTACTATTCTTGAACATAACTGCTGCGTAACATGCGACTGAAGCAATTATTCCAATAACAAGTGCTGACATTGGCGAAACAAATCCGGAAGCTGGCGTAATTGCTACTAGTCCAGCTACAGCACCGGAAGCGGCTCCAACTGTTGATGCTCTCCCTGTGTGAGCCCATGACAACAGTGCCCAAGTCACAACGGCCATTCCAGTAGCAATCTGTGTAGCAACAAAGGCGCTTGTAGCGTTTGTGGCAGCTGCAGCGGCAGAACCAGCATTGAACCCGAACCATCCAAACCACAGCAAGGCGGCTCCCAAAACAACCAGCGAAATGTTGTGTGGTTCCATCGGTACTTTGCCATATCCTATTCTTCTGCCCAACATCAATGCTATAACAAGTCCAGACCATCCAGAGGTTATGTGAATGACAGTCCCACCAGCAAAGTCAAGCGATCCCACCGTACCGGTCCATCCAAAGCCCGAATAACCTGGATTCATTCCATAATTATCTGGGCCTGAAATCGACCATGTCCAATGAGCAGCAAAGTCATAAACGAAAGTAGCCCACAGTATGATGAAAATAATGAATGCGCTATATTTCATTCTTTCAGCGACAGATGCCACAATAAGTGCAGGAGTGATAATTGCGAACATCATCTGGAATACCATATAAGTCTGGTGCGGAATGGTGGTTCCAGTTATTCCTCCATATGCGATTGAGGGAACGTCGTGAAGAACATTCTCAAGTCCTGCCCAATCTAGTGTCCCAATAAAACCATAGCCACCTGCATCTGGGCCGAAAGCTAAGCTATATCCCCATAAGGTCCATTGTACAGCGATAATTCCTGTAGTCATAAGTACCATGTGAAGAGTATTTACAGCGTTTTTTTGTCTTGATAGTCCAGCATAAAATATAGCCAAACCACCAGGAGTCATAATGAGTACTAGAGCAGAGGCTGTCAACATCCATGCGTTGTCACCTGAGTCAATCTCACAAGGAATCAAATCCCCTTCTGCAGTTAAATTATAATTTCCATTGGCATCNGTTGCAAAGCAGTGATATTTTGCAGCAGGATCATCAGGCTTGTAAGCCGAAGCGTTCATTAGGAAAGCTGATGTTGCAGTGATTGTTGTCAAAATTCCAACTAACATAAAGATAGTGATGTTCTTCCTAAACATTATTCACCAATATTTTAGAGAAGTATAAAAAATATAACAATATAATATGAAATTCTAATGATTCTAATATAAAATGATTATAATTATNATTAATCATAAAANNTGTTATTTTATGCAAATAACATAAACAACAATATTAGACATTTGAGGTCATATTGAGCACAAAATATACCCAATCATCTTTTGGTAGAAGTAATTCGAGAATTTCGTAAACTTTCCTATTACATCAGTCCGGCATAACTGAGATATCGAATTATATTTTGGATTATTTTCGTTTAACATCATTAATTCCAATAAGTCAGGTAAATCATTCAGTCCGATGGTCGTTCATGTAAAGAATTTATGTGAATGTGAATAAAAGTTAAGTCATGATATCTAGTTACCTGATATAGAAATGCGTGGAAGCGTTACTAACAAGTGAATCATGTTGTTAAGCATCTTTACAATTTATTCTACTTCAGATAATAAACTGGTAAAGTAGTCACTAAAACACGGTAACAATAATTTTTCATTAACTTGAATATTGGCTTGTAGATTAAATAAATATTAACGCACAAATGGGGTCATTATCTATCGGGACCTACTCAAATTTGATGTTGTTAATTTGCCGTATTATTTTTGATAATGTGCTAATTTTGATTCAGATATGATGAGGAATATAGACTAGACAGATCCCGTGGCTGGCCCTTTAAATTTTCGTAATCGATTTGATAGTTGAAAAGGTTTTAGATTTCCATTACGTTACACAGGTACGATATCGTACAATTATCTGGCAAGTCCAACGTTTTGTCTATGGAGTATTAATAAGATAATAACAATGTGTTATACATGATACGAACTTCAAAAACCCTTCTGCCCACTGTACGATTGAAAAGAGTCAGATACAACGGATAAATGCGCCGATGAATATGTATTGAATCAGGGAAATGCTAGTTGTCCAAATCTATTTATTTTGACATCATTAATCAATAGTTATGAGCAGATTCTTTAGAGCCAAGGACAAGAACGAAAATGCTTCTGATAATGAAGAAAGCAAAAACACAGTAGACCATCGTGACTTCCAGGTTCGTGATCTGTATAAAAAAGGAATAAACCATATGTCTAATGATAAACTAAGCGATGCAATACGCAGCTTTGAACTAGCTCTACGATTAGATCCGAAATTTGTTGATGCATGGATTAAAAAAGGATACGCTCACTTCCATTTGCTAGATTATTCTTTCGCCATTTCGTCGTATGATATGGCATTGAATATTGATCCAGATAATCATGAAGCATGGAATCTGAAGGGTCTTGCATATTATAAAATGAATAATTATTCCAAAGCTATTGAATGTTGTACAAAAGCGTTAGACGCAAATCCAAATGATGGGATGGTTTGGTACAACTATGCATGTTATCTTACTTTGGATGGCAAAGTAGATGACGGAATGGAAGCTTTGAAAAGAGCCATTGAGATAGATATTTCCCATGCAAAAAAAGCTGTCCGCGATAGGGATTTTGAAAACGCTCGTGCTGAGGAAGGTTTTATGAGGATTATTGAAGTAGTCGTGCTTGAGTCCCTACGGCAGGGCTACGACTATGTCGGTAAAATAGTTTGGGCAACTGGCATGGATACGCAGGATGTTGAAGACGCTATTTTGAGACTAAGCATGAAGGGATTGGTGATAATTAAGCAAAAGAAATCACTGACAGGAAAAGAAGAGTATTACGAACTATCAAGAGACATCTCTGATAGACTAGGACAAGTAAAGCGATCTGGATTTATGAAGCCCAAAGAGTATTCTGCCCCTATTCAGGAAATCAAGGATATTATTGAAATATTAGATAAATCAATTGAATCCATCAAGAATGGAGACTTGAGTCAAACAATCGAAACATTTGACCAATTAACAAGCCCTACCAAGCATGGAAATACCTTGATTGAACAGTTCTTGGATCAGCACCGTGATTTGAGAATATATCAGGTGAGACTGAATGACAAGGGTCAAGACTATCTCGATTCCCACAAGGCTGAATTAACCAGTTTGCTTGAAAACATAATTGAAAAGGTTAGAAACGGTCCCTTATCTAGAACAATATGAAACTAAAATATCCAATTCATTTGGATTTAGAAACTAGCTAGTGTTATCAAGTTTTATAGCTTTTTTGATTTGCTGATTTTGCTTACGATTTCTTTGTATGCCTCAATATTAGATTCCAGATAATTAGAAACAAAATACATTATTCCATATTTTTCACCCATACGAGAAATCAAGTTATTTTTTTCTAACACATCTACATGGTGTTGAACTGCCTTATAATCAAGATTTAGAACTTCTGCCATGCGATTTATGTTAAGGGGAGTTTCCTGTAGCAGGTTAATGATTTTGACTCTATTTTCACCTCCTTTTGAGCCCGCAAATAAATACCACAAAAGTCTTCTGGCAGTTTGGTCCGGCATAAAAATATCTCTATATGCTTTTAATTAAAATTTCAATGCTACACACAGCTAGAACAGTCCGATACATATAATATTAATACAAGATAGAGCGTTAATTCAGTTATGGAGAAAATTTTCAGCGAGGCAAGTGAAAAAGAAATTACGAGGGCTATAGCCCAAATGTTCAATGAGACGTTGATTGAGTATAGTGATTGTGATGTAATTATCATTGGTGCCGGTCCAGCAGGGCTTATGGCTGGAAGAGAATTATGTAAGAATGGAGTTCATACCCTTATCATAGAACAGAATAACTATATCGGTGGAGGGTACTGGGTAGGTGGATACATGATGAATCCTGTAACGGTTAGATATCCAGCTAATAAAATTTGGGACGAGCTTGGAGTGCCTTATAGAAAAATTTCAGATGCATTGTATGCTACTTGGGGACCACATGCATGTTCAAAACTAATTGCTGCCGCCTGTGATGCCGGAGTCAGATTCCTGCAACTAACCAAATTTGATGACCTAGTGTTGAAAAATGATAGAGTCGGAGGGGTAGTCGTAAATTGGATGCCGGTTTCTGCACTTCCAAGAAATATAACGTGTGTAGATCCTGTTGCTCTTGAATCAAAAATAGTAATAGATGCTTCAGGACACGATTCAGTTGCTGTAAAGAGACTAATGGATAGAGGATATGTAAAGTGGAAAGGAATGGAACCGATGTCTGTAACAGGAGAAGATGCAGTGGTGGAATACACTGGCGAAGTTTATCCTGGGCTAATCGCGGCTGGGATGTCAGCAACTGAAACCCATGGGTTGCCGAGAATGGGTCCTACGTTTGGATCAATGTTATTATCAGGCAGGAAGGCTGCACAAGTAGCAATAAGCAAACTCAAGAAAGTACCAAATCCAGATATAAAAGTTAGCTAACGATACAAATAGTGATATACATATGAAGCTATCATATGTACATCTCTACTCTTCTTGTTTCTCAACTCCTCTAACATCTGAAATTTCAAACCAATTACAAAAGATATTTCCTTTTATCAAAATTGACCTGAGATCGTCCGTAGATTATTTTAGTAAAAGCAGTATCGCAGATGATTTTGGAGGAAAATTGGTTACTCAATTGCCGAGAGATGTTGTTCAACAAGCTGAATTCCAAAATTCATCAAGTAAGGTTGATAAAACCATTATATTCATTGATGGTTTTTACCTTCAAAGAATTTACACCAACATCATCGATAAAAATGAGATTCATCTAGAGCACGTACATATCATCTTTGAAGACAAACTGGTATGCACTTTCGATGAAAACGACAGGAGATTTCATGCAAGGCCAATAATTTGTGGCTCCCCTACGATAATATCTATACCTAGTATTGTTGAAGGCCCCGCTAGACCAAAAGCATATTATTTCAAACAGATGATGAAAGATTTGCTCTCTAAAAATAGTAAAGAAATTGATAATGAATTTGCTAATAGATATGTAAGTTATGGTGACCCCAAGCTGCCACAGGTAGCGACAGGATATGCTATTCAAGCTGTTTTTTTTTTCTTACGAATGGTAACCCCTTCTGTACAAATTATCCTTGTAGATTGTTCAATTCCCATTGGCAGGAGGAATTAATTTATTCACAGGTACTAAATCCAGTACTGTGTGATGAACATAGAGGAATATTAGATAAAGCAGAAATAATTTAGCATGGATATCAGTCTAGTTATTTATCATCAGACCAAGCTTTATAGTATCTACTTTAATTCCGAACAAATTATTAAATGGTATAATCTTCTTTCCTCCAGTTAATCATATATGTCAAAAAATGCAAAACATGGCTCCGAAGAGCCGACATATGCAAAGAATTTTTATGATGTGATAATTATTGGTTCGGGACCAGCAGGATTTACTGCAGGAATTTACACCTCGCGTGCAAAGCTCAAAACACTAATAATTTCTGGATCTCTACCAGGTGGTCAGCTAATGACAACTAGTGAAGTTGAAAACTATCCAGGTTTTCCTAACGGAATTTTTGGACCAGAGCTCATGATGAACATGAGACAGCAAGCTGAACGATTTGCAACCACAATAATCGATGACGAAGTACTGAAGGTGGATTTCAAAAAACGTCCATTCTTAATATCAACTCATTCTGAAACCTATGAAGGAAGAGCAATATTACTTTGTACTGGAGCATCACCGAGGAAGCTGGGCATTGATGGAGAACAAGAATTTGGTGGAAGGGGTGTTTCTTATTGCGCCACATGTGACGGCCCATTTTTCAAAGGAGAAGAGATTGCAGTTATAGGAGGGGGCGATACTGCAATTGAAGAGGCAACTTTCCTTACTAAATTTGGTAAAGGGGTCAAGATCATACATAGAAGAGATTTTCTTCGAGCAAGCAAGATTCTACAGGAAAAGGCCTTTGAAAACTCAAAAATTCAGTTCGTATGGAATAATGTTGTAACTAGAATCTCTGGTAATAAGAAAATAGAAAGCATCGATGTAAAGAACTTGACAACAGGCAAGACCCAAAATCTATCAGTAGGAGGATTATTTGTAGCAATTGGTCATGAGCCCAATACCTCGATTTTCAAAGATCAGTTAGAGTTGGATGACAAAGGTTATGTCGTACTTAAGGAAAATACAAAAACTAGTGTAGAAGGAGTTTTTGCGGCTGGCGACGTTCATGATTATCGTTACCGACAAGCCGTCACGGCTGCTGGATTTGGGTGTATGGCGGCGCTTGATGTAGAAAAATGGTTGAGTGAAAATAAATCTTACAAATGAATTAATATTTAATATACAATTCAGGTAGTTTCTCCAATGCAGAAACATAATCATTTTCTGTAACAACATTTTGTTCTTTGTATAGACTCTTGAATTTCCTACCATCATCAGCAAAAATACCTACGATGAATCCTTTATCTATTTTCTTAGAATATTTTAGCATAGATGACATTACAGAACCTGAAGATGGACCTACGAACAATCCCTCCTTTTCAAGTAATTCCTTTACAGCATTAAACGAATCTTGATTTGTAGCAGTCATCCAATCATCAACTATACCCTCTCTGCGTTTGAAAAGGTTGGGCATGGATGATTCCTCAAAGTTTCTCAATCCTTGAAGTAAATGATTCTGTTGTGCTTGAATAGCAATTACCTTCAGATTTTCATTTTTCTCTTTGAGAAAAGTTCCTGTTCCTGTAATCGTGCCTCCTGTCCCACAGCCGGTGAAGAAATGTGTTACCTGTCCATTCGATTGTTCCCAAATTTCAGGACCAGTACTCTCATAATGGGCAAGAAAATTGGATTCATTTTCATATTGATTTGGCATATAATAGATATCGGATCTAGGTTTTGCAATGGCAGTAGCAAGAGCAATGCTTTGATCGGTTCCCGCACCCACACGTGGACATAGATCGTCTGAAGTTTCATGAAGTGTTGCTCCTAGGTTTCTAAGGATTCTTTTAGTTTCTGCACTAACTTTCTCAGGAATAACGATTTCGACTTTATAACCCATTGAAGCAGCTATACCAGCTAAGGCTATTCCCGTATTTCCAGAAGTAGGTTCAATAATGATGCTCTTGTCTTTTACAAGGGAGCCTTTCTTTTCAGCGTCCTTAATCATCCAATAGGCGGCCCTGTCTTTAACGGAACCAAATGGATTATACCATTCTAACTTGGCATAAAATTTAATATTTTCACTGGAGTATGATGAGAGTTCGTGTAGTGGAGTATTCCCTATACGTTGTAATATTTCGGGTCCTATTATGGATGTCATCTAGTTCACTTTGTCTTCTTTATTACAAACTCAAGTTCATTATCTTTCTTTTGCACAGATAACAAATNATGNCCAGTTTTTTCTGCCCATCTNGNTATATCTTCTTCTGATTCNGGGTCATCAGCTATGATTTTGAGTTTGCTTCCAATACCTAATTTTTCAATTTCTATTTTAGTCCTAAAAACAGGTTCTGGACAATATAACCCTCTAACATCAATAACTTTGTCAAAAGATTCTTCATTACCATTGTCGACCGTCATATTCATTACTAACACTATTAATCAAGGCGCTGTTTATATTAAATGTTTATAAGTTAATCAAATTTCACATTGTAAACTTTATTTCAAATTTGAGTCGTGTTAATATATTTTCTAAGATAAGAGTTGAGATTATCTGAATAAATCATCTTTTTTGGCTCTAGTAACTTTCGGTATAGAAGCATCAGTGGAAGAAAAATCGTAACCTCGGACTATTGTTACAGGTACACGTAAAGATTTTCCCATGACAAGTTCAGCGGCTGACGCTATTTCATCAGCAATTGCTATTTCAGTAACCCTAAGAATATTCCCATACATATCAGAATCTCCTATGTAACTCTTAATTGGATTAATGCCTGCTACTCCAATAGCTACGTTAACCTGGCCTTTCCTAAAGGGCCTACCAAAAGTATCGGAAATAATTACGGCTACATTTGTTTTGGTTCTGGACCTTATGTAATTTCTAATCTCCCTAGCCGATTTATCTGGGTCTACAGGTAACAGTACAACATGATTGGACTTTCCCACATTACTGGTATCAATTCCTGAATTAGCACAAACAAACCCATGTTTTGTTTCAGTGATAATGATTTCTCGCTGTATTTTGATTATTTCATTGGATTGCGAAATGATGAGTTCTACGAGCTTGGGATCCTTTCCAGTGCGAGAAGAAATTTTTTTTGATTCTTCAGAAGGAATTATCTTTGTTAAATCTATTGTTCTTCCTTCTGATTTTGATACTATCTTATGTGTTATAACAATCACATCGTTCTCTTTTAAAGACTCTTTGTTTTCTTTAATAGACTTTAATATAAGATTACCTATATCATCTCCGTCCCGTATATCATCGTTAATCAGAATTGAGATGATCTCTACTTTACTTAATTCATGCATAATGAACAATCGACTTATGAATAAAAGATTTCATAACTGCGTCTCTATTGTCTTACCAAATTTCTTTTCCAAAAGATTCAACAGAATTGACAAATCTCTTATTTCGATTGTAGTGTCTGCTCTCTGTTTAACGATGTCAACTGGACAGAAACCTACTGTATAGCCAGCAATGTCAAATAGTTTTAGATCATTTGCTCCATCTACCACTACGACAATATCCTCCTTTTTTATTCCCCATTCTTTTATTGTCGATTTTACTCCCAGTGATTTATCTGAGCTTACGTTAATTTTAACGCCATCTAGCTTTCCATCTCTAAAAATCAACTGATTTGAAAAAATTCTATCCAGATACAATTCCTCTTTGAGTTTATCTGTGATTAAAGTGAAGCCCCCTGAGATTGCTATCATTTTCCAGCCGGCCTTTTTTAGGGCATAGCAGAGCTTTCTTGCACCCGGCATTATTTCCAAGTTATCTGCAATGTACTTGGCATCTTCAAATGAAGTTCCTCTTAAAGCGTTGACTCGTTTTTTGAGTCCTTCTTCCCAGTCTATTTCGCCCCTAATTCCTTGCTTTGTAATATCCCAAATTTCTTTTTCTTTGACAGGACCAAGTTTTTGCGCAAGAACGGGCAGATACTCTGCATTGAGAAGAACGCCTTCTACATCAAAGATTATCAGCATTTTAACTGTAGGTCGAGAGAGTTACGTAACAATATATTAAGTTTATTTAAGCTTTAACACCGTAAGATCCTGTTTCACAATCTCAAATTGAATAATCTGAAAAATTCGTTACTAATTAGTGCTAGTTTCAAGTGAGTTCTTTGGTTGGAACATGGATCAACTCATGTAATTACTTTGACAGGCCAAAACTATCTAATATCTCGCCATCATGAGAAATAAACTGCCCAGAAAGTGTTTCACTGTTGATAGTTAATTTGACAAAGCCGTAATCATTATCGTCCTTGAATTCAACTCCCCCGCCGCTTCTACTTCCTTTTATGTCATAATGTGATTCTCCAGCTGTCCCAGCTTGAACATATAGAGTTGGTTTGTCCGGTAACTTTATGCGTTCATAATTGTGATTATGTCCATATAGTACCAATTGAACACCATATTTATCGATGAGTGGTTGTAGTTTACCTGCCAAATCTTTTTCTTCAGGGTGAATTGATGGACTTGTATATAGAGGCTTATGCATTACAACAATCTTCCACGGCTGTTTCGTGTTCTTTAATTCGTTTTCCAGGAACTGGGTGTTTGCGGAATCGGAATCCTCGGTGTTTAGCAAAATGATCCTAGCTTGTCCTGCATCAAACGCATATAGCATAGAAGGTTGTCCGAATAAACTAGCATACGAACTGCTGTCATGATTTCCCAGTGCTCCCTTAAAGGGAATGCCTGCAGCCTTTAAAGTATCAACAACTGGTTCAAAATCTGATACACTTCCGTATGAATAATCGCCCAGTCCAAGTGCCAAGTTTATTTTGCTATTTATCATAAGATCTACGGTTTCTTTCCAGTTATTATTTCGGGCCGAACCCCAGTCCCCTGCTGCCCCTATATAGTAATTGGATGATCCTGATATTGGGAATATTTTTATGGATACTTCGGATATGCTAGCCCAGCTATTTTGAGTATTTCCATTAACAGTTATTCTTACGAACCTTGCATTAGTATCAGCAATATTATATTTTTCCAGTCCCAGTGAAGAGCCGCTACTCTTGGAGCTAAATACGTTTGAGAACTTTATCCCATCAGTGGAAGTAGATATAACAAAATTATTCTGTCTCTCATTTGCTTTATACCAGGCAATGCTGATGTCACAAATCTTATTACTAGTCCCTAAATCAACCTGTACCCATGAACCCACACCGTTATTGGACCATCTTGTATCCAGATTATCATCAAGAACATTTGTACCAGGAAAACTGGTCTGACTACCAGAAGTTTTCGCATTTTGAATATGACCGTCAACGCATTCAACTTGTGGTTGACTCGAGGCGGGTGCTTTTGCTCTAATCTCAGCAATACTGGCATAATTATTTTGTGTGTTTCCATTGACAGTAATCTTTATGTATCTTGCTAGGTTATCCGAAAATACATATTTTTCATACGATGCTGACTTTCCACTGCTTGCGGTAGATAACACGTTTTTGAACGATTTTCCATCTTGAGAAGTCGATATCACAAAGTTATTTTGACGTTCACTTCCTTTGTACCAAGCAATATCCAAGTTGCAAATGCGCTTGCTAGTACCTAAATCGATTTGTATTGATGAGCCTATACCATAATTAGACCATATAGTGTTGAGATTATTATCAACCAAATTTGACGGTGGTAATCCGACCTGGCTACTTGCCGCAGTTACCTGTGAAATTGGGCTATTAACACAAGATTCGGAAATAGGCATGTAACCATATACCTTTAATTCGCTTATACTAATCCAGTTACTTTGGGTGTTCGCTGTTACGGTAACTCTAACAAACCTGCCCATCTTTGATTGCGTATTGTAATTTTGTTCAGTTAATGAGTTGCCGTCACTCTTGCCAGAAAATACATTAGTAAAAGTTTTACCATCTTTAGATATAGCTATTACAAATGAATTTATGCGCTCATTTCCCCTATGCCAATTAATTCCAATACTGCAAATGACGTTCTCTTTACCCAAGTCCAGTTGAATCCATGATCCTAGACCCAAGTTAGACCAGCGAGTATTGATATTCTGATCGATGGCGTGAGATGGGGGATTTAAAGCGTCAGCTCCATTGGCAGTAATACCACTTACGGAGAGCTTTGAACATGAATTAGCCGAGTTAAATGGGTCGGATTGACCGTAGATATTATTGGATTGAACAAATGTATTGGTAAAAATAAGAACCAAAAATGTAACCACAGACATACAAAATGCCAATTGATTGCCTCTCCATGCATTACATGAAGATAACTTTAGTAAATTAATCACGATGATCTGATTGAAATTTGATATATTTACTTACTATTTAATTTTTGTTGACTGAGCATTCCAATATTAGAATTTAGTATGGGCGATATTTCATCATTCAACAATATAATATAATAGAGATGAGATTACAGGCAAGAGAATGAGATTACAGTTGTAAATCCAATATTGGAAATTGAATCGGAATGTCAATCCATTTGGATATTATTCCTCCTAAAATTGGGTACGTGTTGATATGCAGATACTTATGTTGACAGACCTAGAATTTGAGTGTGTGATTCATACTCTCTAGAAAGAAGAAAATTGTGAAATTTGAATATTTTAGAATTAATTATTCAATCGATACTACCAATACGCGCTCTTACTAACTTCATTTGTCCTATTTTTTTCTACATTGAGATAATCTTTGATTCCTTCCAGGTTCCGAAATATTCCTTCAGGGGCAAATAATGCTGGAGCTTGAGTCGTTGGTAGGTCTACGCAACAATCCTGTTCGAATTTACTTATATGATACTCAACAAATTGTATATTGTTACTTTGTAAAATCTCAATAGCCATTCGAGAACTTTCTGTATCATCAATGAGCAGAACAGGTTTACGAATAACCACGATTTGATTATATGGTTAGATATATTTATTTTCAATTGTTATATCGAGTAATGCAAAAGTAAAGACTCTAAGGTCCGTTTACTAGTCTTGCCGTAGTCATCCCAAATCGGTGTGTAATAGATGGTGCATGTATCTCAGATGTAGTCGTCAAATCGGTGTGTAATAGATGGTGCATGTATCTCAGATGTAGTTGTCAAATCAAGTGGTATACTGATTATCTTGACAAAAACTCACTCATAAAATTTTGAGTTGTTAATATGATTTCTGTCTCCTGACAGTGTCTTGTAGTAAAGAATTTAGTAGATAGGCGCTAAATTTGGAATATTGGCAGCGATTCTAAAACTAAGTTTTCCTTTTGAACTTAAGGCTGATCAGCAAGATGCGGTCGACGCATGGCTCGAAAATAGGTTTAAGGGTTCAATAATTTATAGCACCGGAACTGGAAAAACTGAAATCGCATTTGAATGCGCTCGACGACTAGCAGAAATAAAACACAATAATGAATCAATGTCGTCTTCAAAATATTCCACCGATAGGAAAGTAAATAAAGAATTTACAATTTTATTTATAGTCCCGCGAATTGTTCTTATCGAACAGAACGTAAATCGCTTGATTAGATACGGATTGCCGAGGGAATCCGTTGGAACTTTTTTCGGTGAACAAAAGGAAATAAAGGAAATAACAATAAGTACCTATCAGAGCGTGATTAACCATTTAGAATTAATTAGAAACTCCAATATGATAATTTTAGACGAAATTCACTTACTCAGTGAAACAGCCAAGGAATTTAAGAAGATATTTGACATAATAAATGAAGATCCTACAAAAGCAGTATTAGGACTAACCGCTACCATAAATGAGGATGATACTCGCTATAATACAATTATTAGAATATTGCCACCTGTAAAGAAATATATGATAAAGGACGCGGTAACGGATGGAAGATTAGCCAAGCCACAAGTTGTATCCGTACCTGTAAACTTTACTGAATCTGAAAAAAAAATCTATGTTGAAACCTCTAGAAAAATATCCTTTCTATCACGAAAGCTAGGAGTATTTGATCCGAAAAGAATTTCGGTTTTTTTATTTAAAGGTGGGTACAATGCAAAATTGGCAAAATTGTGGTTTGAAAATGTTAGAAAAAGAAAAGAATTGCTCAGCTCTGCGCAGAACAAGTTACTATTCGCAGTAAGGATCGTACAGAAGCATCCTTTTGAACCCATCATGATATTCAGCGAGACGATTGAATCAATAAAGAAATTAGAAGAGGTACTTGAATCAAATGGAATAACATCAAGATCCATCCATAATAAAATACCTTCTAATCAAAGAAAGAAAATATTGCATGCATGGGGAAAAGAATACTATCCTCTGTTATCAGTGCACACGCTTGAAATAGGATATGACATCCCTGAGGTAAGGATAGCAATAATAATATCGAACAGTTCAAATTTTAATCAAGTTGCGCAAAGAATCGGCAGAGTGATAAGAAAAACAAATAGAAAGAACTCTGCATTGATATATGTAATTTATATAAGAGATTCGAAGGATAGCAGTACTCTGCGCATGGTAAAGTCCACTGTGGAACTTTCAGACAGGGATAATCAACTAACATTAACATCATTTGGAAGTTGACGCCAGACTACAAACTGTGTTGAATCATGCGACGTATGGCAGTTTTTTTCTGTATGAAATAAAGTACTGAAAATTCACATCTCTATCTTCATATGTCTTCTTTGACTCGTTTGAGTTTCTGAAGTGCCGCTTGACACAATTTCTATTAATCTTGCTTGATTATTGTCATTCTTTGGTCTTAGTAACCTTCCCAATCTTTGAATAAATTCCCTACTACTGCCGCTTCCACTGACTAAAATTCCTAGTTGAGCATCAGGAACATCGATTCCTTCATCCAACACTTTTGAGGTAACAATTGCCTTATACCTACCGTTTTTAAAACTTGTAAGTACATCTTCCCTTTCCTCTTTGGAAGACTTGTACGTAATAAAGGGGATGAGGAAATTGTTGGATATTTCGTAAACAAGTTTGTTGTGTTGTGTAAAGATAATTGTCTTGATATTTTTGTTTTCAGATAATATTTTTCCAATTTCGGTCAATTTAGATTTGCTGTTTAGGGCAATGTCCATTGCTTTATTCCTAGCTACTAGTGCGCGTCTGGCAAAATTATTCTTTGCCGAGATCATGATTAGTCGTTTAAAGGCGCCACGTGAATTCATTCTTAATCCAATTTTTTTCAAACAAGTATGGTAAATTATCATATTTTCTTTATATTCCAGATTTTCCTCTTTTGACAAGAATGTTTGTTTTCTCTCAATAGTATAGTTTGCAAGATAATTGTGTTTAGCTAGTTCCTTAGCAGTAATTTGAAATCTAGACTTTCCAATTAGATAGGGGAAATCTTCATCCAGACGGTCTTCCCGTTCTATGGTAGCAGTAAGACCCAATCTGATTGGTGCTACCAACATTTCTGCAATGAGTCTATATGATGGTGCAGGTAAGTGATGAACCTCATCAAATATCAAAAACCAGAACTTGTTACCGATTGATGGCGCCTTAATATAGGCAGAATCATAAGTGGAAACAGTAATTGGTTGAAGATTTTCAATTCCCCCACCAATTTGTCCTATCTCAATATCGAAATTTCTTGAGAGTATTTTAGTCCATTGTTTGATAAGATCAAGAGTAGGAACCACTATTAGAGTTGGTGAATTTACAATTTCCATAATTTTCAATGCAACCATGGTTTTTCCAGCTCCCGTAGGAAGTACTATTGATCCTGATTTCACTTTATACCAATTTTCAACAGCTTCTTGTTGATAATCGCGCAGCTTTACATTGATTCTTGATAAATCTTTTAGAGGTAACAAATCCAGTACTCTGTTATCATATCCGATGTTCTTGTCATCAAGATATTCGATTATTTTTTTGTAGTTAAGACCATATGAGTACAGCGTATTTGTCATTGGGTCAGCGGTACAATATGGCAAAGTGTCAAGTCCTGTTACTATTATGACGCCATTCCGATATTCGAGTGTAACAAGCTGAGAACTCAATTAATATTCTACTAGAGGGCAACCATTTTTAAATCATGTCCAAGGAGCGGCTCGACTCCTCTGAGTTAAGATACTGCATATCACGAAATAACCAACGGTTGCAAGAAAAAAAGTAAGTCTAGTAATTGTCGAGTTATCTAATCAGTTATTTAAATCCACATCGAAGGGTCGTTACTAAATACTGTTGTTCTTTGCAATAAATCTATTTCAATACTAATTTTTTCGAGTATCTTATCATTCGATTCAATACAGACATCTGTCGCAAACTTGTCATCTTCCTGGACTCTATTAGTGGGAATCTCCATAACCCTTTCTGTAGTTATTTTGATACCTTGTTCCAGATCTGAATGCTCCTCCAACTGATCTACGTTCGAGCTCATCGTATTGTATATTACAAGACATACTAGTAATAATCATTAGTTAAAACTATTTGTCAAAGCAACTAATGAAATTGAATTTACTTTTCCATTTTAACACAGATTAAAAATTTTTCAATAGAGTTAGCGGTGCCTCTGATCTTAGTTTATTCAACACAGCAATGAAATATGCAAAAAAATTCGAAAAAGATATTTCACGAAATGTAGTAAGATAATATATGGTGGTTTGAAATTAAAAACTAGTACTACTAATTGATGAACAGGTCAAACGACACAATTGATAGAATAAGAGATGAGGTCATAAAATGCAAGCTGTGCATCTTGTGTACGAGTAGAACTAACGCAGTTCCTGGCGAGGGTAATTCTAAAGCGAATGTTATGTTTATCGGCGAGGCTCCTGGAAGAAATGAAGATGAGAAAGGTAGACCATTCGTAGGGATGGCCGGAAAAATCCTCGATGAGTGCTTGGACAATGTAGGTATAGTCAGAGCAAGAACATATGTAACTAATATTGTAAAGTGTAGACCTCCTAACAACAGAGTTCCAAATGATGATGAACGACGTCTTTGCAAAAACTATCTTGAAAGAGAAATTTCAATTGTATCTCCAAAAATAATTTGCATATTAGGCAGAACAGCCTATCATTCAATGCTTGGAGGAGCATCGATACTCGGAAATCGTGGCAAATTTGTTGAGAGAGATGGGAGACTTTTTTTTCTCACAATACATCCAGCGGCAATAATCTATAACAATAAACTTAGGGATACTCTAGAAAAAGACTTGCGAACACTGGTTACAGAGTGCAGTCGACTGGACATACCCATTTAACTTGTAAATTTATCACTCACTCAAACTGTTAACCCTTTTAGAAATTCTCAGCTCGCTTCTTTAGCGCCAGGTTCATCTTTTCGAAACCTTCACTCAGATTCTCATCTAGCTTATTTCCAACTAGTTTCACTCCTAAACCACTGAATAATTCTTTGTGAAAAAATGCAAGTTTATTGTCAGCGGTTTTATCAATAAGAAATATGCGTTCCCCGTCAAAAATACCAGGCAGGAATGATTTTCCCTTCCATCGAAGTTCTTTATTTATCTCGAATCTAGTAATGGTAGGATGGTATATTCTCTGTTTTCCCCCCATTGTGTGAATTTGGACTTTAATCTTGGCCCCTAATTTGGCATCTCCCTCAACTTTTGTCATGAACGGGTTCCATAACTCGTATTCTTCAAAATTAGTAAGTATGTCCCAAATTTTTTCTGGAGTACAATCCACTATGATATGAGTTTCTATCGCCTTCAATTACACTATGAGTGA
>Ga0065707_10000538_pt1 | contig 42818 bp, 46 predicted proteins | sample SwiRhicommuniRL3_FD_59094 | JGI IMG/M metagenome (GOLD analysis project Ga0065707, IMG submission 59094) | Switchgrass rhizosphere bacterial communities from Rose Lake, Michigan, USA - RL3 v2 (version 2) | ecosystem: Host-associated > Plants > Roots > Rhizosphere > Soil | place: East Lansing...
CTCGGTCGCTTTCCTCGCTAGCTCAATTGGCAGAGCGGGCGGCTGTTAACCGCTAGGTTCGAAGTTCAAGTCTTCGGCGAGGAGCTAAAGACCTCAAGGCGAGGTCTTTTTGTTTTAAGCTTTGAGATACGCTTCAGACCCTTGTTTAGAAACTTTTGACAAAATCTGCCTTGGCTTTTCGGCTGCCAATAACTAATTATTATTTAATATACCTTCGAGTAAACCGTGCTACTATGAATTAAGGATTTTTGGGAAAAATGCAACTAGATGATCTGTTTTGGATACTACTAATGATAGTTTCGCAGGTACTTCCTGTATTACTAAAAGACATCTTATTGCGTTTAACTAGAAAAAATACTTAAGCTTTCCATAATATCCACAGCCAAAGAAACTCCTCATGGAGTTTCTTTTTTTCAGCCACTCAACAAACTATAACATCTTGCTTCATTTTTCGTTTATGTGGATGACTAATCTTCATAGGTTAGGAAAGGAGTTACTATGGCTAGGTATAGCAAAAAGTCAGGGGAAGAAGTTAAGAAGGCCGTACACAAACAGAAGAAAGGCGAGTTGAAAAGCGGTAGATCAGACAAGAAAGTGACAAGCCGAAAACAGGCAGTCGCCATTGGGCTTTCTGAGGCCCGCAAAAAAGGCGCCAAAGTCCCAAAGAAGAAATCGTCCAGCAAGAGTAAGTAACAATAATGAGTGAAGACCCCGTTAGGGGTCTTCTTGTTTAAGTCTAGAACAACGCTCCAAGCGCCGGGGACGGCGGCTGGAGCAATCTAAGCTTATTCTCTGTTAAGGTGCTTGCGCGATACTCTTTATCAGAATATGAATGGGGAACATTTTGTCTTATGTAACAGTCCTCAACAAAAGGAGGCCGATATGAAAAAGTTGATTGCCTTCACGATTCTCGTCGTATTTCTCTCTGCGTGTGCGCCGATCATCCCTGAAAGCGGCGGTAGTGTGTCCACACCGATAATAATCACTGCGGAGGTGAGCACAGTCGTCGCAGCGACGGTGGGTACACCTCCCACGGAAGGTCCCTTCCCAACGCCTGCGCCGCCAACCCCGATTCCCACGCTTCCCTCTTCCAGCCTCTCTCCGACGGAATTGAAATACAAAGTTCTGGATCAATTCCCAGATTTCTTCTTTTGCGATCCTGATTTCTATCCTATCGCACACGATGATGAAACAGTTCTGGCGCTGACACAGTTCTCTGCCCTACAAGCGGATCAGGAGGAATTCCAAGCGATCCTGAGTCACAACGGACTTTCCGAAAGTACAACGTTTACCGATGAACAGAAATTGCTTATTTATCGTGAACATAAAAAAATAAACGCCATCTATTTTGAGCTGCTGAACGACAAATATCAATTTCAAATCCAGACTGGCTCAGAAGGACAACAAGGTTCATTTATTACCGGAACAATTGATGGGAATGGCTCGATTGAAGTCCAAAAACAGGAGCAAGGTTTTCCCACCTGTCCCATCTGTCTTTCCGCGGGAACGTTGATTGACACGCCGCGCGGCGCTGTCCATGTAGAAAATTTACGGGTTGGAGATTCGGTCTGGACGACGAACAGATCGGGCGAACGCGTCCCGGGGACTATTTTGAGGACTTCGCGCGTCCCCGTTCCATCCAGCCATCAGGTTATCCACGTAATTTTGAGCGATGGACGTGAACTCTGGGCCTCGCCCGGTCATCCAACGGTTGATGGAAAAATGCTGGGTAATTTAGAAGTAAATGATCTTCTAGATGGAGCGCGCCTGATTAAGGTCGAGCGCCTACACTATACTGGAACTGCAACCTACGATCTGTTGCCATCCGGAGGAACGGGCTTTTACTGGGCGAATGGAATATTGGTAGGCAGTACCCTGGCTGGCAAATAATATTCGCCACAGATGTTTTATTTAGATATTCAATGTTCCAGCGCGCCTTGAAACTCGATTTCATTTCCAGAATATTTCTCGCGTCGAATAAAACGAATCGTGTCTCCAGAAAATTGGATCCTATACTCGAACTGCACCATCTCACCGATCACAATATCGTCTACAACAAATGTATCCTGCCTTGAATCAAAAGACGGCGAATGGTTCGCCGTCTTTTGATAAGCTAATCAGCGTTTACTGTTCAACTGTTTTTGTTTTTGTCCATAGATCACCAGCACGTGGGAGGATGAAGTAATCCAGGCCGATATATCCAGCGATCTTCCAGGCGAGCACCAGCAGGACCGCGAGACCGAAGAACACACCGTTGACACTGGCGGAGCCAGCCATGATGAAATTCCAGTTCATAAAGCCACCGAAGAAAGCGGTCAGGCCGACGAAGATACCTGCGATCAAAGCGATACCGATGAGCAATTCGCTGACTGCAACAACCTTAGCGAACCAGGTGTAGGCTTGGGCATCCAGCGCGGCCTGTAGGAAAGTGCGATACCAGGCAAATGAAATTGGAGGACGTCCTTCGGCAGGGATTTGAACCGCGCCCATCCAGAAACCTTTCAGCGCTTCACCTGTCTTCATCCAGGCGGGATTGCTCAGTTTATGCAGGCTTGCCTCGATCCATTGCCAGCCGAGCCAGACACGGACAGCCAGCCAGAGAATAGAGAAGCGTTTGTCACTGAACAATAAATTGATGAACGAGGGAGTTTCGAGCGTTTGACCTTTGCGGGTAAGAACATAAGCAGACATTGTTAAGTTTCCTTTCTGAATTTTTATCAAACTTACTTATGCACCTAATTTACACCTTTCAGGTCTTAATTATCAGTGATGTAAATCACAATTATGACAGGTTGTGTCCATTTAATCATATGACACTTGTCATAAATCTTACAAAAGTTGATGACGCTAGATTAACAATTGCTTTGAAAACTTCCGTTTGCTATAATGATTTTGTTTCACAATTCCTATGCTGGTCTCAAAAAGGAGAATCAACATGCGAGGATTCATTTTCGATGATGCCATTCGTTTCAGGCTGGCCACTCAGCAGGAGGATACCGGTGCCAAACTCCAGGTATTCTTTGGCGTGCTCCTTGGCGTCCTTTTGCGGTGGATCGTGGTGGATGTGTTCAAGAATCAGGCTCCCTGGAATTTATCTGTGGTGATTGCTCGTATTGTGGTTGCGCTGGTTGCAACGATCTTTGTCTTTTCAGGATACTGGCAAAAGGTAAAAGAACAACCGGCCGGGATGCGCTTCCTGAATGCACTCGTGTATGGTGTTTCCATCGATGCCCTCGTGGGTCCGTGGACGTATTAGGAGCAGAATCAAATGAACTCTTTTCACTTAAATGATGCAATTCGCTTCAGACTATTGACACAACAGGAAGATACCAGCGCTAAAATACAAGTGTTCATCGGCGTTTTTCTGGGTACTCTCCTGCACTGGATTTATGGCATTGCAGTGAACGTAATTCGAAATCAGGCTCCCTGGTGTTTCGGAACCTGGACGACTATTCTTATCCGCCTTGGGGTGGCTTTGGTCGTCACCTTTTTCGTTTTTTCAGGGTACTGGCAAAAGGTGAAAGATCAACCCGCCAGTATGCGTTTCTGGAATGCACTGGCTTATGGAATTACCACTGACGTGCTTGTGAATGCCTGGTTGCCAGCCCCTACCTGTTGAGTCCCGAAATCTGTAAATGTAAATAAAAACAAAAGAGAGAAGTTCAATCTTCTCTCTTTCCTTTTTGTTCACTCTTTTCGCTGCTTTTTGAGTCGCTGGTCTTGGTATTGCTGTTGCTTTCTTCCTTTTTCTCAGGCTTACTCTCGCGAGACGAACTTCCAGATGGCGATCGATTGTCAGTGGCATAAAACCCTGAACCTTTAAAGATCACCTTCGTAGGTGTGATGACTTTTCTCAATGTTTTCTTGCGGCATTCGGGACAAATCTTCAGAGGCGCATCATTAAAGAATTGATGACGCTCGAATTGCACGCCACAAGATTCACAGCGATATGTATAAATCGGCATACGTTCTCCTTGCTATTCAACCAGCAGCGGATTATAGCGCGCGCCGGAAGCGAAAGCAAGGGAACGGCCGTAAGAAGTCCGTTAACGGATGCCGCTGTCGTACTTCACAACGATCTGTGTGTATTGACTGGCGCCCACCACAATGGATTGATCCGCAGCCAAAGGCATTCCATTTGGCGATTCGGGATGCAGAACATATTCTCCCGGCACGAGCGGAATTTTGAAATGCCCCGCTCCATCGGTTTGGAATTGCAGGATTGTTCCACCATTCGGGCTGTTGACCGTTATCGTGGCTTGATAGGGCTGGTCAGGACAGCCCTGTCCCTGCTGTGCTACCGGACACATTGGTCCCATCAGCACTTGACCCTCGATACCACTCTCCCTCGGCGCGGGATTGTGGAAAGACCAGGTCGCAATCAATAATATCGATATACCAACTAAAAACTTTATATTCATGGCGGCTCTCCTTCTCTCTATCCTTTCAACTCTTGAAGAGCCGGATTTGTTCCCCGTGCGAAGATAAAAACTTGTTACTATTTAGTAACAAGTTTATCGTTCATATCGCTGTCCCTAGCCTTACTTTTTAACTACGGCACAATCGTAAGTGCGGGCAAGTCATATTCATCCTGTCGCCAGGGTAAATGCAAAGCGAATGCTCTCAAATCCTCTGATCCCCTTACAGCCTGACGGTAAAGATAAAATAAATTCTTGTTGCCTTGCAAGGTATCATTTCCGAGTCCCATTGCAGCGATATAACCGGCTTGATGAACATAATGAAGCGAATCGCTGTCGTATGCCCCGAATGGATAGGCAAAACTCAAAACGGGAATCCCCAGCAGAGATTCTAGCCGCCGGCGCGACTCGACGATTTCATCCATTTGGCGGGCCGGATGCGCCGTCAAATCCGTGTGACTGAGGCCGTGGCTGCCAATCTCCCAGCCTGCGGCATACAGGGCGCGGATTTGATCTGCATTCATATGATTTCTGATACCCACGTAGTGGTAAACGATATAAGACGCTCCTGTAAAATTATATCGTTGCATGATTGGCAGAGCATTCTCATAGATGGTTTCGCTGCCATCATCAAAGGTCAGAAGGATTGGCTTGGGAGGCAACTCCGCGCCTTCTTTGATCGCTTTCACGAGCAATGCAATGGAGATGGTTTTATATCCCCATTGATACAGAAGATTCAGTTGCTGATCAAACGCATCCGGTGAAACATAATAGACCGTGTCCCCCTGTAGGGAGAACCCAATATGATGATAAAGCAGGATTGGCACAATGACCTGGTCCGGCCCTTGCAGGTACCATTGCGGTTCCCCAGTCAGCGTTGGGGTAAAAGTGGAAGTAGGGGAAGGTGTTTCTGAAGGCAGGAGGGTAGGCGTATTCGTAGGAAAAAATATTGGGGTAATGGTAGCGGGCGGAGTTGGCGAACGGAGCGGGCCCGCTGTCCAGGTTGGTTCTATGATCGGTGTAGGTGGGGCTGCAAAACTTAATCCCCCACAACTAATGAGCAGGAGTGTGAATCCTGCTATCCAAATAAAAAATTTTCTTGTCATTGCGAGGAAGGTGATTTTCCTGACGACTGCATAGCGTGCCTGTGGGCAGCAATCTCCTTGAAAATAGACATATTACTCTATCATGGGAGATTGCTTCGCTACACTCGCAATGATGGGATCTTAGAGTGGATGATTCAAATCCCAGAGGATGCGCAAGCCTTCCAGCGTGAGCCAGGGCGCGATGATCTGAATCACATCCGTTTCCTGGGCGACGATCGCGGCCAGCCCGCCTGTGGCAATCACTTTCATCTCCACACCAAGCTCTTTGCGGAAGCGTTCGACCATGCCCTCGACCATGCTGACGTAACCAAACAGCAAACCTGCCTGCATGGCGTGGACCGTGTTTCTACCAATCACAGAAGGTGGACGCTGCAGGTCAATACGCGGAAGTTTTGCCGCGTTGACAAAGAGCGCTTCTGTGGCAAGCGTGATGCCAGCCGTGATGGCCCCACCCAGGTATTCTCCCTCTTTGGTGAGGGCATTGAATGTTGTGGCTGTTCCAAAATCGATCACGCAGGCCGGGCCGCCGTACAGATACATCACTGCCACTGCGTCGGCAATCCGATCGGCGCCTACTGCCTTTGGGTCTTCATAGCGGACTTTAATTCCAGTCTTGATACCAACATCCACAATGAAGGGATCTTTTTCAAGGTATTCCCGGCATGCCTGGATCACGCGTCCCGTAAGCTGTGGTACTACAGAAGCCAGACAAATTGCTTTGATATCCTTGATGGTATGCCCTGCATTTTGCAAAAGCCCTTGAAATTGCAAACCATATTCGTCAGGCATGCGGGCATGGTCTGTTGCCAGCCGCCAATGCGCGCCAAGGACATTACCTTTATATAAGCCTAATGTGACGTTGGTATTGCCGATGTCAATTGTAAGGAGCATAAGATTCCCTGAAATGAAAAGAGGAACGATTTTGTGGATTTTACCACCCGTTCAACTTTTGCCGTGATAGGATATTTGTTATTGGATGGCTTCAATGATCTCCGCAACCATATCAAACTTGGAGAACTGCGGCATGATGTAGACACCTCCTGCCCACGCCTTGAGCTGGTGGATCAATTCGACAGCCAGTTCCACCCCGGCCTTGACTCCGCGCTCTGCGTCTCCTGCAGCCTCGATGCGTTTCCGCGTTTCCTCAGGGATAGAAATACCGGGCACTTCATTATGAAGGAAGTTTGCGTGCCTTACATTGACCAATGGCAGGATGCCCGCCAAAACAGGTTTGTTCAGCTTTCCATATTTTGCTTCATATCGTTCGAGCAGGGATGGGCCATCCTCCGCGCGATAGATGGGTTGCGTGATAAAAAAGTCTGTGCCGGCATTGACCTTGCGATGCAAGTTCTTGATCTCCCTTTCCAGGTCGGGTGGGCACAAATTTAGCGCCGCGCCCACGAAGAAATTCGTGGGCTGCCCAATGCTCGTCCCCGAATGGTCTACACCCACGTTGAAGCCCTGTTTAATGAGCTTGATAAGACCGGATGGGACAAGATCGTAATTATCCATTGCTTCGGGGTAATCGCCGATGGAAGTTGGGTCACCCATCACGACAAATACATTGTGGATGCCGAGCGCGTGCGCGGCCAGCAGATCGCCCTGAACGCGCAGCAGATTGCGTCCGCGGGTGGGGAAGTGGAGTGTGGTCTCGACGCCAACTTTGCGCTGCACAACATCACAGACGGCCCAGGCAGACATCCGCATGCGCGCCATCGGAGAGTCGGCAACGTTGATGACATCCGCGCCCGCGTCGGCGAGGAGAGAAGCGCCTGCCAATAGTTTGTGAGTCGAGAGGCCGCGCGGCGGATCCATTTCCACAGAGATGGCGAATCCACCCGAAGTCAGTTTCTGTGCGAATTGAGTCGGCTGCTCCTGGATTGTTTCTGCAATCTCGTCTTGAGGCAGAACAGAGATGTGAGGTTGATCCATTTGGGGTGCGGTATCGAGTGCTTTTCGCATCGCCGCGATATGCTGTGGCGTGGTGCCACAACATCCACCCACAATGCAGGCGCCTGCCTCTCGAAAGGAAAGCGCATACTCACCGAAGTAGTCAGCATCCGCGGGATACATGATGCGCCCACCTACCTGTTCGGGCCAACCTGCATTCGGCTTCACCCAGAATTTCACAGAGCGGTCGGGCACAGCCTGAACCATTTGCTTCAAAATGCGCAAAAGTTGAGCAGGACCACCAGAACAATTGACCCCGATCACGTCAACCGCGGCCTCCTTGAGCAGACGCGCCACTTTCGCTGGGTCATCGCCCAGAACAGTTCGGTCGTCGCGCGTGAACGTGACCGAGGCAACAATTGGTAAGGGTGAGTCATGACTCGCCGCTATCTCCTGCGCGGCCCTGATCGCCTCGCGAATTTCATAGAGGTCGCTGAACGTTTCGAGCACGATCAAATCTGCGCCTGCACCTGCCAACGCCTGGATCTGTTCTGCGAACGCGGCGCGCGCCTGGTCGGGTTGGACGCGTCCGAACGGAGCGATTCGGACTCCGAGTGGCCCAACATCGCCCGCAACCAGCACATCTTTGAAAGAGGCAGCCACCACGCGTTTTGCCAGGTCTACACTTGCCTTGTTAATCTGGATCACCTGATCTTCCAATCCGTGTTTCGCGAGTTTGAAACGGTTTGCCCCAAAAGTGTTGGTAATGATCAATTGTGCACCGGCTTCGATATAGGCACGGTGGATCTCAGCCACGGAAGATGGTTTGGTGAGATTAAGTTCGTCAAAGCATTTTTCAAAGCCAACGCCATGGGCATGCAGCATGGTTCCCATCGCGCCGTCGGCGAGAATAGTTTCGGTTGAGAGTCGTTCCAATAAATTCATCTTGTTTTCCTTTATGGTTTTCTAATCACAGCGAACACAGCCCCTTCGCGCGTTACCGTGTAAACGATTGGTGCTTCTGGAAAGGAAGTCTTTTCCAAGTTGTAACGAGCGAGAGTCACGACAACATCATAATGGTCAGTTCGTTCCGCTTCCTGAGGAGAGTAAATGTGAAAGTCCGAACGAGCGAACCTATTAAAGAGATGTGCAGGTCCATCCACCCATACATTTGCATTCGGCGGTGCGATGCGGTTGGCTTCATTTGCTGCTTCACGATAGGAGGTTGCCCAGTAATCCAGTTCAAAGCGATCGACCACTCCTTTTGCGCCACCGACAAATTGATTGTAGTAAACATATTCATATGGATGCAGTCTTACCGATGAGATGAGACCTGGCAGAAGAACGAAAACGAGTAACACACTTTGCAACACAGGTTTTCGAATTGGATCAAAAGCCAAGCCTGCCATAAAAAAGATGGGGGGCACGATAAAAAAGGATTGGCGAATATTATCGTAAAGGGTTGGACGCAAAATGATGAAGCTGAGGAGAGGCAGGATGAACCAGACGGCGGTCAAGGCCAACAATTCGAGGTTTTCCCTTCGCTTCTTTACGATGCCGAAAATGGCTGCCGTTAAACCAACGAGAAACAACAACCAGACCGGTTCCGTCAATTGGATCGCCAGAAAGGTTGGCACATAGGAGCCCGGCAGGTCATTGGCTGGATATGTCTTCCCGTTAAACAGAACCTTTCCCGGCCACGGATGATGTGCCATGACCTGGACTGTTTCGAAAAAATGGCCAATGGGATCCGGCCAAAGATAAGGCCAGGTCAGATACATTGCAAAGATGGCAATCACCGCATATACAGCGATCACCAGCCAGGCTTTCACACCTGATTTCCATAAAATATAGCCAGCGACGAGAATTCCAGCCCATATACCAAAGATGCGAATAGAGACTGTCAAGCCAAGGAGAACGCCGGCCGGCAAAATAATTCCAAGTATCTGCAGCGCGGCAGGGAAATGACGGCGATAAAGCCAAATGAGAATTCCAGTAATTATCAGAAAATAAACCAGCCGCGCTTGCAAAAAGAGCACGAAAAATTTCTCGATATAGATCTCTGGGGCAATACGAAGTATGCGGGGAATAATGCGCGTGATTAATGAAGGTTCGCCATTCGCTGCGGCACGGACGGCACCATCCAGCCACTGATGGATCAGCGGTGTGCCACCAAAGAGCAGAACAATTGAAACGAGCCATAGGGTAGTTGAAGCGACCAACAGATGGCGCGTGCGTGGCGGCAAGCCTCTCCAGGCCGCGCAGGCAGATTCGAAAACGGAAGCAGTTCCAGGTCCAAAAAGAGAATCGGACAATCTCATCCCGAGATATACACTGAGCAGGAAAAGCGAGAGGAGAGGAATGTCCTTGGGGTTGATGAAGGCATGTCCCCAAAAAAGCGGCTGTGTGATGAATAGAAGGGTCGCGCCAAAGGCCGCGTTTTGACTCATCCAACGAGTGGCAAGATGGTAGAACGCCCACATACCGATCAGGAAAGTAACGAAATAGACCAAGTGTTGTATGTCCACGGCCCGTGTATTGGGAAAGATCTGTGTTCCCGCTTTTTTAAGGAGGGTCGTGAACATCATGAAAGCAGGGCCATAGTTTTCAAAGTGGTCCCCTGTGACCGGAATAGTTCCATGCTGGGGCCACATCCCGTAGGCCTTCAGCGAGTCGGATGCGTAATCATATAACTTCAACTCATCCCAGGACTCGCCGTAATCTTTGAAGGTGATAAGTCCGATCAGGAGGCTGAGGGCCAGCAGGATTGTCAGAGCCAGGTTTTGTTTCATGGAGATAATTGTTTGATCACAGCCAGGACCGCGCCCGCGCGTTCGACTGAATAAATCACTTTTGCCTTGGGATAGGAAGTCAAATCTTGATTATAGCGGCTTGTGGAAATGAAATAATCATAGGCCGCCTCGAGATTGCTTCCAGCCTGTAACTTCAAATCAGGTCGCAGGTATGGTTCAAGTAAATAAGTAGGACCGTCCCCTCCAATTTTGGCATTTGCAGCAATATTATTGTTCATCCAAAGCGCGGCTTCGTGATAGGAGGTGAACCAGTAATCCAATTCAAATCTTCGCAAGGCCCCTCCTGTGCCGCCCACGAAGGAGTTATAGTACAGATATTGATAAGGATGAAGCCGAACAATTGAATAAATTCCAGGAAAGGTCAATGCAATGAGTAATGCTAAACGGAGCGCCACAGGTTTAAGGATGGAAAAGATGTAGTCAAGTGCAAGACCGGCCAACAGAATCAGAGATGGAAGGATGAACAGGATCTGGCGAAAATTATCATACATGGTGGCCCGAGACAGCACCAAACTAATAAGTGGAAGGAGCGCTCCAATCACGACGACCAGGAAAAAATCCAGTTTGATGCGTTTGCGAAAAATGGAAAAAATCAATAGAGCAATTCCAAGATAAATCAAAACAAGAAGGGACTCAGTCAATTGAATGTTGATCAAGGTTGGCAAGTAGGAAATCGGAAGTTTTTCGGCATCATAGAATTGTCCATTGAATAAAATATGGCCCGGCCATGGAAAATTAACCATCAGGACGAGGCTGTCCATCCAATGACCGATAGGACTCGGCCAAAGATAAGGCCAGGTAATAAACATAGCGACCGTTGTGCAGATGAGATAGGCAACAATTACAGGCAGCGATTTTTGACCCAGTGTAAGAACAAGATAGAGAATGACGATCAGTCCTGGCAAGGGACCGAGCAATCGAATGGACATGGTCATGCCAAGCAGGACGCTGGCCAGGATGAGTTCTGGCGAACGAAGAAAAGGAAGGCTTTCTTTCATGGTGAAGCGGGGAAGAGAAAATTTTACTCTGCTCAAATTCCTATGCTGATCCACTTTGGGTTTAAGAGAAACATCAATATTCTGTGCTCCTAAAGAATCAGCGAGACGAAATCCACTCCAAAGCGTAAAGAGAAAAAAAACCATGAAAGGGATATCCTTGGGATTAATGAAGGCATGTCCCCACAAGAGAGGCTGAAATGTATACAACAGGAGAATACCCAGAGCACTCCATGGCTCGAACCAACGTCTTGCCAGGGAATATAAGCACAAACCGCCGAGTTGAAAAAGAAAGAAATAGGAAAAATGCCAAATATTCGCCGCGAACAGATTTGGAAAAATCGGTTTTAGAAAGCGAATGACCAATTCCGGGAAAATAATAAATGCCGGGCCGTAATTAGGAAGGTCATGTGGGCCGAAAGCAGGAGAATACGCAATCGCGAAAAAAGACTGATAAGCATCTACGGTATTTTGAGCATAGAGATAATAATCCGGTTCATCATAGCTGATCCCAAAATCGCGAACAATGAAAAGCCCGATGATGAGGTTGGTGATGAACCAAAAGATGAGGAGATATTTTTCTGCTTTGCTCATGTAATTTTTTATCGAAGTAAAAAGTAGGCAGGTACATATGGAAACACATATGGACTTGGGTACCTGTTTCCCTGGATCCTCTACTTTACACTGGAATTCTTCATATCTTTTGCTGTTGCCAGCAGCGTGCCATCACGTTGGATTAAGATCACATCCTTGACTTCAGGATGTAAATCCCAAGCTTGCCAGCGGGCCACCTGGACTAGGTAATCGTAGCCGTTATTTAGATCCAGCGTGCTATTAATGACTTTGTCTATAACCAGGTCGGGCCGGGCATATCTGGCAAAGAGGCCGGCCGAGCGTGTGACGATGATGGTCGCTCCGCGTGGGGCGAGTTCGTTCATTTCAAGTGCCGCCTCACGGAGAGAAATCCGCCAGTAATCCAACTCATAGCGATCGCGGACACCGGCCGGGCCGCCCACCAGGGAGTTATAGTAAACGTACTCATATGGATACAGTTTTAGAGTGGAATAAACACCCGGCAAGGCGATCGCTGCAATCAACAACATGCGGGCCCAGCTTTGGGTTATTTTGCTGAAGAACTGTTCCAGAGCAAGCGCCGCGAGCATGAATATGGCCGGCGCCAGGAACAAAGCCTGGCGAAAGTTATTGTAAAGCGGTGCATTTAGCAGGATCAATCCAAACAGCGGGAAGGCAAATCCAAGTCCGATATAAAGCAACAGGTCTGTCCGCAGCCGGCTACGCATAAGCTGCCAACCCAGGATGCCAAGTCCTATATAAACACCCAGAAGTAAAGGCTCTGTGAATTGAATATTCATCAGGACCGGCAAATATGAGTGTGGCAGCTCAGTGGCACCATACAAATGACCATTGAACAAAACGCGTCCCGGATAATACGGAAAATTCGAGATAATGCCTAAACCTTCCAGGTAACGCTGGATCGGCGATCCCCAAAGGCGAGGCCAAGCTACGTACGTCACAATCCCTGCCACTATAAAATATGCGATTGCTGTTGTCCATGCCCGGGAGCGGACTTTTGCGAACAGGTAGAGAAAGACAATCACGCCAGCCCAGGGTGCAATGGCGCGCACTGCCGTTGCTAATCCTAGAACGACTCCAGCGCGGATAACACGTGGGTTAAGTAAGGCTCGAAAAATAGTAATGAACCAGATTTTGAGCGAGCTCAAGTGTAGAGAATTTCGCAGGGACTTTGCCATGTCTGCGAAAGATTCCCAGAGTCTCCGCCTGTGTGTCCATGCATTGCGCAGGAAAGTTGACAAAGTGATGTTACTGATCAGAAGGCTGAAGTACGCCAGGAAAAAAAGTGTACCTGCAATCACGATCAGGCGCTTGGCGCGACGGAATAGTCTCAGCGCCTTGATTCCATAGTCCTCCGCGGACACGCTGGAGGAATGACCCGCGACAGAGTCGAAGATTCGTCCTGCCCATGTGTCGGGTTTGGCAGAATAGAAGAATGTGACGATCTGTTTTATCAGAGAGTTGATTTGATGCGAAAATATAAACAGAGTCAATACAGTTGCCAGCATCAAAGTAAGGTAGATCAGAAATTTCCTTCTGCGCTGCAGATCGCTTGCCAGGAATTTTTCGGTCAAGACTCTGATCGGCATTTCCAATGAAACGAACGATTCTTCCGCCTTCACACTGTCTACGAGATGAAACCCAACGACGATGCTGAAAGTGAAAAGGAACATGAAAGGGATGTCTTTGGGGTTGATAAAGGCATGACCCATTAACAAAGGCTGAGTGCTAAAAAGGATGAGGATTCCCCAGGCCGTCCATGTGTTGAACCAGCGTTTCGTCAGCCAATAGAGGCATAGGCCTGCCAATTGGAAGGTAATGAAATAAGAGAAATGCCAGAGATCAGGCGTAAATACATTTGGAAATACGCGCTGAATCATCCGGATGAGGATGCCTGCAATGGTCATAAATGCTGGCCCATGACCATCAAAGGTTGAGTTATACGGGGGCTCATAGAAAGTGCCAAAGAAGGAAGGATAGGATTTCAGGGTGTCAGCTGCGTACTGATAGTTGTTCGGTTCATCAACGCTCATACCATACTCATGGACGGTCAATGCCCCGATGCTCAGGTTAAGGACAAACCATAGCAGAAGCAATACCTTCTCCACGCGCATCACCTTAAAGTCGGTCATATGGAACCCTCCCACTTTTATCATACAATCAAACTCAGCTGATCCTTTCCTTTGTTACCTCATTAGTTGTTCAACGCGTGATTCGCCAACGCTGTAATATTTTGCCTGTGGATGGTGAATAATGATCGCCGCGGTGGATTGTTCAGGTATCAATTGATAGGCTGGGCTCAAGGTCATGCCAAGTTCGGATTGAACCGCGGGCAATAACTCGAAGATCTTCTTATGATCTTCGAGTTCAGGGATGGCAGGATAGCCCCACGAATAGCGCTTGCCCTGGTTTTCAGGGATGCCCATTTCGCGGCGAATGTGTTCATGCATATAGTCGGCGGTCGCTTCGGCAGTCTGAACTCCAAGACCATGAGTGAAGTAAGCTTCGGTGTAATCATTGGCAGCCTGGAGTTTCTCAAAACGTTCGGTGGCTTCCCGCCCGACGGTGACGACCTGAAAGGCGACCACATCCATTTGACCTGATTCAACCGGAGCAAAGTAATCGGAAAGTGCAAGATGGTCATCATAAGGCTGGCGTGGGAAGTTGAAGCGGGTCAACACTTCATCCAGGTTCTCAGGATTATAGACAATGAGATCGTCGCTTTCCGCCTGACAGGGAAAGAGTCCATACACAGCTTGTGGGTTGAGCCACTTCTCCCGCAGGGCTTCGCGTTTCATCTTATCGAGACGTGCATCGAACTCGGCTTTCAACTTGGTCCATTCTTCTCCGTGTGTGTTTTTTGCACCCCACGAAAGGCGATAGAGTTCGTTGATGTTGAGGTGTGTCAGGACAATTTCAAGCGGCATGTTCTTCACGACGCGCATGCCGAATTTGGCGGGGGGCAGGTTAAGAGGCGCAGGCTTGATGTTCGAATGTTGCGCAGTGGTACGTTCGGTTACTTTTGTGTTGGCGCGTCCCAGCTCCATGTCCGCTTCCTTGCGGACTTGTTCAAGCAAAGCAGGCTTGCGCTTTGTATCAATTATTTGGTCCATCGTTTCGAGACCCTCGAAGGCGTCCTTGCAGTAGAAGACGCCTGGTTCGTAGAAGTCCCCGCCCTCGGTTTGCAGAATACGGCGTCCGAAGCGACGATTGATCGCCGCGCCACCAATCAGCACAGGGATTTTATGTCCGCGGCGATGTAGTTCATTCACGATCAAAGGCATTTGCTTGGAGGTTGAAACGAGCAAAGCTGAGAGTCCGATCGCGGTCGCATTGACTTCGACAGCTTTCGTGATAATTGTTTCCGCAGGGACTTGCTTGCCGAGGTCGATCACGGTATAGCCGTTATTAGCAAGAATTGTTTTGACCAGGTTTTTGCCAATATCATGTACATCGCCGTAGACAGTTGCAATGACAACTTTGCCTTTGGTAACGCCTTCCATCTTTTCCAGATAGTTTTCAAGATGGGCAACGGTCTTCTTCATGGCTTCCGCTGATTGAAGCACGAAGGGCAAGATCAATTCACCCGCGCCAAACTTATCACCGACTTCTTTCATCGCCGGGAGCAGGACGTTATTTAGTGTATGAACAGCCGTTTCATGTTTGGTTGGGAAATCGCCGCGATTGATGATCTCATCAATGTCCGCTTCGACGCCTTCCTTGTGGCGATGGACAATTTTCCAGTGCAAACGCTGTTCGGGGGTCATGCCTTCGGTGGGATCAGCGAGGGAGGATTCAGTCGTGGGCGTGACCTTTTCGTAGTATTCGATGTAACGCTGTAAGGCATCTTCGCGGCGATTGAAGATCAGATCTTCGGCGAGATCTTTCTCTTCCTGCGGGATATCTGGGTAGGCAGTTACGTGCGCTGGATTCACGATCGCCATATCCAAGCCAGCCTGCATGCAGTGATAGAGCATGACTGAGTTCAGCACAGGTCTTGCATGGGGTGCGAACCCGAACGAAAGATTGCTAACGCCCAGCGACGCCATCACGCCAGGCAGGTTTTGTTTGATCAGTCGAATCCCTTCAATGGTCTCAATGGCAGAGTCAATAAATTCCTGATCGCCTGTTGCCAGCGTGAATGTCAGTGCATCATAGACCAGATCCTCGGGCTTGAGTCCGTGATCGTTGACGGCAATGTCGTAAATGCGCTTGGCAACTTCCAATTTTTTCTCGCGGGTCTTTGCCATGCCATTTTCGTCAATCGTCAAAACAATGACCGCAGCATTGTGAGTTTTTGCCAGGGTGAAAATCTTGTCAGCCTTTCCACGACCTGATTCGAGATGTGTCGAGTTGATGAGACAACGCCCAGGTGCGGTCTTGAGCGCAACTTCTAGAACATCCAATTCAGTCGTGTCGATCACGAGCGGAACATCCACACCCATCTCAAGTTTCTTAACGACCTTGCGCATGAGCTCCACTTCGTCAGGGCGTTCGGTGACGGCGCAGGAAATGTCGAGGGCGTGCGCGCCGAAGTCTACTTGTTCGCGGGCGATCTCCAGAATGCCATCATAATCCTCTTCGAGCAGAAGTCGTTTGAACTTGCGCGAGCCTTGCGCGTTGAGACGCTCGCCAAGCAGAGTTGGTGGAGGATCCTGTCGCATGGAAATGGCTGACATGGCGGAAGCAAGCTTCGGCTCCGAATGAGTGGGACGGTCGGGATGGGAATGCGCATTGAGTTTATCCACCAATAATTTCAGGTGTTCGGGAGTCGTACCGCAGCATCCACCCACAATCGAAATATTGTGTTTGGTCACGAATTCATACAGGTCGTTCGCGAACGGTTCGGGCTCCAGCGGATAGACCGCCTGTCCATCCACATTTAGCGGAAGACCTGCGTTGGGGATGCACGAAACAGGTAGTGTGGAATTTTCGCCGAGGATGCGGATGGGCTCGCGCATGTGCTCGGGCCCAGTGGAACAGTTGAGACCGATCACATCGATACCCATGTCTTCGAGGATGGCGAGCGCGGCATTGACGTCGGTGCCGAGCAGCATGCGTCCGGTTGTGTCGAGCGTGACCTGAGCCTGGATTGGCAAATAGACTTGAGTTTCGTCGAAGGCTTTGTGGATGCCGATGATCGCGGCTTTGACTTCAAGAATATCCTGCGAGGTTTCGATGAGGAGGACATCTACGCCGCCGCGAATCAGACCGACCGCCTGCTCGCGGAACACATCCACGAGTTCATCAAAACTGACGTTTGAGAGTTCTGGATCATTGGTAGAAGGGAGTTTGCCTGAGGGTCCGATGGAGCCAGCAACGAAGCGGGGCTGCCCCGTTTTACTTGCGTATTCGTCTGCCAGTCCTCGAGCGAGGCGCGCCGCAGTTTCATTGATCTCAATGACGCGGTCGCCTAATTTATATTCCGCCATGGTGATGTGGTTGGAGCGGAAGGTATCCGTTTCGAGCACATCCACACCAACCTCAAGGAACGAGCGATGGACTTTTTCCACGGCTTCGGGATATGAGATGACGAGATAGTCGTTGCATCCGTTATATTGCTCACCGCCGAAATGTTCGGCAGTGAGATGTTGATTTTGCAGGCTGGTTCCCATCGCGCCATCGAAAACAAGGACTTTCTTTTCGAGGGCGTCGAGATATTTTCTGTTTGTGTATTTTCGTACGGTCATGTTTTTTCCTTTATAAAGTTTATTTACTGCAGATAAACACAGATGAAAAGGATTATTTTGCTAAATCTAATTGCAGGCGAGTTTGTTGAATAGCATGATACCAATCAATTGATTTCATTTTTCGCATTCTACGGAAAAGGCAAGTACAAGACTGTTCATGCCAAAGAAAAGTAAGTTGTAATGCTTGTGCCACACTATCAATTGCGTCACTATGATATTCGATGAACGTTTTGAATAGGTCAACGGATAACATGGTTATGCACAACTTCCTCTTTCAACACTAAAATCAACAATACCAATATGTCATAACAACGCTTTATTAAAGAATTCGATCACCCGTTGCATGTATATTCTTGAATCCTCTAAAATCGCCGCGCCGTGTTCTCCTTTGGGAAGTTCCCATAGTTCTTTAGGCTCATTCGCGGCTTGGAAAAAAAGATGGTTGAAATAAATATCCTTTTCGCCACTTGCAATTAAAAGGATCGGTCGCGGCGCAATTTGTCCAATCGCTTCCATCACACTTGTATCATGACCTCCAATCATAAACTTGTAGGCGTGATAATAAATCCAGTTGACGGGATAGTTAATCCAACGCTGCAGGGATTTAGGTCTGCCACCATGGTCGCGCAAGTTAACAGGACCTAACCCTTCCAACACAAGCGCGCGCAGGCAATCCGTTTTTATAGCGCCGCGCAATGCCGCTTGAGCACCCAGGGAAATTCCCAGCGCTCCAATCTTTTGTCCGTTCACATCCAGACGACTGAGAAGGTAGTCCACGGCTCCTGCCACGTCATCTGCCTCGCGCAAGCCAAACGTGGATGTATCGCCGTCGCTGCTTCCGTGGGCGCGTAGATCGATCATGAAAACGCCGTATCCCGCGTTAGCAAGGAATTCGGCATAGATCAGCATGTTGCTGTCTGAACTGCCCAGCGGATGAATCAGAAGGATGGTAGCGTGATTTCTGCCGCGCAGGAAACGTCCGAACAAGGTTAGCCCATCGCGCGATTTGAACGTCAGCTCTCGAAAATTCAGATTGTTTTCCGGCATCCAGTCGAACCGTCGATAGGGGTGTGCAAAAAAGAAGGCGTTCCGTATTGGATTCCGAACAAACCAGATGAGTAGAACAGCAATCCAATAGATGGGATGCTTCAACGCATAACCTGCGGCCACCATCATAAGAATGAATAGTGACCACAATAGGGTGGAATCACGATAATAGCGCCAGCTTTTGCGGTACATGGTTATATTCTTGCACCTATGTGAATAGAGGCCGTCCCTTCATTCATAATATTTTTGTGTGATGCCACTGATCTTCCTATCTGGTTCCTGTTCCGTCAGTTGGAATGTATAGACGCAGTGGGACGTGAATTCTTCCTCATCTGATTTTCGCCAGACCATCAGGGAGCTCAGCAGGTGGCAGTCTTTGAATTGATCATCGATACTCATGGTTCATCCTATCTCACGTCTGGTGGCAGCGAGGCGCGGCCTGCGGGAGTCATCCTGCCTTCCGCGATCATTTTTCGGGCACGGTCCTTGTTCGTATTGGTCCAGTTCGATTTCGGTCGGCGCGGCGAGAAGCGCGTGGCATAACGTTCGGCATCCATGCCTTTTTCGAATCCATCGATCCAGCCGAAACAGATCGCTTCCTCCACCGCCTCAATGTAATTAATAGAGGGTTTCTTTGTGGCCTTCTTGTATTGGATCAACCAGATCTCTTTTTTGACCTTGTGATTCGGGATCAGCCATTTTCGAAAATCATCTCGATTGGTTACATAAAGTGTTTCACCAATTTCCATAACAGCCTACCTCGTTGGTCGAGTGGGCGCAGCCCATATCGAGACCACCATGTTTCCAGAGAACTTATGTTGGCGTGTGGCGTGTTGGTTTCGATACAGCGGACCGCTTGGCAGCGCCGCCTACTCAACCAACGTTATAAGGCAAATAAAAACCTCTCAAATGAGAGGCGACGCGCCGTGCGCATATCATCTCTCATCTCCCGGACAATTGTCCGCCGAAGTTGGCACCGCTTGAACGGTTGCCGAAGCGTCACAGGGTCGGTCCCTCAGCTTCTCTGGATGAGTAAATCCGTAAGTTGTTCCAGTTTTATAACATGATGGGGGAGCGGTGTCAAATAAAAATTCGCTTGACATGTGTCTGATTTCACTTTAGACTCACCGTTAAGAAAAAACTTAATCGTAATGAAAAAGGTTGAGCCTCTTCGTTCCTTTGGAAATATCAAACTGTTAGCGGATTCCCGCCGCATGGATATCCTGCGCCTCCTCATGGCTTCGCCCGCCACGCTCACGAATCTCGCGCGGACCCTGAAACAGTCTCCGGCTTGGATTCGTCATCATATCCTTGCGCTTGAATCTGCTAACCTGATCGAAGTGAGCGAGATCCGCAAAACAGGTAGAGTGACCGAGAAATTTTACCGTGCCAAAGCGGACGCGTTTTTCTTACAGGAAATGATTCTTCCTAAAACCAAAAAGCCGGCTGTGATCTTTTCCGGCAGTCATGATCTTGCGCTGGAAGGCATTGCTGAGCATCTTGAAAAACATGTCACTCTTTTAAGCATGCCTGTCGGTTCCCTCGATGGACTTATCAATTTGAGGCAGGGACTTTGCCAGATCAGCGGCTCACATCTCTTGGATGTAAGCGGAGAATACAACACGCCATTTNTCCGTCATTTATTCCCCGACCGCGATGTGGAAATTGTCACGCTCGCCTATCGTACCCAGGGCCTAATNTTCGTCAATGGCAACCNGAAGGGAATCAGGGAGATCGCTGATATTGCCAAACCGAACGTTCGATTTGTGAATCGAAATGCGGGTTCCGGCACGCGCTTATGGCTCGATGCGGAGTTACGCAAGCTCAATATCCCAGCCGAAAACGTAAATGGCTACGAAAAAGTCGTGAAGACCCATACAGAAACTGCTGTCTTGATCTCTGCAAATAAAGCGGACACGGCTCTCGGTCTGCAGGCCGCCGCGTACCAGCATGGACTTGACTTCATCCCGTTGTTTGAAGAACGCTATGACCTCGTCCTGCCGCGTGAGAATGAACCAACACTGCTGCCTTTGCTCGATTATTTACAGACCGCAAATTTTCGCACCGAACTCAACGCCCTGACTGGATACAACTCCACACATAGCGGCGAGCAAATCACCCTCTAGGAGAAAAGAATGAAATCTCGTACCTCTTTATTGTTCAGCCTGCTGATGGTATTTGCGCTGGCACTTAGTGCTTGTGCCTCTGCCACACCGGCACCAACCCACGTAACTATTGCAACGGAAGCGCCAACTCAAGTTCCTGTTAGAGTACCCGCAACAGAAAAACCTGCCCCAACTAATCCAACCTTGATCCTTGCAACAACCACGTCCACGCAGGATTCGGGCTTGCTCGATGTGCTGATCCCGCTCTTTGAAGCGGAAACAGGCTACACAGTCCAGACGGTGGCAGTGGGTTCTGGTCAAGCCATGGAAATGGGGCAGCAGGGCAATGCCGATGTTCTGCTCGTCCATTCACCAGCAGTTGAAAAACAATTCATGGCTGACGGCTGGGGCAAGGATCGTGCGCTCATTATGCATAATGACTTCATCATTGTAGGTCCTGCGGAGGATCCCGCCCAGATCAAGGGGCTTTCTGCGGGAGATGCTTTCAAAGCCATTGCTGCTGCGGAGGCCACTTTTGTCGCCCGTGCTGATAAATCGGGGACCAGCACCAAGGAATTGGGCATTTGGAAAAAGGCAGAACTTGATCCGGCGACTACGAAACCTGTCTGGTACATTGAGACCGGCCAGGGGATGGGACCCAGCCTGACGATCGCGTCTGAGAAGGCCGGGTACACTCTCACCGACCGCGCCACCTTCCTTGCCAACAAAGCCAATCTGCAACTCGAAATTTTAGTGGAAGGTGATAATTCTTTATTGAATGTCTATCACGTAATTACGGTCAATCCCGATAAGTGGCCCAAGGTCAATTACGACGGCGCAATGACATTCCTCAAATTTATGACAGAAGCCTCCACGCAGACAGAGATTGGCAAATTTGGTGTTGAGAAATTTGGGCAGCAATTGTTCATCCCCGATGCGGATAAGACGGACGCAGACTTAGGCTTATGATCACCGCATGAATGGGACGGCTCGCAAGCGAAGTCACCCCATTTTCATCTATGGGAGTTCATTCTTGAAAAAGATTTTTATCATTTTATTGGTTGTCTTATTTTTCCTGACATCCTGTAATCCAGCGACGGCAACGAAAGATCTGCTTCTCGTTTCCACCACGTCCACACAGGATTCAGGTTTATTGGATGTGCTTTTGCCCGCGTTCACCGCGAAGACAGGTTACGCCGTTCAATTGGTTGCAGTGGGTTCCGGGCAGGCCTTGAAGCTCGGTGAGCAGGGAAATGCGGATGTGATTCTGCTCCATTCGCCCGCGGCCGAAAAGGAATTTGTTGCGAACGGATTTGGCATCGACCGCCGACTCGTGATGCATAATGACTTTGTGATCGTGGGGCCTGCGTCCGATCCTGCAGGGATTCACGGTGAGAATCCTGTGGAGGCGTTAAAGAAAATTTTCGCTTCCCGCGTGACCTTTGTCTCGCGCGGCGATGATTCAGGGACTCATGTCAAAGAGCTGGCTCTGTGGAAGAACGCAGGGCTTGACCCTACTGGTGAAGATTGGTATCTCGAAACGGGACAGGGCCAGGGTGCGACTCTTTCGATCGCTTCCGAAAAAGGTGGATACGCTCTGACAGATCGCGGCACGTTCCTTGCTTACAAAACCAATGTGGATTTGGAAATCCTTGTCGAAGGTGATCCATTCTTGTTGAATGTCTATCATGTCATCACAGTCAACCCCGAAAAATTTCCGAACGTAAATCTCGAAGGTGCAAAGGCCTTTGCAAATTTCATCACCTCTGATGAAGGACAAAAGGTCATTGCGGATTTCGGTGTGGATAAATTTGGTCAGCCCTTATTCTTTGCCGATGCCGGCAAGACTGATTCTGATTTAGGGTTGCAATGAGAACGTAACCAGGTAAAGAGGTATACATCTATTTGCCTGTGTACCCTTATACTTATGCATAGCACCCATGAACGAAATCCTCAGCATCACACTCCTCTCCCTGCAGGTCTCTGCCATTGCGACCGTCATCAGCCTATTGATCGGCCTGCCGTTTGGCACGTGGCTTGCCCTCGGAAATTTTCGTGGTCGCTCGTTCATCTTGAGCATTATCAATACGGGGATGGCATTGCCTCCCGTTGTGGTCGGTCTGGTTGTGGCGATCATGTTGTGGCGTTCAGGTCCACTTGGAAACTTGCATTTGATTTACACGCCGGTTGCGATCATCATTGCACAGATGGTCATCGCCGCGCCTGTCGTGACGGGCTTGACCGCCGCCGCGCTCGAAGCCTTGGATCCGCGTCTACAACAACAACTCCTGGGGCTCGGCGCCTCGCGCGGACAAATGGTCTTGTATTTGTGGCGCGAGGCGCGTCTGCCTCTTTTGGCCGCGCTCATGGCTGGATTCGGTTCCGTTATCTCTGAGGTTGGCGCATCGATGATGGTGGGTGGGAATATCCGCGGGCAGACGCGCGTGTTGACAACGGCAATTGTCCTGGAGACGAGCAAGGGTGAATTCGGGCAAGCGCTCGCTCTTTCGACGCTGTTGCTCGTTCTTACCTATTTGATCAATCTCGCGCTGACGTGGATTCAGCAGAGGGGAGCTAAAAAGTAGGTCACGTTGACAACGTGACTTACATACAGGATTATGATTGCCATTCGCGATCTACTTATTCAACGCAACGGACTCGACGCACTCCGCATTGATTCTCTGGATATTCAACGCGGCGAAACGTTGACGGTTGTGGGTCCCAACGGCGCAGGGAAGAGTACGCTTTTGCTTGCCCTGGCGCGCCTGCTCAGGCCCTCAGGCGGTGACATTATTTATGATGGCAAATCCCTGAAGCAATGGGATGAACTCGAATATCGCAGAAAAATCTCCTTTGTGTTTCAGGCTCCCTTATTAATGGATATGACCGTAGAGCAGAATGTCGCACTGGGCTTGAAGTTTCGCGGCACGCCGAAGGAAGAAGCACGTGAGCGCGCGGGCAAATGGATGAAGCAACTGGGGGTGGAGTCGCTATCGAAAAGGCGGGCCGGTCAGTTATCTGGGGGGGAGGCCCAGAGAGTCAGCCTGGCCCGCGCGTTTGTATTGGATCCGGAATTGCTGCTGCTCGATGAACCGTTTTCGGCGCTCGACCCACCGACGCGCGCAAAGTTGATCGAAGATTTATCATCGTTGTTGAAAGAGGATCATCGCACGGCAGTTTTTGTCACGCACAATTTGAATGAAGCCACCAAGCTGAGTCATCGCATCGCCGTGATTGTGGGCGGCATGTTGCGACAGGTGGGACCGGCCCGCCAGATCAAGGCCAAGCCGGCTGACGAAGCGGTTGCGGCATTCCTGCAAGAGTTGCCGCATTCGCCAATGATATAATCTTCACATAATCGCGGAGGGATCCATGCTAAAGATCGAGATTGTATATTGCGCAGTCTGACACTACACCGGTCGGGCCGTGAGCCTGACAGAGGAATTGCTCAAACATTACGAGCACCTGATTGAAGAAATCAAGCTGATCCCGTCGGATGGTGGGCGGTTTGAAGTCACTGTCAATGGACAGTTATTGTATTCAAAATTAAATCTGCATCGTCATGCCGAGCCCGGAGAGATACTGGGACTAGTGCGGAAGATGGTCGGAGAATAAAGAGATTTCGGTGGTTGAGTAGAACAAGTGCTCTTCTTGTCCGTACACTGCACCGTGCGCCAGCGCGGTGTCGAAACCACCTGTAACATGCAAACGAAAGATTACTGGAAAATCGGTGGTCTCGACTTGTTGCGTCTCGACCACCGATTAATGAGGTTAACATCGAATGACGAAAAAAGGACGTGTGTTTTCGGGGGCTCGACCGACAGGTCGCCAACATTTGGGGAATTATCTAGGCGCGATCCAGAATTATGTCGCGTTGCAGGATGATTATGATTGCGTCTATTGCATCGTGGATGTCCACGCGCTGACGACAGTGGAAACCACACAGGATTTGAAGCAGAACACATCAGAAATGGTACTCGATTGGCTGGCAGCGGGGATTCGACCCGATGAAGCGATTGTATTTGTTCAGTCTCACGTTCCGGAAGTCATGGAACTGCACACGTATCTTTCGATGGTGACTCAATTTGGAAAATTGACCGACCTGCCAACTTTCAAAGATAAGGTGCGACAGCAACCTGAAAACGTAAACTATGGCTTGGTGGGATATCCAGTTTTGATGACCGCGGATATCGTTCTCTATAAAACCGATATTGTTCCCGTAGGGATTGATCAGGCTCCCCACCTCGAATTTGCGCGTGAGATTGTGCGCTCGTTCAATTATCGCTATAACACAAAGGTGTTGATCGAGCCGCAGGTGAAGCATACCGAGATCAAAAAAGTACTGGGTATAGACGGCAAGGAAAAGATGAGCAAGAGCTTGAATAATCACATCGAGCTTGCCTCCACGCCCGAAGAGACGACTGCCCGCGTAAGAGAAATGGTCACTGACCCCGCACGGATGAAGCGTACTGATCCGGGTAATCCCGATGTGTGCAATGTGTATACCATGCACAAGATCTTTTCTCCGCAAGCGGATGTTGAGATGGTCAATGTGGAATGTCGCCGTGCTGGGATAGGTTGTGTGGATTGCAAAAAGCTGCTTGCGAAGAACTTGAATAACCACCTTGAGCCATTCCGGGCCAGGCGTGCGGAGTTCGCTTCGAAACCAGGTTATGTGCAGGCTGTTTTGGATGATGGTGCAACGCGTGCCCATGCGATTGCTAAGAAAACGATGGAAGAGGTGAGGGAAGCAATGCAGCTGCCGTGACGTCTAAAATTTGAGCACGATCCTTGTTTTTACAGATTGGAGATTTTAAATGTATAAGGCTCTCCAGTTGAAAATCCCTTTACTCCTGTTTTTGTTTCTTATCTCATCGTGTGCACCCTCTGCGCCTCCGCCTACACCCATCTCCACATTGGCGAATATGGATGAAGAGATGACGGTGGCGGTGAGACAAGCGCAGGACACTTTATATATTTTGCGTCAGGCGATGCTTGCCCCAAAACCATCCTATAAGTTTTTGAGTGTCAAAGTCCGTTTCGTATCGAACGGCGACATCGAAGATATGTGGACGGAGCCAATCGATTTTTCTGACAACAAATATACGGTGCGGATGCTGGAAGGAGTCACGCTTGAATTGGGAGCGCATCCGGACCGCCTCGTTGAGGTTACTCCCAATGATGTTCTTGATTGGATGATTCTGGAAAAGGATGGCTCAGTCTTTGGCGGTTATACGTTGAGAATCGAATACCAACGACTGACTCCCGAACAGCAAAAGCGATACGACGAGGTGACTGGCTATAAATTCAAAAAACAATAAAGAAAGTCGATTCGGTTTATGCGTGTATTATTACAGCGAGTATCCAAAGCCAGCGTGACTGTCGAAGACAAGGTCATTTCCCAAATTGGGAAAGGCCTTGTTGTTTTACTTGGCATCGGTCGTGGCGATGGGGAGGAGCAAGTCACTTTCCTGGCAGAGAAAATTGCCAACCTGCGGATCTTCGAAGATGAACAGGGTAAGACGAATCTTTCGGTTCTGGATGTGAAAGGCGAAGCAATGGTTGTGTCGCAATTTACCCTTTACGCTGACTCACGTAAGGGGCGGCGTCCCTCATTTATAGATGCTGCGCTGCCGGGGGTCGCGGAGCCGTTGGTGAATCGTTTCGGGGAAATATTGCGTGCCTACGGTGTTCCTACACAGACAGGTCAATTCGGCGCGCACATGCTGGTGGAAATCCACAACGATGGACCCGTGACAATCTGGCTGGAAAAATGAACGCCGGGCCCAATGCTTTCCAAAAATTGCTCCATCGATTTTTTATGATACGTCCCGTGACAGCGTTTTTTGCGCCTTGGATTCATCAGGTGGATAAAGCGATCCTGAAACTGACAAAGGGAAAACATACCGCCTCTGAGATTCTTGGTTGGGATATTGTTCAGTTAACCACGATTGGTGCAAAAACAGGACAACTGCGCACAATGCCGCTGCTTGCATTGTTTGATGGTGAAAAGATCGCGCTCATCGCTTCCAGTTTGGGGCGTGAGCATCATCCGGGTTGGTATTACAACTTGCAAAAGAATCCTGAATGTAATGTTCAACGGAAGGGTCGTTCGAAGAAATACATCGCACGGGAAACGGAAGGTGATGAACGCGACAAATATTGGCGGTTGGCTTTATCTTTTTATCAGGGTTATGAAAAGTATAAAGAGCGCGCTGGCAGAAAGATTCCTGTGATGGTATTGGAACCGAAGAGATAGAAATCAAATGAAACGTGTATTAATTTTTCTGGTTTGTCTTTTTCTGTTTGCCTGTTCGCCTGCGCCGACTCAATTGCCCACGCCAGCTCGTACAACTCAATCGAATTCAGATGTAGAGATGGAAGCCGCATTTCAGCAAGCGCGGGATACGCTGGATTCCTTCATCCAAAAGATTGGGACGTCTCACTCTGACCGAACGCTGGTTGCCGTTAAGGTTCGTTTTGTCCTGCCCGATAGTTCATCCCAGGATATGTGGGTGGATCAGATTTCCTATCAGGAGGGCTCTTTTCGTGGGACAATGGGTGACGATATTCCCTCACTAAGATTGAGCATTGATGACAAAATCACGATTGCAAGAAAAGACATCGTGGATTGGATGGTCGTTGAAGATGGAAAATTGATCGGCGGATATACCATTAGGCTCGCGTTCCAACGCATGTCCCCTGAACAAAAAGAACGCTTTCTGGAAACGGTACATTATTCGATCGGAGACTGATGCTGCCAGTTGAATCCCCACAGGGCCGTGTCCACTTGCACTGCCAGCGCGCCGACTGATATCATCGCATCGGCGTTTTCTTTGCTCCAGACTCCCCCTGCCCCGATGATCGGGAGTCCCAGTTTTGTGGCTGAATAAACAGTTTCGAGAGTTCTCGGGAAAAGCGATGGCCCGTAAAGTCGTCCTGTGATCAATGGAGAATTCGGTACAGCCAGTGCGCCACGCGGTGTAGCAATACTAATCGCCTGTGCACCCTCCTGCATCAAACGCGGACCTAAACTTAACACCTGTTCGACAGGCAACGAGAAGATCAACGGCAATTCACCCAGGCACATTTCGAGGGTAAGCAGAATAAGATCATTTGCGAGTAAGGGAGCAAAACCAAGCTCAACCGCCATGACGTTCTCGTGTGTTTCCAAAGCGCGCACCATTTTCTGTGTTTCTTCGGGGCGGTCCGCCATGAGATGGACGATAATGGGCAAATCCGAGCGCGACCATTTGGTTGAATATTTTTTCAAACCTGCGTTGAATCCAGGATTTGGCAGGCCGCTGTGAAATAGAAATCCGCCCGGGTATTCGACGATTTCCGGTTTCGCAGCAGGGACGCGCGGACGTAAAGAGAATGGATTCGTCACAAACGCGCCAAATAATGCCAGGTCAATTCCTGCGCGTGGATCGGGCGCGAATCCCAACGATCCCGCCGCGTTCATGAGTGGTTTGCTAAAATACAGGTCGCGTTTCATTTTTAATTTATGTCATTGCGAGCATAGCGCAGCAATCTCCTGGTTGATGAGGCAATGACGTTGAAGGGAATCACTATGCCGCCATTAAGTGGAATCCGTGTGCTCGACCTCAGCCGCGTGCTCGCCGGTCCTTATTGTACGATGGTTCTCGGTGATCTTGGCGCAGACGTGATCAAAGTCGAATCACCCGAAGGTGACGAGACGCGTGGCTGGGGTCCGCCATTCGCGGGCGAAGCTCGTGGGGAGAGCGCCTATTACTTGTGCGTCAATCGCAACAAGCGCAGCATCGTTATTGATTTCAAAACAGAAGAAGGACGCGCCATCCTTCACGAACTTGTAAAACAAAGCGATGTGTTGGTCGAGAACTTTCGCCCTGGAACGTTGGCACGTTTTTTTCTGGACTTTGAGTCTGTTTCCGTAATCAATCCAAGGCTTATTTATTGTTCAATCACTGGCTTCGGTCAGAGCGGACCGTTAAGCGATAAACCCGGCTATGATTTTATGATCCAAGCCATGGGCGGGCTCATGAGTATTACCGGCGAACAAGATGGGGAACCAATGAAAGTCGGCGTGGCGGTTGCCGATCTATTCGCCGGACAAAATGCAGTGATCGCCATCCTGGCTGCGTTACAAGCGCAGACACAAACCGGCAAGGGACAGCATCTCGATATTTCGTTGTTTGATTCACAATTGGGGATGTTAGCCAATGTCGCCAGTAATTATTTGATTTCAGACACCCTGCCGAAGCGCTATGGCAACGCGCACGCGAACATTGTTCCGTATCAGAGTTTTCAAGCTAGCGACGCGTGGTTTGTGATCGCCGTGGGGAATGACAGGCAGTTTGCAAAACTGTGTGGAGTAATTGGAAATTCAGATTTGGCTCGTGATCCCCGTTTTGCCTTGAATTCAGAGCGTGTGAAAAATCGTGATGAATTAGTTGATTTGCTCAAACCAATTTTCTTAAACAAGACTGCAAGTGAGTGGCTATCTGCGCTTGATGCTACAGGGATTCCTTGTGGACCAATTAACACACTTGATATAGTTTTCTCCATGCCGCAAGTAGAAGCGCGAGAAATGTTAATTGACGTGCAACATGCTGCGATTGAAGACTTGAGATTGGTTGGCTCACCGTTGAAATTCAGCAAAACGCCTGTGGAATACAAACTCCCACCGCCAAGATTGGGAGAGCATACAGAAGATATTTTGACGGAATTACTTCGATATTCTTCGGAGAAAATAATAGACTTGAAGGAAAGCGGGGTGATTTGAATCTTCAAACCTTCGTAAGGATAACTATTATTTTGAAGAAGCAGCTTTTGTATGAATCATCGTCATCAATGGAGTCCATTGTTTGTTACAGATCTTAAAACCGTGCGATTTCAAATATTCTTCCATTCGATTGATACCGAAATCTGAATCCGGATGCCCCCAGCGGAAGAAGAAATCGAAGAGTTTGAGATCCATGCCGCGCGGTTCTTCGACGAAGAAACTGCCATCGGGTCTCAGGACCCGCTTGACTTCATCAATCACTTTGCGCCATTGAGGGATATGGTGAAGAACGCCAAAAATAATTACCACATCTTTGCTTGCGTCAGCGAATTGACTTAAGTCTGTAGCATCCTGCACGAGAAACTTAAATTGTGGGTAGCGTTTCCGAGCTTTCTCTATTTGCTCTTCCATCACATCCAGCCCCACATAGCTGCTCGGTGATCTCTGATTCAAGAGATAGGCGCCGTGACCGTTTCCACAACCAATCTCCAGAACATCCTTGTTCAGGAGAACCAGCCCCATTCGTTGAAAGAGCGGAACCTCGAAATTTTCCTGTCCCCACCTGCGCCACCATGAGTCCATGGCCCGGAATTCGATGTCAGAAAGTTTCATAAAGGAGTAGGGAACTGATTCATAAGATATAGGTCACTCCTGGTTATGCCGTGACTGTCAGGCCCATGGCTTGGAGCATATCGTCATTGTCATCGAACTTGAACTCTTCCACGCCCCGTTTTTGCGCTTCGGCAATTTCGAAAGCTTCCAATTTTTTGATATCATCTTTGGTAACGATTGGCTTGCTCAGGCTTTTGATTTTTTCAGCGACTGCCTTCAGGTTTGGTTCAATCGGCTGCTTGGTTTGCAGATATTGCCACACTGCCTTCGAGGCATTCGTGCCGTCCTTGCGCGCATAGCCAACCAGACCCGTGCTTGCCTGACGCGACCAGCCACCCACAAACACATCTTCTATGGGCGATTCATAGGAGATGCCATCGATGGGGAAGCGTGGAGTTGGGTTCTTCACGAACTCATTCCATTCGATGGGTAGTCCAAAGGAATCATCCACTTTGTCACCGATGGCGAAGATAACAGTTTCCACGTCCAGCCGACGCTTGTTCCCAGTGCCCCTGGCTTTTGTGTCGCCGTTGGCTTCCACCAGAATGTTATCCTCGATCTCAACCTGTTTCAGATAACCATTCTCATCACCGATCATTTGAACAGGAGACGCAAGAAATTCGAAGCGGAAACGCGTGTCTGAGACTTTGGGTAATGCTTTCGGGAGGGCTTCCAAAATCGTGGCGCGCGCCGCGGCCGGGTCCTGATGAACGGCTTCCATGATCGGAGTGACACGCTGGATCTCCGCATCCAGTGCATCCCGATCCAGGTTGTCGATCACGTATTCCATTTCCTTCTTTTCAAATTTGATCTCCGCTGGGCCGCGTCGCACCACCGCGATGACCTCATCCACTTTTTTCTCACGCGCGAGAAAATGGGTAATGTCGAGCATCACATTGCCAGCGCCAACGACCGCGCAGCGTTTTCCAAAATGGAATGTTTTCTGGCTGAAAGGCGGCAGATGGTTGTAGTAATAGACAACATCCTTCGCATGATAAACGCCAATTAAATCCTCGCCCGGCAAGCCAAGCCATTTGGTGCCCTGCGCACCGACTGTAACCAGGATGGCCTGGACACCGAGCGCGCGCAAATCATCGAGCGTCAGATCGCCCTTCGAACCCACTGTAATGTTTCCATAATAGTCAAGATTTGGCAGATCCATTATCTGTCGGAACTGCTTGCGCAAACCGTTTTTCATGGTATGTTTATTTGGATAAATCCCATATTCTGCAAGCCCGCCTGGTTTGATATCGCGGTTGAGTAAAAGAACCCGCGCGCCCTGATTGGCAAGTTCGCGCGCACCGAATAAGCCTGCTGGCCCGGCACCGATCACCGCGACGAAAAATGGATTGGTCACAACACCTCCGAAAAATGCTCCAAAATTGGATTAGAACTGGCTGATTATAGCTAAAAAGAAATTCACAGACAAGACGGGTAATTCAACCTTTATGTAACGCTTATGTTCAGGTTGTTTTTGAGTCGTAATGCGGCTAAAATAGCGATGCCCGAAAACAATATCTATGTTAATATTACGGGACGTTTCTTTGTCTCATCTGCTTTAGAGATAATATGCTTATGATTCATCAAGTCAAGATTTGGGAAATCAAACAGTTCCATCACGAATGAGGAGGTCGTATGACTACGCCTGCTTCTGATCAAAGCGAACCCAGCAAAATGAAAAAACTCATCTCTGGAAATGCGGACGATCCAATCCGCTCCAGACTGCCGCAAGGGAACGGTTCCAATGTGAAAAGAGTGCCGGTCGTCTCTCAGCCAGGGCCTGATTCTGTCTCCTCGGGACCAAAGCCTCGAGCCAGGCGCTTTCAATTCCTGCCTGCCTTTTGGACGATCGCCAGCCTGATGTCCATTACAGTGAATATTATTATGATCGTTATTCTGTTGATTCTGTTCCAGATGCTGGGTGTGATCCAGGGTACGGCGAATGACAAGATCTCTGGCTTGCTGGGTGGGCTGTACATGAACTTTGTCAAAATGGATCAGGCAAGCATACAAACCAGCATCCATGTAGAGAAGGAAATCCCGGTCAATTTTAATCTGAATGTCAGCGGTCCCACGAATGTTACTTTGAGCCAGCCTGTCACCATCAATGGCGCGCTGGTCACTGTGCAGACTGGGGGCCTGAATATTGTCAACGCTCAAGCAAGAATTGTCCTGCCGCAGGGTACGCTTTTACCCATCAATATTGAAGGCCTTGCCGTGCCTGTTAATCAGAGTGTCCTGGCGGTGTTGGATGTCCCTGTGAATATCCCTTTGAACCAGACACAGTTGCATGAACCGTTCGTGGGCTTGCAAAAAGTTGTCGAACCCTGGTATTGTCTGGTTGAGCCCAATGCAACGTTCAATGGCGTGCAAGTCTGTTCTCCATTTGCTGCCCCCGCACCGGCACAGACTGTGGTTCCATGAAAAATACTCTTACACAAATCACCTTATCCAACGGACTCAAAGTTCTGCTCAAAGAGGTTCACACCGCGCCGATCATTTCGTCGTGGCTGTGGTATTGCGTGGGCTCCCGCGATGAAGTACAGGGACGGACCGGCGTTTCCCACTGGGTGGAGCATATGCAATTCAAAGGCACCGAGCAATTCCCAGCGAATCTGCTCGATAAGGCAATTTCCCGCGAAGGCGGATCGTGGAATGCTTTTACTTATATCGACTGGACTGCCTATTTTGAGACCATGCCAGCCGATAAGATCGATCTCGCTCTCCGCCTGGAATCAGATCGAATGGTAAACAGTCGCTTCAATCCCGATGAAGTTACCTCTGAGCGAACAGTCATTATCTCTGAGCGCGAAGGCAATGAAAATGAACCCCTCTTTCTTCTGGGGGAAGCCATCCAGCAGACCGCATTTCGCATTCATCCCTATCATCATGAAGTCATCGGCGATATGGCCGATCTGCACTCGATGACGCGCGAGGATCTCTACAATCATTATCGAGCGTTTTATGTGCCTAATAACGCGGTCATGGCAGTGGCAGGTGATTTTGAGTCACAATCCATGTTGACGCGTATCAAAGAATTGTTTGAATCGATCCCGGCAGGAAGTGAACCGGCCCGTTTGGCGCGCCCGGAACCCCCTCAAAATGGAGAAGTGCGCCTTTCAGTGGAAGGACCGGGCTCGACCTCCTATGTGCAAGTCTGTTACCGTTTCCCATCGGCTTCGCACCCGGATTTCTTCCCGTTATCTGTGCTCGACAGTTTGCTGGCGGGCCCAAGCAACCTCAACATGTTCAGCGGAGGAATATCCAATAAGACCTCGCGCCTCTATCGCGCGCTGGTGGATAGGGAATATGTCGTCAGTGTGCATGGCGGCGCACAGGCAACCATTGATCCTTTCATGTATACGATCACAATGACGGTTCATCCCAGGCGAAAACCTGAGGAAGCTTTGGCTGCACTGGATAAAGAAATTCAGCGAGTGAAGGAAGAGAAAGTAACAAAAGAAGAGATCACGCGTGCGATCAAACAGGCACGCGCCTTATTTGCGTATGGAAGTGAGAACATCACCAATCAGGGATTTTGGCTGGGCTATGCGGAAATGTTCGCGACTTACAATTGGTTCGAAACCTATCTTGATAAGTTGTCGGCGGTTACTGTAAAAGATATTCAACGCGTAGCGAATGAATATCTCAAGCCGCAAAGCCGCGTGATTGGCACTTACGTTCCGCAGGAGGGGAAATCATAATGGCGAACAGAATAAACTCCTTACCCGGCCCGGATGATATTTATCGCGAAATCTTGCCGAACGGGATCACGGTTCTGGCGCGTTCAAACTTCAACAGTCCGTCTGTTGTCATGGCCGGATATTTCGAAGCCGGCGCGGTGTTTGATCCCGATGAAAAACTGGGGCTGGCAGAATACACGACCATTGCTCTCATGCGCGGCACAAAGAAACGCACATTCGACGAAATCTACAACGCACTTGAGTCTGTTGGGGCTAGCCTGGGGTTCAATACGGGCGTTCATAAATCCGGGTTCAACGGACGTTCCTTGTCAGAAGATCTACCCTTGTTGCTCGATCTATTCTCTGAGGCGCTGACAATGCCGGTCTTCCCGAAGACTGAGATCGAGAAACTACGCGCTCAATTGCTGACAGGACTTGCCATCCGTGCTGAGGATACCGGGGATATGGCCTCGATGGTTTTCGATAAAATTTTATTCAAAGATCATCCCTATAGCCGACCTGAAGATGGCTATCCTGAAACGATCCAATCTATCACGCGCAATGATCTGGTGAAATTTCATCACGAGCATTACGGTCCGCGCGGCATGGTGATCGCGATCATTGGCGCAGTCAAGCCTGAAGATGCTGTCAGACAGGTCAAACGCGCGTTAGGCGGTTGGCAGGTGAAAGGTCAGAAAGCAACGCCGGAACTGCCTCCATTAAAGCCTCTGAAGAAAACCGTCAACAAACATCATCGTATTGCTGGTAAATCACAATCCGATTTGATCATTGGCACGAATGGTCCAAAGCGCCGGGATCCCGAGTTTATGTCGGCTTCGATTGGGAATAACATCCTTGGTCAGTTTGGGATGATGGGGCGCATTGGTGACGTGGTGCGCGAAAAATCGGGATTGGCCTACTATGCCTATTCAAGCCTCAGCGCTGGTCTCGGGCCCGGATCGTGGGAAGTGAGCGCGGGGGTGAATCCGCAAAATGTAAAGAAAGCCTCCGATCTCATCAAGGATGAGTTGAAGCGGTTTATTCAGGAAGGCGTCACGGCGGACGAACTTGCCGATACGAAAGCAAATTTTGTCGGGCGCCTGCCGCTCTCGCTGGAGTCGAATGGGGGTGTAGCGAATGCGTTGTTGAATATCGAGCGCCACGATTTGGGCTTGGATTACTATCGTCGTTACGGAGGTTTAGTTAATGAAGTAACTGCAGACGATGTTTTGAACACCGCGCGAAAGTTTATTGACCCCGATAAGCTGGCGATTGCGGTGGCCGGGCCATAACCATTGTTCAATCCTGATATGAAGCTTGCAACAGGTGTTGATCTTATTGAGATTGCCCGCATCGAAGAAGTGATAGCGCGACACGGTAAACATTATCTTGAGCGGGTCTTTACACCGGCTGAATTGGAATACTGTGGGAAGCGCGCCGAGTCGTTGGCGGGCCGTTGGGCTGCGAAGGAAGCTGTTACCAAAGCGCTGGGTACCGGAATTGGCGATGTCACCTGGACGGAGATTGAAATTTTAGGCGACGAACAAAATGCCCCAAAGCTGACCTTGCGTGGCGCGGCTGAGGCGAAAGCAAAAGAATTGGGACTAACAAATTGGTCAGTGAGTATCAGTCACAGTTTGAGCCATTCTGTCGCTTTTGTCGTGGCAATTGGTTAATAAAAAAATGCCTCCCGCAGGCCAGTTCTGCGGGAGGTTTTGCAAGGGACAGGGACTCGACTAATTCTTGTCCTCGATGCCAATCCAAATGTGGCCCGGTAGAACAGGCCGGTAGGGACGTACAGTCAATTTGTTGATTTCAAGCTGACGTTGATTTGTCTCGAGCATGCTGGGATGAACCAGACATAAATCGGGACTGCGACCGTACTTTTTGTTGTAGTAATCCACAGCTTTTTGAATTTTGACAGTAAGTGCCGTTTGCGAGTTATCGAACCAAAGCATTCCAGTGTGCATATTCAACTCCTTGTCTAATAATCTATGCTTGGTAACCAAAATCGAAGCCAGTGGTCTCCTTCTTGTAAAGTGAAATGGGATCCGCTATTGAGAGACGCCAGCTCCGCACTGACAGCGTCCAGTTGGCTGATCTGCTTTTGATTTTGCATTGTCCCGAACACACGGGTACGAAATGCATCCAGCCAGGGCATAATATTTTCCATCCGATTCGGATTTAATGTAATGATCGGCCACACGCGGCGTGCGGGTCCACGCAGGAAAAGCCAGCGCAGGTTTTGCCTCGCATCAAAATCAAGGTTGGAGGCCGCTTCCAGATCATCCAGCAAAAGCAAAACGGATTGCTGACTGGTCTTATTCCCATGCGCCCATGAGGCCAGAGAAAGGATAAAATCTTCGGAGGATTGATGATACAGAGGGAAGATCCCTACATTATTTGGGATATCTTCCATGCCGTTCCATTCATCGGGGTGATTGGTCAGCACGCCAAATTGCAGATCATCTGGCTGATGCATTTTCGCGGCTGCCAATGCGACCGTCTGAAGCAATCCTGTTTTTCCTGCGCCGGGATCGGCTGTTATCAATACTGGTCCAGGAACAGGATCATGCAGATTCAATAGTACAGGGAGGCCATCGGATGCTACGCCAAGGAACAATGCTTCCTGAGGCATCGGTCCGTAATCAGCGAGGACTTCGCTCAACGAAGGCAGAGCAGGTGTTGGCTTGACCTGACGCGCTAATTCTGCGTCAAGCTCTGGCTTCAGTTCAGCCATCGCTTCCATCATAAGGGCGTAGCGATTGATTTCAGTCATGAGTCACCTGTAATTGGGCTGGTTTAGAACAAGTGTTCTAATTACTCCAAATATACATGGTACTTCTATTTATGTCAAGAGTTTGAGATTTATTTGCAATTCGTTCATTATGCTTGACGTGCACACTGAATCCTGCTAAACTTCCGCCCGTGCTCCCTCTGCGCGGGAGCAATTTAATTGCCTGTGACGCAGAGCGCCATGGTGCCAAAGGCGCTGATTGACTTCCCCTTTAAGTATGGCTTTGGTATAATCCCCCTGCTTAATTGCGCGAAGTGTCCCGCGGGTTCTTGGCGGGAGTGTGTGCCGACGTAGCTCAATCGGCAGAGCACCCGCCTTGTAAGCGGGCGGTTACGAGTTCGATTCTCGTCGTCGGCTCTACAAGCAAATTGCTGCGAATTGTGAGCAGTTAAAAACTTTATACCCGGGCGGTTACCCAAGTGGCCAAAGGGGACTGACTGTAAATCAGTTGTCAGAAGACTTCGGAGGTTCGAATCCTTCACCGCCCACTATCCCGAATACTGTCGGGACAGCACGTTCTGCCCACATAGCTCAGTCGGTAGAGCACACCCTTGGTAAGGGTGAGGTCACGGGTCCGAATCCCGTTGTGGGCTCAGTTGCTGAAAAGTTCTATGTCTGTGAAAAAGGAGAAAGAGACATGGCGAAGCAAAAGTATGACAGAAGCAAGCCGCATGTAAACGTAGGGACAATGGGACACATCGATCATGGGAAGACAACCTTGACCGCGGCGATCACCAAGGTGTCACAGATGCTGGGCAAAGCCGAATACCGTGCCTATGATCAGATCGACAATGCGCCGGAAGAGAAAGCCCGCGGCATTACGATCAATATTGCGCATGTGGAATATGAGACGGACAAGCGTCATTATGCCCATGTGGATATGCCGGGTCATCGTGATTACATCAAGAACATGATCACCGGGGCAGCCCAGGTGGACGGGGCGATCCTGGTGGTGGCCGCGCCAGATGGACCGATGCCGCAGACGCGGGAGCATGTGCTTCTGGCTCGCCAGGTGGAAGTGCCGAGTATTGTGGTGTATTTGAACAAAGTGGATCAGATGAATGATCCTGAGTTGTTGGAATTGGTGGAGTTGGAACTGCGGGAACTGTTGACGAGCTATGGTTTCCCAGGCGATGCGACCCCGATCGTGCGAGGGAGTGCCAAGCAGGCATTGGACAGCACGAGCACGGATCCGAATGCGCCGGAATACGAGAGCATCCGGGAGTTGCTGCGGGTGGTGGATGAATACATCCCTGAACCCAAGCGTGAGACGGACAAACCCTTCATGATGAGCGTGGAAGATGTCTTCTCGATCAAGGGACGTGGCACCGTAGTAACAGGGCGTATTGACCGTGGCATGGTCAAAGTCGGTGAGCCCGCTGAGATCATCGGGTTGCATGAGGAAAGCACTAGCACGGTAGTGACCGGTGTGGAAATGTTCCACAAGCAGTTGGATGAAGGCATGGCAGGCGACAACGTTGGTCTGCTGTTGCGCGGCATCGAGCGCGAAGATGTAGAGCGTGGACAGGTGGTAGCCAAGCCTGGTTCGATCACCCCGCACAAGAAGTTCCTGGCCGAAGTGTACGTTCTCAAGAAAGAGGAAGGTGGGCGGCACAAGGCGTTCTTCAGTGGCTATCGACCCCAGTTTTACATTCGCACGATGGATGTGACGGGAGACATCACTCTGCCAGACGGTGTGGAAATGGTCATGCCGGGTGATAATGTCAACTTGACGGTGCAATTGATCGTGCCTGTGGCATTGGAGCAGGGTTCGAAGTTCGCCATCCGTGAAGGCGGTCTCACCGTCGGCGCGGGTGTCGTCACCAAAATTATTGAATAGGTATAGGCATGACAAAGCAAAAAATCCGCATTCGGCTCAAAGCCTACGATCATCGTGTTCTGGATCAGTCTGCTAAGCGTATTGTTGAAACAGCTGAACGCAGCGGCGCTCATGTAGTTGGGCCCGTACCCTTGCCAACAAAGCTCGAACGGTTTACAATTCGGCGCTCGACATTCATAGATAAAGACTCGCATGAGCACTACGAGATTCGCACTCACAATCGTTTGATCGATGTTCTCGATCCAGACTCAAAAACAATCGATATGTTGATGCGGCTGAATTTGCCTGCGGGCGTGGATATCGAAATAAAAATCTAATTGGTCGTTACTGGAGAGTAGAGACTGGTTCGTTATCTCTGCTCTCTAATTTCGACAGTACAAGAACAGCACTGTCAGGGACCACAAAATCCTGAGCGTCCCACCAGACTGTTTACTGTACTGCCCGGAGATGATGCAGTCGAAGCCCCGACTGACAGTCTCAATAAATTCTTTGAAGGAGAAAACCGAGTATGTTAAAAGGGCTTATTGGAAAGAAGATCGGCATGACTCAGATCTTCGATGAGCAAGGCGTCGCTTATCCCGTGACGATCATCGAAGCTGGGCCATGTTACGTTACCCAGGTCCGCAGTCAAGAACGGGATGGGTATCTGGCCGTTCAACTTGGCTTTGGTGAGATTCACCCCAAGAAGTTGGCCGCTGGTGAATTGGGGCATTTGAAAGCCAATGATTTACCTCCTATGCGTTTTTTGCGTGAATTTCGTTCAAAAGAAACTGTTAATGTGGGCGATAAATTAACAGTTGACCTTTTTGCGATTGGTGAGCATGTGGACGTGATTGGCACAAGCAAGGGAAAAGGCTTTGCCGGCGCAGTCAAGCGCTACCATTTCAAAGGGGGTAAGAAGACACATGGTCAGTCCGATCGCCTCCGTGCTCCGGGTTCACGTGGTTCTGGTACCACTCCAGGTCGCGTGCTCAAAAACGCCCGCGGCGCAGGACATATGGGAAGTGAACGTGTTACTGTTCAGGCTTTAAAAGTGGTTTTGGTGGATCCCGAGCGCAATTTGCTTGGCGTTCACGGTGCAGTGCCCGGAGGAAAGGGCGGTCTGGTCGTAATCAAAGAGGCTCGAAAGCAGTAATTGCTGGAGAAATCGGAGCAAGGTAACTATGAAAGTAGATGTTCTGGATATAGCGGGCAAAAAATTGCGTGAGGTGGAACTTCCCTCCGCGATCTTTGAAGCCCCAATTAATGTGGATTTGATGCACCAGGCTTATGTTCGTCAGATGGCTAATGCACGTCTTGGTACTCATGACACCAAGGTGCGAGGTGAGGTTGCTGGTGGCGGAGCAAAGCCCTATAAGCAAAAAGGTACTGGTCGGGCCCGTCAGGGATCTCGCCGTGCAGCGCAATGGGTGGGTGGTGGACGTATTCACACCCCACATCCTCGCAGCTATGAACAACGGATGCCCAAGAAAATGAGACAGGCCGCTCTGCGTTCGGCTTTATCAGCGAAAGCGGCTGAAGCTGGAGTAGTTGTGGTCGACGAGTTTTCTCTTTCTGAGACCAAGACTCGGGTCATGGTGGAAGCACTGAATAACCTTGTTGGACAGTCCACCGCACTTGTTCTCTTTCCCGAAAAAGATCAAGCGTATGATCAAATCATGCGGACTACGAATAACCTTACTGATACCAAGGTTTTGCTGGCAGGTTATCTGAATATCCGTGACCTGTTTGGTTACGATAAGCTGATTTTGCCTGTGAAGGCTTTGGATGCCCTGGTGGCGAATCTAGGATAGGAGTAGAGAATGTCCACGATTTATGATGTCCTTCGCCGCCCATTGGTAACTGAGAAATCCAGTTATCAATCTGGCAAACTAAATCAATATTCATTTGTTGTTGCGAATACCGCCACACGCACACAAGTTAAAGATGCGATTGAAACTCTTTATGATGTGAATGTGGTGCGTGTAAATGTTATCAATGTCCCCGCTAAACGTGGTCGCCGCCTTCGCAGCCGCCGCCTGCTTGTTCGCAAGGTCGGCTATAAGAAGGCTATCATCACATTGGCTGAGGGACAGACACTTCAAATTTTTGAAGGGGTGCAGTAATGGCCGTAAAAAAATATAAACCGGTAACCCCTGGCACGCGCAATATGACCGGTCACAGCTTTGAAGAAATTACTAAATCGAAACCGGAGCGTTCCCTAGTTGTGCCTCTGCGTAAGAGTGGTGGCCGCAATTCTTATGGACGCGTTACAGTGCGTCATCGCGGTGGTGGTCATCGCCGTTTCATCCGCATTATTGATTTCAAACGAGACAAGCGCGATATTCCTGCGAAAGTGGCCGCAATTGAGTATGACCCGAATCGTACAGCCCGACTTGCTTTGTTGATTTATGTGGATGGCGAGAAGCGCTACATTGTCGCACCGATGGATCTCAAAGTTGGCGATACGGTCATGGCTGGCGCGGGGGCGGAAATTCGTTCCGGGAATGCTCTCCCGATTTCCAATATCCCTGTTGGCACTTTAATCCATAACATCGAAGTCAAAGAAGGACGCGGTGGTCAGATGGTCCGTTCGGCAGGTGGAGCTGCACAGTTGCTCGCAAAAGAAGGTGATTTTGCTCAAGTGCGTATGCCCTCCGGTGAAGTTCGTCTGATCCACCAGGTCTGTTACGCCACGGTTGGTCAGGTTGGAAATCTTGATCATAGTAATGTCAAATTAGGCAAAGCGGGTCGCAAGCGTCACAAGGGTATTCGTCCGACGGTTCGTGGTTCAGCCATGAGTCCCCGCGATCATCCGCATGGTGGTGGCGAAGGTCGTCAGCCAATTGGTTTGCCAGGTCCAAAAAGCCCGTGGGGCAAACCCACTCTAGGCTATAAGACCCGCCGTAACAAGAAATCTGACCAGTATATTGTGCGTCGTCGCAGTAAGACGAATCGCTAATCGATAGAGGTAAGATATGTCACGATCATTGAAAAAGGGTCCGTTTATCGAGCCCAAGCTTTTGAAGAGAATTGAAACGATGAACCAAAAAGGTGAGAAGAAAGTGTTGCGCACATGGAGTCGCGCCAGTGTGATCTTCCCTCAAATGGTAGGGCACACCATCGCGGTACATGATGGACGCCGACACGTTCCGATCTATATCACCGAAAACATGGTTGGTCATCGATTGGGTGAATTCGCCCCGACGCGCACATTCCGCGGCCACATGGCTGCTGAGAAGGCCGCGCCAGCTGCCTAGACGAGGAGAAATAATAATGACTGATATTCAGGCACATTTACGTTTTCTCGGGATGTCTGCCCAGAAAGTTCGCCTGGTGGTTGATCTCGTTAGAGGCAGGAATGCCAACGATGCCCTGGAAATGCTGCGCTTCGTTCCAAAGGCTGCCGCGTTGCCAGTCCGCAAATTACTTGTTTCTGCGGTAGCAAATGCTGAAGAGAATTTTGGCGTCAGCCGTGATGATCTGTTTGTAGCAAAGATCTTTGCTGACGAAGCTCCCACTCGCAAGTGGCGTAGATTTGGTGCACGCGGCCGCTTCAAGCCGATCCTGCGCCGCAGTTCCCATGTTACTGTCGTCTTGCGCGAGCGCGGGGCGTAGAAGGTAAGGAGAAATTATGGGTCGTAAAGTTCATCCAATAGGTATGCGCCTTGGCATTAATCAAGGCTGGCAGGGACGCTGGTTTGCCGAAGGCACACAGTACCGTGATCAATTGCATCAGGATTTTGCCATTCGCAGCCTGTTACAGGGAACGGTTTCCAAGGGCGGTTCGGCAAAAGACACCGATGTGCGCAAACTTCGCAAGGATCTGCCTGATACCGTGAAAAACGGCAAGGCAGGAATCTCCCGCATTGAGGTCGAGCGCTATCCTGGCAAAGTTCGCGTGGCCATCCATACCGCCAAGCCCGGAATTTTGATCGGCCGTAAGGGCGAAGGCGTCAAGAAGATCCGTCATGCCCTCGAGACACTGGTTGGTAAGAAAGTGGATCTCGACATTAAGGAAATTAGTTCTCCTGATACCGATGCGATGCTGGTCGCACGCAATGTGGCCGATCAACTCGAGCGCCGTATTGCCTATCGCCGTGCCATGAAGCGTGCCATTCAACAGGCGATGCGTCAGGGTGCCAAGGGAATCAAGATCATGGTCGGTGGTCGCCTGGGTGGTGCAGAAATGTCCCGCGATGTGACGTTGCGGGATGGACGAGTCCCTCTGCAAACCCTCCGTGCCAATCTGGATTTCGCCAAAACGGAAGCCAGCACAACCTACGGTCAGCTCGGCGTAAAAGTCTGGGTTTACAAAGGTGAAGCAGTACCTGAAACTGAAGAAAAGGCGGAGGCAACTGAAGGCGTATACGTGAGCGAATAGCCACGTAACGATGTTGCTTTTGATGAGGTAGTAACTATGTTGATGCCAAAACGTGTAAAGTGGCGCAAGCAAATGCGCGGTCGAATGAGAGGCAAAGC
>Ga0065707_10081776_pt1 | contig 42786 bp, 34 predicted proteins | sample SwiRhicommuniRL3_FD_59094 | JGI IMG/M metagenome (GOLD analysis project Ga0065707, IMG submission 59094) | Switchgrass rhizosphere bacterial communities from Rose Lake, Michigan, USA - RL3 v2 (version 2) | ecosystem: Host-associated > Plants > Roots > Rhizosphere > Soil | place: East Lansing...
AGACCGAGATGGAAAAATTCATTGGGTCTTCGAAGCGGCAGTGGAATTGCGTGATGAGAACGGGATTTCGTATGGTTCAATAGGCACATACCAGGATATTACGAAGCGCAAGCTGGCAGAACAGGCAGAGCGTGAACAGCGTACGCTTGCTGAAGCCCTGCGTGATACAGCAGAGACATTGAGTAGCTCTCTTTCCTATGAAGAGGTCCTGGATCATATCCTCGCAGTCGTGGGGCGTGTGGTGCCGCATGATGCTGCCACGATCATGCTCATTGAGGGGGAATCTGCCCGCGTGGTACGCACGTACGGTTACGACAAACGCGGATTTGACTTTGAAATCATGGGGATTGAACTTCCGCTGGCCGAAACAACCAACCTGAGGGAGATGCTTGAGACGCGGAAGCCTGTGGTTATTTATGACACACACTCTTATACAAGCTGGAAGAGACTGCCGGCCACCGACTGGCTCCGCTCAAATGTCGGTGCGCCGATATCCATCCATGGGGAAGTGATTGGTTTTATTCTTCTGGACGGCCAGGCCCCCGGTTTTTTCACTCCTGTTCATGCTGAACACCTGGAAGCCTTTGCCAATCAGGCAGCAATCGCCATCCATAATTCCCATCTGTTGAAGCAAGCTCAGGAGGAAATTACGGAGCGCAAACGGGCAGAAGAAGCACTTCGCGCAGAGCGCGAGAAAGCACAAAAGTATTTGGATATTGCCGGGGTAATGATGCTTGCGCTTGATCCGGATGGAATGGTTACACTGATCAATCAAAAAGGTTGTGAAATCCTTGGCTACCCGGCGGCTGAGATCATCGGTAAGGATTGGATAAAAACGTTCCTGCCAGAGACCGTCAAAGAAGCAGCAGGGGGAGTCTTCCAGCAACTTATTTTAGATAAGCCTCAACCCGCCGGATATTACGAGAATACGGTCCTGACTAAAAATGGAGAGGAGCGCTTGATCGCCTGGCATAATACTCAGGTACGCGACTCGCAGGGAACAATTATTAGCACGCTCAGTTCGGGAGAGGATATTACCGAACGCAAACTGGCAGAGGCTCAATTACGCGTCTCAGAAGAGCGCTTCCGCCAACTGGCAGATAATATCGAGGAAGCATTCTGGATGACCGACGCCGAGAGCGACAAGGAAATATACCTAAGCCCGGCTGCCGAAGTCATCTGGGAACGCCCAATCAAAAGTCTTACATCTGAACCAAATGTATTTATCAATAGCGTCTTTCCAGAAGACCAGCCTGCCATATTAAGTGCGATTCAAAAGGAAAAAAACGGGGAAAAAGTTGAAATTGAATACCGCATTGTCCGGCCCAATGGAACTGTTCGCTGGGTTTGGGACCGCGCGTTTCCTATCTTCGATGACTCAGGCAAAGTAGGAAGAATAGCAGGCATCACGGCTGATATTACAGAACGCAGGGAATCGGAAATTGCCCTGCTCAAAAGTCAGAGCCGCTATCGCGAACTGTTTGATAGTTCCCCTATTTCTATTTGGGAGGAGGATTACTCTCTCGTCAAAAAAGGGATCGATCTCTTAATAGAAAGCGGGGTCGCAGATTTAAAGGAATATTTCTCCATCCACCCGGATGAGGTGACGAAGCTTGCAGCTTTGGTAAAGGTTACCGATATTAATAAAGCATCCCTGGAGCTTTATCAAGTTGAACATAGAGAAGACTTGCTTGATAGTCTAACCCAGGTGATGGGTATTGAACCTCTCAGTCATTTTGAAGAACAGATCTTTGGCTTGATGGGCCCATTAAGAAGATTTGTATGGGAAGGGGCCGATAAGACGATCAATGGCAGGCAAATGGAAGTGATTGTCAACGGTTCCATCCCTGAAGGGTATGAAGAGGACTGGTCAAAGGTGATCGTTTCGATCATCGATATCACAGGCAGAAAAGAGGCCGAACAACAACTCCGCAAGCTTTCGCGCGCAGTGGATCAGAGCGGCTCGACGATTGTCATCACTGATACGTCTGGTAATATTGAATATGTAAACCCGAAGTTCACAGAAATTAGCGGCTATACATTTGAGGAAGCTCTCGGCCAAAATCCGCGAATATTGAAATCTGGTTTCACTTCAGCTACAGACTATAAACAACTATGGCAAACGATCACCTCCGGCAGGGAATGGCATGGGGAACTTCTAAACAAGAAAAAAAATGACGAGCTGTATTGGGAATACGTAACTATTTCGCCAATCTTCAATGAACGTGGAGAAATCACTCACTTTGTTGGCGTCAAGGAAGATATTACTCAACGCAAACAAAGTGAAGTTGAAACTCAGCGTCATATGACCGAACTGGAAGCCTTGTATGAGAATGGGCTGGCTGTGGGCCGCCTTCTCACGGCAAATGAAATTGGGAATCGGATGATCAATACCTTTGCTCGTTATCTCCAATGGCATCATGTGACGATCCGTTTGAGGCAGGAAGAAAACGATGACTTGGAGTTGGTGGCATTCAACTTGCCAGGTTTAAATGATGAAGAAAGAACTGAAACCGAACAACATTTTGCTACTCTAATCAATAGGATTGGCCAGGGGTTGAGTGGTTGGGTCATTCAAACTGGCACACCCTTCCGCACGGGAAATGTTCATAATCAGTCACAATATGTTGATACTCATGAAGGGACTCAGTCAGGATTGTACATGCCACTTAAAGTAGGAGAACGGGTGATCGGCGTCATTAGTGTGGAAAGTGAAGCCTCTGAGGCCTTTACCGAACAGGATGAGCGTCTGTTGGCGACTCTGGCCAATCAGGCTGCGATCGCTTTTGAAAATGCACGGTTGTATGAGACTATTCAAAAGGAATTAGTTGAGCGCAAACGAATGGAGCAGGATCTGCGGGCCAGCGAAGTACATTACCGCGAACTTGCAGATAGTATCACCGATATCCTATTTGAATTGGACCAGGATCTTCATTACACTCATTGGAACAGAGCTTCCGAACTATTAACTGGCGTATCAGCCAGGGATGCAATCGGAAAATCCATGCATGAAATATTCGGTGAGTCGGAAGAACAGACCAGGATTAGACAAATTTATGAAGGCGTTCTCAAGAACCGTCAGCCCAGAACCCTTGAAACAATATTCTTATTGAACCAGCAGAAACGCTCTTTTGAGATCAATGCTTATCCATCCACGCGCGGTGTCTCAGTTGTGGCCAAGGATGTAACAGAACGTAAACGGTCAGAGATCATCATGCAAAAACGTTTCGAACTGATGGAATTTTCGGCCCATCACACGCTGGATGAATTGATGCAAAAAACAACTGATGAAGTCAGTGAATTGACGGGCAGCTCAATCGGCTTTTTCCATTTTGTGGATGAAGATCATACTACATTGAGGCGACAGACGTGGTCCACCAACGCGTTGCAGTTATTCCAGGTTCCTGTTAGTGAGGGAGCACATCTTCCACTGGATCAAGCCGGGGCGTGGGCTGAGGCAGCCCGTCAACGTCGTCCAATGATCCAGAACGACTACGAGGCCATGGCCGGACTGAAAGGGACGCCACAGGGTCATGTGCCTATCACGCGCGAGATAGTGATTCCCATTATTCGCAATGAACGGATTATGGCGATTATGGGGATTGGCAACAAGCCGCAGGATTACACACAATCCGATCTCGAGATCGCCGAGCGTCTTGCAGATTATGCATGGGATATTACCGAGCGCAAGCAAATGGAAATGGCGCTCGAAGTCGAACGAAATCAACTGGCCCAGCGTGTGGATGAACGCACGGCTGACCTGAGTAGGGCAAACTCAAACCTGGCACGTGCCTTGCGGGTAAAGGATGAATTCCTGGCCAACATGAGCCATGAATTGCGAACACCCTTGAATGCAATTCTGGGCCTGTCAGAAAGCCTTGGAGAACAAATCGCGGGTCCACTCAACGAGAAGCAGCAGAAATACATTGCTACCATCGGTGAAAGTGGTCATCATTTGCTGTCGCTCATCAATGACATTCTTGATCTTGCCAAGATAGATGCCGGTCAAATTACGTTGGATATCAATAAAGTAGATATCCACTCAGTTTGCCAGGCCAGCCTGCGTATGATCAAACAACTCGCGCAGAAAAAGAATCAAGAGGTGTCTCTGGAAATCGATGAAGGTCTTGGACTGATGTGGGCAGACGAACGCCGTCTCAAACAAATGATCGTTAACCTGTTGGGTAATGCGGTCAAATTCACACCTGAAAACGGAAAGCTGGGGCTGGAAGTCCATGGAGATGAGGAGGCAAATAAGATCAGCTTCACTGTTTGGGATAAGGGCATCGGCATCAGAGACGAAGATCTGGCGCGCTTGTTCCAACCTTTCGTACAATTGGATTCTGGCCTGGCGCGCGAAACAACCGGGACCGGTTTAGGGTTGGCATTGGTAGCACAGATGGTCCGCCTGCATGGCGGCAGTATCGCTACTGCTAGTGAACCAGAGAATGGGAGTCGTTTCACCATCATTTTGCCATGGGAGCCGGCCTTAGCGATGGATGCAGCTGCCAGAATGAAAATTACCGGTAAATTTCGCGCCATCAAACTTGATGAAAAAAACAAGCCGGTCATCCTGTTGGTTGAAGACACAAAAGAAGTAACCATGGTGATCAGGGATTATTTGGAGCTTACTGGATACAAAGTAGTTACCGCCCAGGACGGTGTCGATGCCATTGTTCAGGCCAAGCTGGTCCGACCGGATCTGATCTTAATGGATGTTCAGATGCCACGTATGGACGGCATCGAGGCCACACGGAAATTGAGAAGTGAACCGAATTTCAGATATACTCCAATTATTGCCCTGACTGCCCTCGCCATGCCAAGTGACCGTGAACGCTGTCTTGAAGCGGGCATGGATGAATACATCAGTAAGCCTGTGAACCTGAAGGCGCTTGTAAAAATTATTCAGGGCTGTCTTTTCAGCACGCAGGAGCCCAAATCTAAATGAGTACTGTTCTAATTGTGGATGATGATCTAACCGCCAGAGAGACCCTGGTCGCCATGCTGGAAGGCGAACACTACGATCTTCAATTAGCGAAGGATGGCACTCAGGCACTTCAGATGCTCGAACAGATTCAGCCTGACCTGATCCTTTTGGATGTGATGATGCCAGGCATGGATGGCTACGAAGTATGTCGTCGCATCCGCTCCACCCCTCAACTTGCTGAGGTGCCGATCATCCTTCTTACCGCCCTTGACGACCGCGCCTCGCTTGTGAGAGGCATAGAATCTGGCGCAGATGATTTTCTCAGCAAACCGGCTGACCGCCGCGAATTGACTGCGCGTGTTCGTACCATTACACGCCTGAACCGTTATCGTATGTTAATGGAACAGCGCGAAAATATTCGTCATATGGCTGAACATACGGTCGCGGCACAGGAGGAGGAACGTAAACGTATCTCGCGCGAACTCCACGATGATCTCGGTCAGGCACTGACCATTCACCTGCTCGCCCTCCGTAATTTACAGGAGGATCTGTCCTTGCCAGCGGAGAGTATGTTTGAACGATTGCAATCACTCCACGATCAATCCTATGAGATCCTGGTAAAAATTCGAAGGCTGGCTCGGGATCTGCGTCCACCTGTTCTGGATGCGTTGGGATTAAAAGTAGCCATGCAAACCTATTGCACCGAGTTTTCCCGCCGCACCCATCTACCGGTCATTTTCGAAACGGAGACATCCCTTCCACAATTCCCTGATATATACACCATTACGCTCTATCGAATTCTACAGGAGGCGCTCACCAATATTATCAAGCATTCCCAAGCCAGTCAGGTTTGGGTGGATTTGAGCGTGGAAGATGAGATGGTCAACCTGACTGTTCAGGATAACGGAATTGGATTCCACGAAGAGAAAACTCAATCCAACGGGATCGGATTGACGGGGTTGCGTGAACGGATCACGATTGCGGGTGGCACTTTGAATATCAACTCCACACCCAGGCACGGGACAATCCTTTCTGCACAATTTTCACTATCAAATCATATCAAAGCAAAAGAAGTGAAATGATACACGTACTCATTGCTGAAGACCATCTGATGGTGAGAGAAGGCATCCGGGCCCTGCTGGAGAAAGCAGGCGACATCCACGTAATGGGTGAAGCCTCCAACGGACAAGAAGCCATCGAAATGACGGAGATGCTCAAACCAGATGTACTGATTATGGATATTATGATGCCGCGCATGAATGGCATTCAGGCTGCTGGAAATATACGTGAACTGAAGCTTCCCACCCATATTCTCTTACTCTCTATGTATTCCGATGAAGGGTTTGTACACCAGGCTCTGCAATATGGCGTAAAAGGCTATGTTTTGAAATCATCCGTCAGTGATGAATTGCTCTGGGCAGTACGGGCTGTTGCCGGCGGTAAAACCTATTTCAGTAGTTCCATTGCAGAGATTGTCGAAAGCGCCACCAATCCTCATTCCGCCATACCGGCTGGTGATCCACTTTCGAATCTATCGCCGCGCGAAAAGGAAATCCTGCAATTGATCGCGGAGGAATATACCAGCGCAGAGATTGCCAAAATGTTATTTATTACCGAGAAAACAATTGAAAAACATCGTACGAAATTGATGGAAAAATTGAACGCTCGCAATCTGGCAGGCCTGGTCCGCCTGGCAGTCAAATATCACCTGGTGGATAAAGACACATGATTGGCCACAAGCTACTTTGGTTTATACAAGGATGCCAGAATGGATCTGTCTGAGTTTTACAAGGAGAACAATATGGGTAGTATGGTCTTAATCGTTGACGATGAATACATCGGCCGCGAAACGCTTCAATCGGTTTTGGAGGGCGAAGGCTATGAACTTGAAATGGCAGAGAATGGTTTGCAGGCCATCGAAAAGGCCAAAAAACTTTTGCCGGATGTGATCCTGCTGGACGTGATGATGCCGGGCATGACCGGTTTCGAGGTCTGCCAGCGGATTCGCAATGACCCGCAGATCGCGGAAATCCCGATCATCATTCTTACCGCCCTGGATGACCGCGAATCCCTGCTCAATGCCTTGAAGGCTGGGGCCGATGATTTTATTTCAAAGCCCTTTGACCGTTACGAATTGCGAGCCCGTTTGATGGGAATTACACGCCTCAACCGTTATCAAAAACTGATCCAGGAGCGCGCCAAACTTCGGGAGGCGAATACACAACTTCTCTCTGCGTATGAAGCCACGATCGAAGGCTGGTCACATGCGCTGGATTTACGGGATCGGGAGACGGAGGGCCACAGTCGGCGCGTGACGCAATTGACAATCAGGCTGGCTCAGGCTCTTGGTATAAGTGATGACGAAATTATGCATATCCGCCGCGGTGCACTCCTGCACGACATGGGTAAGATTGGTATTCCCGATTCTATTCTGCACAAGCCGGATAAATTAACTGATGAAGAGTGGACGATCATGCGCAAGCATCCACAATTGGCTTATGAAATGCTCTACCCAATTGAGTATCTGCGGCCCGCGCTGGAGATTCCTCTTACTCATCATGAGAAGTGGGATGGAACGGGTTATCCGCGCGGGCTGAAAGGTAAGGAGATCCCCATAGTCGCGCGCCTGTTCGCAGTTGTGGATGTGTGGGATGCGCTTACCTCTGATCGCCCCTATCGTCCTGCTTGGTCGCAGGAAGAAGCTCTAACTTATATCCGCGAACAATCCGGCAAACATTTTGATCCCCAGGCTGTTGATTTGTTTTTCAAAGTCGTCAAATAATCTTCTCCCAGTCATTTAATTCGGATTTTTAAGCAAAAGCCAGAATTTCTGGCTTTTTGCGTTAACAATCGCCAGCTTTTTCGTTTTAATTAAAGGTACGAATTTCTGTAATATAATTTATCTATCGGGGAGACAGAGCGGAAAGACATGGGAGCTCTCATTGTAGAAACAATTTCTTATTTAGTATGGAGGCGATTGTGATTAATCACATCCTTGTTCCGCTGGATGGCTCTACGCTGGCCGAATGCGTTTTGCCGCATATCACGGCCCTTGCACCAGTGACGAATGCACGTGTGACACTCCTGCATGTTTTGCAACATGCGCATAATGGGAGTGGGAGTCCGGCAGTTGATCCCGTGGAGTGGCATCTGCAAAAACAAAAATCAGAAAAATATCTTGAGCAGATTGTCAGTCAGTTGAATAAGTCTGGCATTTTGGCAGTGGAGTCACTCATATTGGAGGGAAACCCCGCTAATAGCGTGATCGACTTTGCCCACAACAATAACGTGGATTTGATCGCTCTTAGCACACATGGAAACAGTGGATTAAGCGGATGGAATGTCAGCAGCGTGGTCCAGAAAATCCTTCTGCGCTCCTACAAATCCACCCTGCTTGTGCGCGCATATCTGCCCCCATCCACGGGAACCACAAAGATCCGCTATAAACGATTATTCGTCGGAATGGATTGCTCGCCCCGTTCGGAGTTCGTCCTTCCATTTGCCATCAGTCTGGCACAGTTCCACAAATCCCAGATCATCCTTGAATGTGCCATTGAAAAACCACAAGCCATTAACCGTTTTCCTCTCTCGGATGAAGACACAGAATTGATCAACAGGTTTGTGGAGAGAAATTATCAGACTGCCACCCATTACTTCAAACAACTCCTCAACCAATTCCCGATCAAGGAGTTGAAGCTAAAGACTCACGTTTCCGTCGGTGATAATGCCGTAGCTGTGCTGCACGACATGGTGGAAGAATCCAACGCCGATCTGATGCTGCTGGCCGCACACGGTTACTCAGGAGAAAAACGCTGGCCCTATGGCAGCGTAACAACCAGTTTTATTGCTTATGGGAATACCTCTCTGATGATCATGCAGGATATGCCTCATACAGAAATCCATCCCACGCGCGCCGAAATGGCAGTAAGAGAAGGCCAGGGACATTGATCAATGCAAAACACCGCGCCAACACAGCAAGCCGATCTTGTACAACCAAATACTTCGCCAACCAAGAGAACTGAAGAAATCATTGCTCGGCTGGCTCGGGAATTAAGCAAGTGCGCCCCGCGGCGTACAAATTTTTATATTCCCACCCGCCTAAAACAGTTTACGGATTTCTTCCAGGAATGCTATGAGTATTTTGATGAAACCACCAAAGCACAGGTTTCCACATCCCAGACCGCGGAGTGGTTGCTCGACAATTTCTACATCATTGAACAGGCAATCCGCCAGGTGGAAGAAGATTTACCAGCAGACTACTACCAGCGTCTCCCCAAAACGCAGGCAGGCTGGCCGCGCGTTTACCTGATCGCACTGTCAAACACGCAAGGGGAGAATACGCGCCTTGATATTGAACAGATCAAAAATTTCCTTCAAACCTTTCAGGAGGTGACCCCGCTCACCACCGGGGAACTTTGGGCATTGCCGCTGATGCTGAGGTTGGCCGTGCTTGAATCGCTCGCGGAAGCCTTGGCATTGGTAACCAAACTAAAGTGGAATACAGCGTCTCAGCCCAATCTTCACAGACGTATCGAAACATCCGATCAGATTGACCCGGATGAAATTGTCGCTAACTCCATTTTGGACCTGCGCCTGCTAGCCACCCTGGGTTGGAAAGCATTTTTTGAATCGACAAGCATTCTCGAAAAAATTCTGCGTGACGACCCGGCTGGCCTTTACGCTCAAATGGATTTTGAGACTCGCAATCATTATCGCAGCGTCATTGAAGAACTGGCCCATGGTTCGGCCATGAGCGAAGCGGAGATTGCAGCGCAGGCAGTTCAACTTGCACAGGCAGGCGTTTCTGCGCGTGAGAAGCATGTTGGCTATTACCTCATCGCGCCAGGCAGGGAAGCGCTGGAGACTCGAACCAAGTTTCGTCCAAAGTTTTCGGGCATTCTGATTCGGTTCATCCAAAAAAATGCCACAGCTACCTATCTGGGAAGCATCTTCACATTAACCCTTCTATTTGTGCTCCTGGCGGTTTATTATGCAATTCAGGCTGGGGGAAATACCCCTCAACTTATTCTGGCGGGATTTTTAACCACCCTGCCAGCTGCTTCTGTATCGATTGATATCATCAATGGGCTGGTGGTTGCTATCATTCCGCCGCGTACACTTCCCAAATTGAATTTCGAGAACGGTGTGCCAGAAGAATATCGAACCATGGTGGTTATTCCAGCCCTGCTGGCTACAGAGCGGGATGCGCCTCTGCTGCTGCGCCAGATCGAGCATCATTTTATTGGCAATAGTGACCCCAACATTTTCTTCGCGCTGATCACTGACTTTGCAGATGCACCGGAAAAAGAGATGCCCACTGACAATCAGCCTGTTGAACAAACCCAAGCTGCAATTGAACAATTGAACAAAAAATATGGCAGTCAGGATTATCGTCCCTTTTGCTTTTTCCACCGTGAACGAATCTGGAACGAAAGCGAAGAATGTTGGATGGGCTGGGAGCGCAAACGCGGCAAACTGGAGGAATTCAATAAATTGTTGGGCGGCAGTGACTCAACCACCTTCATTGTCAAATTCGGAGACCTGCGTGTTTTACCAACGATTCGCTATGTCATCACATTGGATGCAGATACGATATTGCCACGCGAAGCCGCCCGTCAATTAATTGGCACTCTTGCACATCCATTGAACCAGGCGGAATTCGATCCTGCTTCGGGTGAGATTAAAGCCGGTCATACGATTCTCCAGCCACGCGTCCAGGTGAGACCGGCGGCTGCGAATCAATCTCTTTTTACGCGCGTTTATTCTGGAGATTCAGCCATCGATCTTTATACGCGCGCAGTATCCGATGCCTATCAGGATTTGTTCGATGAAGGCAACTATGTAGGCAAGGGCATTTATGATGTCCAGGCGTTCCAAAAAAGTCTGCAGGACAAAATCCCTGAAAACCGACTGTTGAGTCACGATCTGTTCGAAGGGATGCAGGGCCGCTGTGGGCTTGTCACTGATGTCGTGTTATATGAAGATTACCCACCTCATTACCTGATCTATACAGATCGCCTGCATCGCTGGGTGCGAGGCGACTGGCAGCTTTTACCCTGGCTTCGCAAAGAAGTGCCGCACCGCACGAAAGGCAAGGCCCCCAACACACTTTCCACTATTGATCGCTGGAAGCTTTTCGATAATCTGCGTCGAAGTTTGGTACCACCGACCGTGCTGGCTTTTCTCATCAGTGGCTGGCTATTGTTACCAGGTTCCAGCCTGATCTGGATGATCTTCGCGCTTTCCCCCTATTTAATGCCTGTTGTGAGCAACTTTATTGCTGAGCTTCACCACAGTTTTTCCAAACAACACTCCACAGTTGTGACTCGTCCGTTGCGTTTGGCGACACTTCGTTCGTTGTTCGAGATCATCTTCCTGCCTCACGAGTCATATATTATTTTCGACGCCATCACAACAACGCTGACACGCTTATTCATTACTCATAAAAGAATGCTGCAATGGGTCAGCGCCGCCCATACTGTCCAGCTTTTTGGCAAGAGGCTGCATTTGAAATCAGCCTGGCAGGCAATGATCATTGCTCCCCTATTGGCGTTTTTGTTTTCCATTTTATTGCTGCTTTTGTATCCTGAAACACTTTTGAGCGCCTTGCCCCTCTTGCTCGGCTGGATGGCTTCACCGTATATTGCTACGCGGATCGGCCAACCCACGAAAAAACCTGACAAGCAGATCATCCCTGCTCAGGAACGCAAGCTCAGGTTGTTGGCGCGTTCCACCTGGTTGTACTTTGAACACTTTGTCGGTCCGGAAGATCGCTGGCTCCCACCGGATCATTTTCAGGAAAACCCGCGCGGTCTGGTGGCACATCACACCTCGCCTACCAACATTGGCTTGATGCTGCTTTCCACGCTGTCGGCTCATGACCTGGGCTACATCGGTCCATTGGAATTGTCGTTACGCTTACGCGACTCGTTTGATAGTATGGATTCTCTTGAACGAGTCCGCGGTCATTTTTTGAACTGGTACGATACGCGCACCTTTGCCCCGCTGCCGCCGCGTTATATCTCCACCGTGGATAGTGGGAATCTGGCGGCCTGTCTGATTGCCCTGCGCCAGGGATGCTATGAAATGGCGGAATCACCCGTGATCAATTGGGAAGGATTGCTGGACACGCTCGGTATGCTTTCACTCAGCCTTGAGGAGGCAAATCTGGGGCATGCCGCCAATGAATTAAATGCGGCTGTCGTTTCTTTACAGGCTCAGGTGAAGGTTCTCAATGATGCAAATCAATTTACGCCGGCATTACTCATGAAGTTGTTTGAAGAACGTCAAGTAGAACTGGAAGCGATGCTCTGGGAAGCCATCCAGCAATCGGAGGAAGATTCGGCGCCGGAGACCACCCGCAAGCTTTCGATCTGGATCGATCGTGTGCGCCATCAATTGAGACGCATCCGGATCGATACGCAAGTACTGGTTCCCTGGTTACTTGCCCTGGCAAGCATGCCTGAACACGGCCAACAGAATGCGGAATCTGAATCAACAGAAGCCTGGAAAGCGCTGAAAGAAAACCTGTCTTTGCATCCTCGGTTGGGCGAGATTCCAGATATTTGCAAACGGGCAACTAATCTCATTGAGGAGATTACGAGTCTATTGGATGAAAACGATCAAGCTGCTTTTGAATGGCTTGAAACCCTGACCTATGATCTTGAGTCCGCGCGGAAAAACACGGTCTCATTGCTGGACAATTATTCTGTCCTGGCTTCGCGGGCCGAAGCCTTTTTTGAATCCATGCCATTTGGTTTTCTCTATGACCCCCAGCGGCATGTTTTTCATATCGGCTATAACGTTGAGTCAGGGCGGCTCGACTCTAATTATTATGACCTCATCGCTTCTGAGGCACGCATCGCCAGCCTGATCTCGATCGCACGCGGCGATGTGCCTCAAAATCACTGGCTTTATCTCGCGCGCCCATTGACAGAAATTGAGGATATGCGCTGCCTGCTTTCCTGGAGCGGCACGATGTTTGAATATCTGATGCCCAACCTGTTCATGGAAAGCTATCCCAATACCTTGATGGATCAAAGCTGCCGCGTGGCAATCGAAGAACAGATTCGATATGGCACCGAACATAATATTCCATGGGGAACCTCCGAAGCTGCCTACTACGGTTTCGATGCAGTCCAGGTTTATCAATATAAAGCGTTTGGGATACCCACTCTGGGATATAAGCGCGGCTTATCCGAGGATTTGGTCGTGGCCCCCTATGCCTCGATGCTGGCACTGCCTTTCATGCCTCAAGCAGTAGTGCAAAACCTCTCAAGGCTTGAAAACCTGAAAATGTGGGGGACTTATGGCTTGTATGAGTCCGCAGATTTCACTCAGGATCGCTTAAAGACCGGCGAAGATCACGCCATTGTCCGCTCGTTCATGGTTCATCATCAGGGCATGAGTCTGCTTTCCATTTGCAATTATTTGTTTGATAAGCGTATGATCCGGCGCTTCCATGCAGACCCGCGCATCGAAAGCGTCGAATTGCTTTTGCAGGAACAAACGCCGGCTCACGCGCCAACTGAGCATCCCCGCCATCAGCAAATGGATTCGATCCGTAACGCCTACACAACCATCTCCCTCGACCCATGGCGCGTGTCACCAGAAGCGCCTCATACCAAAGTCCATTGTTTATCGAATGGAAAGTACAGCCTGCTGATTAGCGCGGCTGGTTCAGGCTTTAGTCGCTGGGAAGATATGGAACTGACACGCTGGCGCGATGACCCAACACTCGATGATCGCGGCAGTTGGATCTATGTGGAAGACCGCTTGAATGGACAGTTATGGTCAGTCACACACCAGCCCACGATGGCGCCGCCCGATCGAAGCGAAGTGAATTTTTATCCTCACCGCGTCGAATTCGAACGACAGGATGGAGACATTGTTCTGCGTACAGTGGTGACTGTAGCCGCCAATGATGATGTGGAAATCAGGCGGATACATCTCACCAATCATGGCGCTCACTCGCGCGTTCTCGCACTCACCAGCTACGCGGAGATCATCCTTACCCAGCAATCTGTTGATCTGCGTCACCCCGCCTATAACAAGATGTTCATTGAAAGCGAGTTTCTACCCAAAGAACAACTCCTGCTCTTCCGACGACGCCCGCGTTCAGCAGATGAAGAGCCTGTTTACATGGCACATTTTTTTACAAGCAACCATGAAGATGTGAGTTTAACAGGATATGAAACAGATCGGGCTAAATTCCTCGGGCGCGGTGGCACACTGCGGCGACCGGCTGCGTTCTCAACTCCCAATCAAGCTTCTGTGCTTTCGAGAACAACTGGTGCAACCCTGGATCCAATTTATTCGTTGCAAGCTGAAGTTATCCTCGCGCCCTACAAGACGGTTCAAATTGCTTTCATCACACTGACCGCTCATTCGCGCAAGGAAGTCATTGACCTGGCTCGCCGCTATCACCGCTGGTCTCAAATCGGCAGAGCCACTCAGGAGATCCGCGTACAGATAGAACATGAGCTCGCGCAGCTTGAACTCACTTCACAAAAAGTGGAGCAGTTTCAAAAGCTTCTTTCGCCAATGTTATATTTCTCAAATGCATTACGTGCGGAACCAGAAATCCTTAACGCCAACACACTTGGACAGCCCGGCTTGTGGCCATTCGGCATATCGGGTGACTATCCGATTCTGCTGGTACGAATGAAACAGGAAGCAGATCTTGACCTGCTGGGCGAAGTCATTCTGGCGCATACGTATTGGCGCAAACGGGGTTTGATGATCGACCTCGTTATTTTCAACCAGCGCGAAACCAGTTATGAACAGGGTTTCAAGGGCAGGATCTATCGCCTGTTTGAGCACACAGCCAGCGAGACCTGGCTCAACAAACGCGGCGGCATTTTTATCCTTCAGGAAGATCAGATGAACGAAGCAGAGCGGATTCTCTTGATGACCGTTGCCCGCGTCGTCCTGGACGGGGAAGCGGGTCCGCTTGAGCGGCAGTTATCCAAACTGGATGCTGGTCCCGTCCGCCTCCCACGCTTTACACCCATCGAACCCCTGGTCCCTTCGCTCGACCCACAGACTGAAATCCAGCGACCAGCAGACTTGCTCTTTGATAATGGCCTGGGCGGCTTTACCCCAGATGGCCGCGAATATGTGATCTATCTCGAACGCGATCAATGGACACCCGCGCCCTGGACAAACGTGATCGCCACCTCGGAGTTTGGCTGTCTGGTCTCGGAATCAGGCATGGGAACCACCTGGTCACAGAACAGTGGTGAGAATCGGCTGACACCCTGGCGAAATGATCCCGTGAGCGATACACCTTCTGAAGCCATTTATCTGCGCGATGAAGATACTGGTCAGATCTGGTCACCTACGCCTCTCCCGGCGCGGGCTGATGCACCCTACCTTATCCGTCATGGAGCAGGTTATTCCCTTTTCGAGCATGCAAGTCACGGCTTGGAACAGAGCGTGACGATATTCGTCGCCCCTGAAGAACCTGTCAAAATAATCCGGCTAAAGCTCCACAACTCGACGAAACGCATGCGTCGCATCACCGTGACGTATTATGCGGAATGGGTGTTGGGTGTGGCTCGTGAGAGCACCACGCCTTATATTGCCCCCGAGTTTCTCTCCAACTATTTCGCCCTGCTGGCACGCAATCTTTACAATACAGATTTTGGTCCGCACGTCGCATTTTTGGCATCCACACGCGAACCAACCGGCGTAACAGCCAGTCGCGCGGAATTTCTTGGTGAACTCGGCAACTATATTCGGCCTGCGGCTTTGGAACGGGTGGGCCTCACACCCCACATAGAAACCGGCACTGACACCTGTGCCGTCTTGCAGTCTCTGCTCTGGCTGCAACCGGGAGAAACAAAAGAAATTACCTTCCTGCTGGGCCAAGGCACAGATCATGCGGATGCAGAAAGACTCATCAGCCACTTTCAGAATATCCAAAATGTGGAGAACGCCTGGCAGGCATTGGACAAATTCTGGGATGATATTTTGGAACAGACTCAAGTCCAGACTCCGGATGCGGGCATGGATTTGTTGCTGAATCGCTGGCTACTTTATCAATCACTTGCGTGCCGTTTCTGGGGACGCACCGCGTTTTATCAATCCAGCGGAGCGTATGGTTTCCGCGACCAGTTGCAGGATGCAATGGGATTCGTTCACACGCGGCCGGATGTCCTCCGCGCCCATATTCTCGAGGCGGCGGCCCACCAGTTCGAAGAGGGTGACGTATTGCACTGGTGGCATCCACCCGCAGGACGCGGGCTTCGCACACGTTGTTCCGATAATTTGCTCTGGCTGCCGTATGTTACGGCTCATTATGTAAGCGTGACCGGCGATTCATCCATTCTTACAGAGAGGATTCACTTCTTAAGTGCTGAGCCATTGAAAGCTGATGAACAGGAGCGCTATGGGCAGTTCCCGGCGGGTGAGATCAACACGCTTTATGAACATTGCTGCCGCGCCATTGCCAGAGGCATCAGCGCTGGTCCCCATGGGATTCCTTTGATCGGCGCGCACGACTGGAACGATGGCATGAACCGCGTTGGAATTCGTGGAAAAGGCGAGAGTATCTGGCTGGGCTGGTTTCTCTCTTCCACGTTGACCAATTTTGCTGAAATTTGTGACTTGATGGATGACCACAAACGAGCGGATGAATTTCGCGCCCGAACTGGCATTATCCACAAAGCGCTCGAGAAGAACGGCTGGGATGGTGAATGGTATCTACGCGCTTATTATGATGATTCATCGCCGCTTGGATCCTCCACGAACAATGAATGCAAGATCGACTCCATCGCGCAGTCCTGGGCTGTGATCTCGGGGAATGCAGATTCGGAGCACGCAGTTCAGGCAATGGAATCTGTTTATAAGAACCTGGTCCGGGTTGATGACGAGATGATCCTGTTATTCACACCGCCTTTCCAACGCACGCCCCGCGACCCTGGCTATATCAAGGGCTATCCGCGCGGCGTCCGTGAAAATGGTGGCCAATATACTCATGCCGCGTTGTGGGCGATCTGGGCATTTGCCCAATTAGGTCGGGATGACCGCGCGGTTGAATTATTTCGTCTCATCAACCCCATCTATCACGCTGACACACCTGAAAAGATCAATCGCTATCGAGTGGAGCCTTATGTCGTTGCTGCAGACGTCTATAGCGTCGCCCCATACATCGGGCGTGGCGGCTGGACTTGGTACAGTGGCTCTGCGAGTTGGATGTATCGCCTGGGCACGGAAATGATCCTCGGTTTGCAACGCACAGGAGATCGCCTGCATATCAACCCATGCATTCCCAAGGATTGGCCTGAATATCAAATCAATTATCGGTTTGGAAAATCGCTCTATCACATCCTTGTAAAAAATCAGAAAAACCAGAAGCGCAAAATGACAATGGATGGCAAGGAATTAACCGAAGATTTCATTTCTCTTATAGAGGATGGCAAGACGCATGAGATTCTGATCACCATTTCTGCAGGCGGTTCAGAAAGTGAATAATCAATTGTTTCTCACAGCTGCGTTCTGCTCCCAATGAATTTAGATCGTTACTTTTTAAATAAAGGATACGCTCCGACCCGCTAGTAGGTCGGAGCGTATCCTTTTGCCAGTACATCCCTTTTACCCCCAAACAAGTGCACTTTACTCCTGATTCTCCTCCTGCTCATCAGGCATCCAGTAGGGTGAATAGCCATAGTACTCATAAATATCCAGAAGCCAGCCTGCCTCATATTCGGCAGTGCCCGGCCAATGATCTTTATCGAACCCCGGTGCATTCTTCAAAACTTCCTTATCCACATCCAGAATGAAAGCATGATCTTCCATATCCAAGATCAATGCTTCCCAGGGGATCGCAAATAGTTTATCGCCCATCCCCAGAAAACCACCAAAGGATAATACGGCATAGGCAATGTGCCCATCATCAAGGTCGATCATTAAATCCTTGATATTTCCAAGCTGTTCACCAGCGGTGTTGATTACCTTATCACCCACAATCGTGGTGGCGGATAAAACCTGCGGATATTCGTTCACTACTCAATCTCCTTTTATCAAGTGGATTGTCATAACTATAAAAGTTTGCTGCGCTTATCACAATGGGGAATCCACCTACTTGTATTGGAAGATTATCCTTTTCCAGGATAGGGTATTGGTTTTTGCTTTTTTATTCATAAATTTGTATTCAAAGTCTGCCAATTGATGATCATTCTGCTATTTCTTTATAAAAGCCAAATAGGAGGCTGCTTCCTCTCGGTTGCTGACATTCAATTTCTCCAGGATGCTATGCACATGATTTTTTACCGTCCCAACTTCCACGACCAAACGGGCCGCGATCTCCTGATTGGTGAGGCCTTCCCCAATGAATTGCAATACCTCAAGCTCGCGTGACGTTAATCGAACATCTCCATCCATTTTATTTTCAACAGCAGAAAACATTCTGGCAAGATAAAAAAGACGTTCCATCATCGCCCCCGCAACTCTGCTGGAGATTTGTGCCTCTCCTTTTTGAGCCAATCGAATTGCTTCAATAAGTTCTCTCACAGAACTATCTTTAAGAATATAACCGCATGCGCCTGCTTCGATGTATCGAAGCGCCTCACTTTTATTTTCCTCCGAAAGGCCCAGTGCCAACACCCTAGTGGAGAGATCACGATCGATGATCGCACGCGTAAACTCCAGTGCGCCCTGTTCCGGCAACCCTGCACTGACCAAAGCAATATCCACTTCCCGTGTTTGGATAAATCCAAGCGCGTCCTTCAAAGTGGTCACACAGCCAGCAACCTTTATATCTGCTTCTTCTTCCAAAACAGAAGCAAATATATTGCCAATGAGCCGAACCTCGATTACCAGGAGTACTTTAATCAGATCCATTCTTGCCTTATTGAGAATAAAAGAGATACCCACTACTTCAGTGGCTCTCTGGAATTTTGCGTTTTATCCGTAGTCCACAAAATGGCAGGTATCTCTATTGAGGTAAATTAATGATCTTTCAATTCTTGTTTTTTCTGCTCCAGATTACCTTGTAAAGTCTAGCTTTCGGTATAAGTCATTTTCCTGCCCTGAGTAGCGGATCCCTTTACCTTATCACTAACATTTTCGGCCAATTCGCGGGCCCGGCTTTCCACGTTCCCTGCGGCCGTTTTCATTTTCTCCTGAACTCCAACAGCTCCATCTGTGATCTTGCGACGGGTTTCCTGGCCGGAGGTAGGCGCCATTAACAAACCTACGGTCGCACCAAATAAGCTACCGAGCAACAGGCCGCTGATCACCTTCCCCGCGTCTCTTTTACTTTGATTTTTCTGTCTTTTTCTTAACATTCTCATGGTTTCTCTCCTTCAGTCTAAAATTCTCGATTTTTATCGAACTCCAGCAAATGTTGCCCACTTCCAATTCTTTCTTCTAAATATAAAAGTAAAGTGAAAAACTTATTATGGGGTGAATTCCTAAAAGGATTAGGGGAATGCCCTATGGTCAGGAACTGTATTCCTACTCTATTTTCGGGAACATCCTGAATTGAAATTCCACTTCAGTACTTATATAGTTATGTAATAAACGAAAGGAGACTACTATGTTATCTTGGTCCGTTTTCTTCTTGATCATTGCAATGGTTGCTGCCCTTCTGGGCTTTTCAAGCATCGCTGGAGCCGCGGCTGGGATAGCAAAAATCCTGTTTGGGGTATTCCTGGTCTTGTTCCTCATCTCGCTATTCCTTGGCCGGCGAGTTGTCTAAGACCAGTTAATGTTCGAGTGGCTGTGAGCGGCCACTCGAACTAATTTATAAAAAGTTTAAGTTTGGCGCTCGCTTTTCAGCGAGCTATCAATTTTTTTGAGGGAAATATTTCCTCGTGAGTCTGATCGAAAAATCCAGAAGAAATAGCACAGCTTCCATAAAGAAAGGAAATAAACGTTGATTAAATTAGGATATGCATTATCAAGTGAAGAGCATGAACCGAAAAAGTTAATTGCTCATGCCCAGATGGCGGAAAGCGCCGGATTTAAATTCCTGCTCATCTCCGATCATTTCCATCCCTGGGTCAGTCAACAGGGAGAGAGTTCATTTGTATGGAGCGTATTGGGTGGTATTGCTCAGGCGACCCAACGCGTGAGCGTAGGTACAGGTGTGACCTGTCCCATCATGCGCATTCATCCGGCTGTGATAGCGCAGGCTGCAGCTACAATTGCCGATATGATGCCCGGCCGTTTTTTTCTCGGGCTGGGAACCGGCGAATATTTGAACGAACACATTTTGGGATATCCATGGCCTCGGGTGGAAACTCGTCAGGAAATGTTAGCCGAAGCGATTCACATCATCCGCGAACTTTGGAAGGGTGAGGAATATTCCTATGAGGGAAATTATTTTATGGTTCGGGATGCGCGGATCTATACTCTTCCCGAAAAGCTTCCTCCGATTTATATGGCGGCCTCTGGTCCTGATTCGGCTGAACTGGCCGCGGGGATTTCAGATGGGTTAATCAGCACGACACCGGGCGATGAGGTTGTGAAAGCCTTCAAGAAAGGGGATAGTTCAGGGAAGCCCTGCTTTGGTTCGGTCAAAGTCTGTTGGGCCTATTCCATGGAAGAAGCCAAAGAAGTTGTGAAGAAATGGTGGCCAGTCTCTGGAATTTCAGGCTTATTACATGTGGACCTGCCGACTCCCAAGCATTTTGAAGATGCCGTGGAGGCCATGGGAGAGCCGAAAATCCCGGAAGATTCGATCCTGGGACCCAACCCAAATTCTTATCTCAGAGCTATCCGATCATTGCAGGAAAATAGCTATGACCATGTCTATATCCATCAAGTGGGACCCGATCAGGAAGGATTTCTGAAGTTCTTCAAAACAGAACTCTTACCTTTATTGGAGAAAGAGGACGTGGTCCAGGAAGCAGTATAAATAAATAGACAGGTTGGAAACTATGCAGTCTGAGGTGAGATAAGGTTCAAGAGCGAGGGGTAATTCAACATTTTGAAGTACAACTCAGGCACACCCCTCCAAAAGAAAGACCTCATCGGCTTCGCTAGGGAAAGCCCTACTGGTTTTGCAGTCCCATCCCCCATTGTTCATTCGTCTCACAAAATTTAGAATATTTGTAGAGCAAAAAAGTGAGATCAAACAGAAAATAATAACTGGGTTTAGAATTTGGAGGTTAGTCATGGCTTCGAAAATGCAAACGCTAGACGATCTATACATGGATATGTTGAAGGATCTGTATAGTGCCGAGAAGCAATTGGTAAAGGCTTTGCCGAAAATGGCGAAAAATGCACAATCGTCAGACCTGCAAAAGGCTTTTCAGGATCACCTCAGGCAAACGGAAGGCCACGTGGAACGGATCGAACGTATCTTTTCCGACCTGGGTGGCTCGCCGCGTGGTAAGAAATGTGTCGGTATGGAAGGTTTGGTGGCAGAAGGAAATGAGCTTCTCCAGGAAGATACGGAACCTGACGTGCTGGATGCGGGATTGATTGCGGCAGCCCAAAAGGTGGAACATTATGAAATTGCCAGTTATGGCACGGTACGCACCTGGGCAGAACGATTGGGATATAACAGTGCAGCTCAACTCCTACAACAGACCCTTGATGAAGAGGGTGAGGCAAATAAAAAGCTCACTCAGATCGCAGAAAGCCACGTCAACATGGAGGCTCAGTAGTCTGAAGTAACATGCCTTTATTTGACCGAAAAGTAACAATAGTGACAGGCGGCAGCTCGGGGACCGGGCAGGCTGCCTGTCATTTTTTTGCACGAGATATGGAGATGACACGATGAAAAATTTGATCGGTGGTTTATTCGAAACGCAGGAAAATGCCAATCGAGCTTATCAAGCTTTGCAGGATTCTGGTTTCTCAGGTAATGAGATCAGTATGTTCATCCAAAAGCCAAGGAATAAAACAATCCGCGCCACAGAGGTCAGAATTCAGGATATCGCCAGGAATGCTTTTCTAGGTGGGCTTATTTTAGGGACAATCGGCGCATTCATCGGTTTTCTGATTGGCACTGGAAGAATTGCTCTGCCCGGTTTGGAACCGGGATCGGTTGACTTTAATCCAGCCTTTCTTTTCGCGTCTGTAATGGCAGGCATAGTAGGAGGCGGTTTGACCGGGATCATCTTAGGAGTAGCAACCAAACTGCTGAGGTCAAGAGAAAAAGCTGAAGTCATGACCCGGAAAATAAAACAGGGAGGCGTATTGGTCACTGCCAGCATTGGTGGCTCTCAAAGTGAAGCAAGAGCCAGACGTATTATGGAAGAAAACAAAGCGATGGAGGTGGGGAATCCCTCTGAAAAATGGGATTTGAACGCATGGATCAGTCCAAACGAAAATAGTCCTTCGTTAGCAAATACAAGATAGGCAATCGTTGCCTTACCGCGTGGCACATTGGTTAGGGTTTCGCTTGAAAAATCAGGCAACACATTATTTTTATATTTAAAATTCAATAGGGAAAACCCTATGTCCTGCATAGCAACATCCCCAATTGATTGCAAGGAGGGGAATGATATAGTTACAGTCCGTGTATTAAAAAACACTTTATTGGGTAAAGTAAACAAACTGACTCCGAGTTCTACAGTTGAATTATTTCTAAACAGTTTAAGACAGGACAAAATGAATCTTACAAAAAACAAAAATTTATCAGGGGATATTGTTGATGCACACGAACTCACCAAAATGTTTGGAGAGGAGGCTGCAGTAAATTCTCTTACCATGAAGGTGCCGCGCGGTACCATTTTTGGCTTTATCGGTCCAAGTGGATGCGGGAAGACCACCACTGTTCGCTTATTGACTGGCATTCATAAACCAACCTCGGGCGAGGTTACTGTCCTGGGCAAACATCCGATCGAATTTTCGAAATCAGATCGGGAAAAAATTGGCTATCTAATCCAGAACTTTGTCCTATATCCTGAATTAACAGTCTGGGAAAACTTAAACTTTGCCGCATCCTTTTATGGGGTAGGACTTTTGAGTAGACACGGTCGCTTGAACAAGCTGCTCGAATTTGTGGAATTGACGGAAGATAAAAGAAAATTAGCTGGCGCACTTTCTGGAGGCATGAAGAGGCGCCTAAGCCTGGCCGCTACCCTAGTGCATAACCCGGAATTACTATTCCTGGATGAGCCCACCGCGGGGATTGATCCACTTTTGCGACGAAAATTTTGGGATTATTTCAAGGATCTACAAGCCCAGGGGCATTCTTTGTTTATCACGACTCAATATGTGGGTGAAGCTGCCTATTGTGATCTGGTGGGTGTGATGTATGAAGGAAAACTTTTGATGGTTGAGTCTCCAGAAGGATTGCGGCGAAAAGCCTATGGAGGGGACATCGTTGGAATCAAGACAACGGAATGGATAAGGTATGAGAATCGAAAAAAACTGGAAGACCTGCCGTTTGTGAACGGCAAAATCAAAGTGATCAATGACCAGGAGATCGAAATATTTGTTGATGAAGCAAACACAGCGATGCCTGCCTTGATGGAAGCCACCAAAGCGCAGAGGATCAATGTAGAAAAGATCGAGCAAGTCTCCCCTCCTTTTGACGATGTGTTCGTTAAATTAATCGAAAAGGAGACCGCCAATGCTTAAATTCCTCATTCGCATTTCTTCCTTCATGAGCAAGGAGCTGACAGAAATTTTGCGTCAACCCAAGCTCATCCTGACACTGGTATTCGGACCCTTTTTGATCATGTTCCTCTTCGGACTGGGATACCCTGACCAAAACCGTACGTTGAGAACTACATTCGTAGTCGAAGATCCCAATTCCGTTCAAGGAGACCTGAAATTATTTACCGGCTCTATTCCTGCGATTGCCAACCAGGATGTAGAAAACAACAAGGAATTGGCGCTTGCGAAGCTTGCTCTCAATCAGACCGACCTTGTTATTCTTATACCCAAGGATCCGTTTGGAACGGTTCAAAATAACCAACAGGCAAAATTCACTGTTTATCATAATGAGGTGGATCCGTTCCAGATCGCATATATTAACTCGGTAGCGAGAATATATACGGATGAGGTCAATCGCCGCATCCTGCAAAATGTCACCGAACAGGGACAGGCGAATGCTGGTTCCGTGCAAGGCGACCTGGAAAACGCCATTGCAAAGACACAGGCACTTAAGCAAGCCGTTCCATCCGGAGATTCAAGTATGGCTGCCGAGGTAAACGATCTTGAAAAAGACCTTACAAACGTTCACGAGCAATTGACTACATTCCGCTCATTAGGCTCTGATGTTCTGGTGAATCCCTTTACCGTAGATACAACTCCCTTATCAAACATCCAGTTCACACCGACCGATTTCTTTGCTCCGGCTGTCATCGTCCTTCTCCTACAGCATTTGTCAATCACGTTTGCATCCCTCTCCATCGTGCGTGAGCGGCGTTCCGGAATTATGGAGTTGTTTCGAGTAGCGCCCATTACAGCATTGGAGACGTTAATCGGCAAATTCTTAAGTTATCTATCTTTTGAAATTTTACTGGCTGGTGTCATTACCGTCCTTGCTGTCTGGTTGCTGAAAGTCCCCATGTTTGGCTTGTGGGCGAATTATGCAATTGCTGTCGTCATCCTACTTTTCACTTCTCTGGGCGTTGGATTTCTCATCTCGTTAATCTCAGAAACGGATACACAGGCGGTTCAATATTCAATGTTACTGCTCCTGGCGAGCATATTTTTCAGCGGATTCTTTCTGGATCTACGTTTGATGTGGCAGCCCATTAAAGTCCTTGCCTGGTCTCTGCCGGCTACCTACGGCATTCGAATGCTGCAGGACGTCATGTTGCGTGGAACTTCAATCCCACCCTTGATCGTTGAGGGACTTGCCCTCATTGGAATCGGGCTTTTCCTGCTCAACTGGATCCTGTTAAGAAGAAAGATGGAAGCTCAATACTCTTGAAGTTGATCGGAGGCCCGATCTACGAGTCGATGGAGCCGCTCGGCCAAACGCATACTTTCCCGATTGCGGGAATTTTGAAGACGCCTTTTCAGCTGCAAAAGGCGTTCTTTTATATCCGTCACTTGCTCCGTCATTTCTGATGAAAACGTAGGTGAGGGAAATTGATATAAATGTTGGAACAGGATTTGAACAGCTACGGCCAGTGGGGGAGCCAGCACGACACCGATAAAACCAAACGCCTCTGCCAGAGCGATGACGAACAGAACGATCAGCAATGAGCTGTATTTGGAGCGAAGAAAGAAGCGCGGCTCGATGACCAGTTTTAAAATAAGTAAAACCGCGATCGTATAGACGGTTGCCAACAGACCCACTGAGGATGAAACTCCTATCCCAATTACCAGCGCTGGGAGAACTGCAATCACCGCCCCAAACCAAGGGATGAGTCTAGCAATGGCTCCCCACCCCGCTAAAAGGGTTGGATATCTAATTCCCATCATCGAATAGACCCACCAGAGGATTATTCCAGCCAGTGTGCTCTGAACTATTTCGCTCCGAAGATAGGCTCCCACACCCGTTTCGACAGACCGCCAGACATGTAAAGCCTTCGAATGATATTCTTCAGGAATCAACGACAGGCCAAAGCGTTCGAATCGAAACTGGTCGGCGGTCCAGTATAGGCTGAGAACGATCACGATGGCGATGCGGCCGAGGAGCGAGAAAAAGTTTTGGGCAATCCCAAAAACCCCCTCCAAAACGGGGATCCCTCCTGGACTTGTCAGAGTTCCATATAATTCGGTAGAAGGAGGGAGTTGTTGTGCCAATGTCTTTTGAAACAGGGTACCATGTAAAGGCCAGTCTACCTTTGCGCGCTCATAATTCGCCACAAAATCATCTGTGGCTGTTTGCAAATCATTCAAAAAAGGCTGGCTGATCAGCAAGAATGAACCTACAATTGCCGCGATCAACAAAAAATAAACGATCCCCAGGGCAAGCCGTTTTGGAACATTTCTTCCAGTGATGCTGCTGATCACAGGTCGTAACGCCGCAGCGACTGCCAGGGACAAAAGAAATAATATGATCGAAATTCCGAATTGCCACAGCAAAATCAAAACCGTCAGGGTAGTGACAACAATAACGGTATATCTGACGACTCGTATCATACGGCTTCGCCTTCCTTCTTTATTTGACTCAATGTTTGGTTAAGCTCTTCTGTGAGGGAGTAAAGTTCCAGACGATCGGCCTCAGGCAGAGCTCGAAACGCGGGATTCTTATTGGAAGTTTCATAAATCGTTTCCATTAATTTCTGGCTTTCATCAAGCATTGCCTGGAGTTGGGTCTTTCTATTTTCGGCCTGCCTGGCTGATTCGGCTGCCAGCAAAACGACCCGACTTACAAATAACTGAATAATTGCCGCCAAGGGCAGAGCGAGAAGAGCACCTGCAAAACCAAACACAGAACTAAACGCAATCAATGACAATAGAACAATGATTGGATTAACCCCCGTGGAGCTTTTCATAATTCGTGGAACCAGAAACACATTCTCCAGCATTTGGATTAGAATGGTTGCAACGACAACCCAAATGGCCTTCCCAGGATCTAAGGATAGGGCAACTGAAAGCGCAGGAAGAGCACCCAGTGCCGGCCCAAAAATTGGAACCATTTCCATGATACCGGCAAAAATAGCCAATACAAGTGTATAAGGGAGTCCGATTAACAAATAAGCAATAAACGCGGCTAACCCAATGCTAATACAAAGAAGCCCCTGACCTCGAATATACCCACCCAGTTTCGTTTCAGCCAATTGCAAAAATTCCCTGGCATGCTTTCTGCGCTGTGGAGGAAAAAGACGGAGTAATCCCCGGGTGGCCGGCGTACCTTCCTGAGTCCAGTAATAGGCAAGCAGAAAGATCGCTAAAGTACTCAGGATTCCTTTCACTACCAGGTTCGTATAAAGAAGAGTCTGACTGACCTGCGTAAGCATCTGTTCAGCATCCGCCGTATTTCTATTCATCAGCAGGGAGAACTGGGAGGGGACCCGCAAACCAATATTTTGCAATAAACGATTGCTTGAATTGATCAATGCCTCTCGAAAACTTGTATAGTACTGAGGCAGATTTTGAGTAATCTGGGTTGTTTGTTCAGCAATCAGAGGCAGAACCAGTGCCAGGATGCCACCCACAAGCGCGGCAATCAGAACATAAATAATAATAACCCCCACTGCCCGGGAAATCCCCCGTCGGTGTAGCCATTCCACCGCCGGCCGTATCGCCGTTCCGAGCACGATCGCAACAAAAAAGAGGAACAGCACTATGCGCAGGCTGTATAACAACCAGAACGTTAAAAACACGCAGACCACAAAGATAGTTGCAAAAACAACCTGACTCGTGGTCCACGTTGTTACTCCTTCAGGTGTAGAGGATCTCATGGTTCCTGACGAATAACTGTCCCAGTTTTGTCGACACGATATTTATATTCCTTCCCATCAATATTAAATGTCAGCAACCAACCGGGAGTAATTGCCTCCGTACACACCTCGTCTCCCTGAGGGAGACCAAGACAACCATTGGGCCAATCCATCTTTTCCACGTTTGTAATTTGCATGTTCTCTACTGCTACTCCAAGATTTTGACTGATCTGATTCTGGACATTAAGCGCAACATCCGGCGGCAAAACATTTTCCAGATCAGGGTTCACTTGGGTAGCCGGCACATCCGTACGGCTGGGGCCACAGGCAGCAAGAAAAACGCCGGTCAGTACCAGCACGATCATCCATTTTTTCGGCATCACTAGAACCATTTGAATAGCAAGCCAAGGATGACCAGGAGTAAGAGGAAACCAACAATCCCACTGCCACCATATCCCCAACTTCGGCTATAGGGCCATACGGGCAGCGCACTCAGTAATAAGAGAACCAGGATTATAAGTAAAATAGTACCCATGAGCTTTCTCCTTTTCTAAATTTTCAACAAGCCAGAGGGGAAACTTCCCCTCTGGCAAATGTTTTAATAGTTGTTTCCAAGCTGGCTGTTAGTCGTTTACTTCCCAATTATTCAGAAAGTCGTCGATTTCTCTGTCAGCTTCCAGCTGTGTGTAGCCGTATCTCTCCTGGAGAATGCCAGCCAGCTTATCGCGTTTGCCGGCGATTTGATCCAAGTCGTCATCTGTAAGGTCGCCCCATTTCTCACGCACTGCACCTCGTAACTGCAGCCATTTACCTTCCAATACATTCCGATTCATTTTATTTCTCCTTAATTCTTAGAATTATTTTCTTGCTTTTCTCAGTTTGACGGCATGCAACGCAACCTGTAAATCGACCTCCTCTCTGGGAGTGCCTCCCTTCCGTAAGCTATTGGCATCACTATCCCAAACGTTGTAAGAAGCCGCCATATCATCTCCTGTGTTGGTTCGGAAATTACCCGAACAGACCAGGTGATTTTCGCAAAACTATGAATGCGTTTCCCTATCATAGGTCGTCACTTCGCTACTGGGTGCCCGATCAAAGAGTACCCAGACCAGGCGAACGATCGCCCAGCCGATCAGAGGATAGACAATCATCGCTATGATAGAAGTGATTTCCAAAACATGATTCTGGAAAGCCGGGTTGGCAACAATATTTCGAAACGGCCAGAGGAACAAATCACTCAGCTGATACACCAGTGTTGTAAAAAAACTTCCGGTGTTTGCGCCAATCAACATCAGAATTACTCTAATTCCGATTAATGCTTCCAGGCCACCAAACAGCAACCAGATGAATTGAGAAACCTTGTAAAGTGCCTCTCTATATTCAAGATTGACATTTTGAACAACATGTTCTTCATGCACATGATCACCAGTTTGATGGACAACAACTCTTTTTTGGCGATCAATTTGGTCTCTATCGAGAGTCATGTGGCACCTCCTTCGGGAGTGTCTTTACACTAGGCCTCGTCTGCTTGTGAACAGACCAAGGATTAAGGACAAAATGGCCGAGCCAATAATGCCCCAAACAATTGGGAAAGGTTGACCTTCTATATTGACGGTGAAGAGTTCTGGCAATCCAAGCTGACCAGCCAGCCACACACCCACATAAGCGCCAACAAACCCGACGATGATCGACATCAGACAACCTCCAAAGGAGTAACCTGAAATTGCCTGACCCAGACCGCCAACAATACCGGCGATCAATAGAAGCACTAATATTCCAGTGAGTGTCATTTCTACCTCCGAAGTATCCTTATCTAATATCCAGCAATATGTAAATGTTCAGTTATATTTGTGCAATGTCCGTAATACACTTATGCATACTATAAAAGTTAGATTTGCTTATATCAATGGGGGATGTACCTACTGACCTAGGTAACCCCCTAATTTAAAACAATAAAAAAGCCAGGGATATGACCTTTTACCTAGTCAAATCTCTGGCTCTGAATTAATTTATTTTCAACCTTAGGATCCGCGCCTCGAAAGAATGCGTTTTGCAATATGTTTGAGTGAGTTCATCGATTCAGTTTCAAATTTCCTCATCAGCAGTTTCAAATATTTATCCACCTGTGCCGCGTCCATGTTTAGAAAAGAAGCAATTTCCTGAGGGGATCGATCAAGGATCAATTGTTCCAGGATCTCGACCTCGCGTTTGGTCAGCGTTTGTTCTTCTACCGAAGGAATACCGCTATTCTTGATGGCACGCGGACTAAACCAACTCATGCCTTTATTAATGATGCTTCGGATCGCTTCCACCAGCATCATGGGCGCTTCATCCTTTGTGATGTATCCAGCCGCGCCATTCTCCAGCATACCGAGAATATAATCCCGGTCGCTATATGAACTGACAGCCAGAACTTTCATATCGGGCTGGGTGTTGTGAATGTGGCGCATAACAGCATCCCCTCGCTGATCTGGTAACTCGATATCAAGTAAGAGGATATCAGGTTTCCGCGTAGCAGCAAGTTCTATTGCTTCTGCCCCATTCCCGCCTTCTCCTACAATCACCATGTCCTTTGCGCTCTGAAGCAGGTTTTTTATTCCTGTTCGAACGCCAGAATGGTCATCAACAACCAATACCCTTATTTGTTTGTCTGCTTGTGCGTCAGTATCATCTTTGAAACGCGTTTTTGGTGGACTGTGTAGATTCATGGCATCTTTGTAAAGTTTACAGCAGTTCCCAGTAAGAACAATGGGGAATAACCCTAATCCTGACTATATCTGTCTCCTGTACTGATATTTTCCCTTTTCACCAGGCTCTCCTGCACTGCCATAATAGCTGCCTCCACCCGGGAAACCACACCCATCTTTCGAAAAATCGCATGCAGATGTTTTTCGACGGTCTTTACGCTGATTCCAAGCGCTATTCCTATCTGGTTATTGGTTTTTCCATCCACAACAAGATTCAGTACATCCAATTCTCTGGATGTCAGTTCAGTGCCACCCTCCTGCTCCTTTAACAGGATCTGACTCAGCAAAGCCGCTACTTTTCTGCTCACCCAACCGACCTCCCCATGTGCCACCCCCCGCACAGCATTGACGATCTCATCCGGCATTTCATCTTTCAACAAATATCCTGAAGCGCCATAGGTGAGCAATTGGGAAATAAATTCACGATCATTGTAGGAACTCAGCCCAAGAATGTGCGCATTGCTTCCAAGCTTATAAGCTCTCTTGATAATCTCAACGCCACTCATATCGGGTAGTTTCATATCCAGAAGAACAACATCTGGTTTTAACTCTTCAATCTTTTGCAATGCTTCTGCGCCTGTATGCGCTTCGCCTAGCACAGTAATTCCAACTGCTGGTGCGAGCAGGTCATGAATTCCCTTACAAATGATCGGATGATCATCTACGATCAAAACACGGATATCTGCCATTGTTTAACTCTTTCGTTTATTAGTTTCCATAAATTCTAGTCAGCGGAGTCTTTCCATGGAATTGTGACTTGAATAGTCGTTGAACTTCCAGGATTTGACTTTACTTTAAAGGCACCACCGAGCGCATTGGCTCGTTCCGCCGAGCCGGCCAGCCCATAGTGCCCCTGCCTTACAAAGTCTATCCAATTGGATGGTACCTCAAAGCCAGTACCATTATCTGTGATTTCAAGATGCGCCTCCTCGGCATCAAATGAGAAACGGACATGAACCTCGGTCGCTTTTGCGTGACGTAACACATTAGCAAGGGATTGCTGGAAGATACGGAATAATGCCAAACGTACTTTTTCCGGCAGGATCTGGCGATCATGCGCCAGTGAAAGATAAATGCTTAGATTCGGGTGTTTCTCAAGAATATCATTTGCGTGGGAACGGATGGCATTCTCAAGGCCAAAATTAAAAATAGTGGGTGGTCTGAGTTCCTTGGCGGTCGCGCGCAAGTCCTGTAGCACATTTTGGATATGTTGTTTTACATCTCCCAACGCTTCCTTCAGTTCCGGGTTGGCAGAACCGCGCAACTCTTCAATTCGATAGATCGCGCTATATAGGGATTGCATTGGGTTGTCGTGAAGTTCCTGAGCCAAACGCAGACGCTCAAGCTCCATACTGTTTTGCAGGCGGCTGTTCAATTCTGCCATTTCCAACTCAACCCGCTTCTGGTCTGTAATATTTTCCAGCATGCCAACCACAAAAGCTGGACGCTGACCATCATTTGCATCCTTGATCACTGTAAAGATGGTTTTCACCCAAACAATGGATTTATCTTTATGGATGGCGCGATGTTCAAAGCGAAAATAAGAGGCGCCATTGACTTTCGCATCATGGAACAGTTTTGAAGCTCGATGAACATCCTCCAGGTGCAGGAACTTATAAAAAGGATTGCCAACAAGTTCCTCGTCTGTGTATCCGATCATGGACTGGAAGGCATAATTGGTCTGTAATATCTTTCCTTCCAAATCCAGTACTTTGATCCCCACGGTGGTAAATTCAAAAATCGAGCGGAAGCGCGCTTCGCTCATATCAAGCGCCTGCTTCGCCGACAATCTTTCCGTGATTTCCGAATGCAGAGATTCAAACAACCGGCAGTTCTCAATGGCAAGAGCAATCCGATAGGCTGTATCTGTGAGAAAAGACTGATCTTCCACATTGAGAGGTCTGCTGTCTCGGTGCCGCATTACATTCATCGTACCGACCACGCCACTCCTGCCGACCAACGGAACGATCAGAACACTCTTAATGCCGATCTCATGGATGAATTCCTGAAAATCAGGCAGGGAAATGGCTTGTAATTGTTCGGGTGAAATCGAAGGGATCAACACAGGTTCACCAGATCCGATCACACCACCAGAGAGTGATTGGGAAGGATCAAATTCAGAGCCAAGAACGACGAACTTCCTCAATAAGGCCTGTCCAGTTGAACTGGTATCGTGAAAGGCAGTGATCCGCAGCTTGTCGCCGGTTGAGTTTAGCAATGTGAGTAAGCTGAAATCACCGACTTCACTTGCCGCAAAATCAACTGCCAGGTGTGTGATCTTGTTCAGGTCATGCCCGGCTTCGGCCAGGGCACGCGATAAACGGTAGATTGCCTCGGTTCTCTTAACGTGTTTTTCCCGGGAGAATTCTATCTGTTTACGATAGGTAATATCCCTGATCAGGGCAATGGCTCCCTCGATGTTCCCATTTTCATCTTTGAGGATTTCTGCCGACATGGCAATCCAGGTATTGCTTTGATCTCCCTCTTTGCGTAGGACGATTTCCTCTGCATCTGCTACAGCCTCACCTCGCAAAGCGCGCAGAATGGGCAGTTTTTGCTCGGGAAAGCGGACCATACCATCATCCAGATAAAGACCGAATCTTTGAGACCATTCTTCGAGCTTGATTTTCTTATCCGGTTCGCCCAGCATGGATTTGGCAGCCCGGTTCATATATTGGATCTGACCATTCCAATCTACAGAAACGATCGCAAGCGGAATGGCGTCGAATAGCTTCTGAGAAGCCACCGTTTGTGGATCCACCGGAGCCGACTGATATTTAGTTGTAGTGATTGTTTTTTTTTGATTTACTTTACCAGACTTCGCCATAACCGATTTCTCTTCCATCCGTAGAATCCTTCACTCCGAACGAATAGCAGACACATATTGTGAGTATGCCCGGTATTTGGCAGAAGATTGAACAATGGAGAATGTGATGGTCGACGATACGCCGGACTTCCCCTAAGACTTATAATGATAACACTAAACTCAGTTTACGTTAGTCTGGATTTATATCATCAATTGATCCAAAAAACATAATATGACGCCATATCATGGGTAAACGTAAAAGTATCTGCGCAGAGTGTAACTCTGCGCAGATACTCTATGCATTCGAAACTATCTTAATTAGGGGGTTGGTGTGGCTTGTGACCCTGTTCCTCCTGTGCCATTATTTTGCCAGAAGGAATCAAACTCGCTATTCCAACCGGGCGTGGTCATATCAGGGAATTGATCACTTTGGAAGTTTGGAGCGTTTTGAAGCATGGCCGCGTCAACATCAAGGACAAACGACTGATTTTCATTATCAAACTTGAGCAGACGGAGTGGGATAGGAATCAAATGCACGCCATCGTCAAAGCTCGTCTTGATGACGATATACATGATTTCGCCCAAGTCCGCATTAACAATCATGTCATCAATAGTGGCGCTCACATTCTTTGTACTGGCACTTGGCATCGAGGTAGCCAGACCCGTACTTCCGCTACTCGTAGTAGGGGTCGATGTAACTGTGCCACCACTTGTGCCCGGCGTTGATGTAGCTATACTCGTACCACTGCTACTCGTGCTAGTTGACGTAGCCAAACCCGTGCCACCACTGGTGCTGGGGGTTGATGTAACGGTGCCGCCACTGGGGCTGGGCGTTGACGTAGTCAGACTGCCCGCACCCGGGGTTGATATACCCAAGCCAGAACCTTGCGTTCCTACCGTGACCTTCGCGTTAAGCACCTTGGATGCCAACTGAACACCCTGTATGGAAGTTGCGCCCTGGCCTGTTCCGGAGCCCTGGCTCGTGCCTGCACTCGTAGCTGGGGTTGAAGTCGCATTGCCAGTACCAGTGCCTGAATTATTGCTCGTACTGGTTGCGGTGGCAGTCATATCGGTAACGGCAGTTCCCGCCGGAGACGGAGTGTTATTACCAGAAGCAGCACCACCTCCCTGGCTCCAGTATTTACGGATACTAATATCCCAACTGTCAGGAGATTCGCCCAACTGAGGCATATTCTTTAGATCGAATTCGGGCGCATTTTTGAATGTATCCGTGTCGGTTTGAAGGATAAAGGCATTTGGCTGCCCACTTGTATTGCCACCTGTTGAATCAGTCCCTAATTTCAGGAGGGCCCAGGGCACCGCGATTTTTTTCTCTGCACTTACAACCACGTAGAGTATCTTGGCCTTACTCAAATCCAGAACCATATCATCCACTTTGCCGACCTGCCTGCCACTCTGATCCAAGACCGTAAATTTAAGTTCGTTGGACAAGCGATCTGAATTCGCCGCGCCCGTTACCGGGATCCCAGAGGTGCCGGGAGTACCAGTGGTTGTCCCTTCTGTCGGCACCTCGGTTGCAGTCTCTGAACCAACCTCGCTTGTCGCTGTGACCTCAACTGTTGTCGGAGGAACATTTTGAGTGGGAATGCTGGTGCTCGTTTCCTCACCTCCGCATGCACTAAGGATCATGGCGGCGAGTACCAGTATCGATAAAAGTATGCCGATTTTTCTCATTCGTACTAACTCCTTTTCTACCAATAAAATTTTGGAGCTATCTCAAAAAAACATGCCACCCAAAAGGAGCATTGGTGTTGACCAACCAATTAGTCTCTAGATTGCTTAATGAGACTGGCGCTCTGATTAGGGTGACACGTTCGAGACGAGCTCTAGCCTTTGTGGCTATATACATGCTAAGCATATCCAATCCCACTGGATAAGCAATGGGGGATTTCCAAATATTAGAATTGGGGGATTCCTTTACTATATGGAGATTCACATCGTTTTAATTAATTTTCTTTAAAAAGAAAATAATAAATTACTAAGGAACCCCCTAAGCAAATGGGTACATCCCCCATTGTGAACTTTCAAGCTCAGAAGTAAATTGAAATTAGACAAATACAAATTGTCTAACTGTTTCTCACAAGGAGTTGAAAATGGATCTTCTGCCCTGGGCGCTGATCGCGTTTGTTGTGGCGGTCATTGCAGGCTTGTTCGGGTTTACCGGAGTAGCACAAGGTGCGGCTTCTGTCGGCAGAGTGTTATTCGGTTTATTCCTAGTCGTAGCGGTCATATTTTTGGTGCTTGCCCTCCTAGGGGTTAGCATCCTGACCTAAATTCGCCATCCAAGTGTGGGGATGTAAAAACACTTATTGAAGTCGAGGCATCTGTAATTCTCCTCTCGAGATGCCTCGACTTCGCTTTTAAATACTCTGAACCTGCTTCCGTTAAATCAATAACCGCCTAACTGATAACTACCTGACTATTCCTCTGCCAGCGGATTAAATCCACGTCCCAAAATTTCTTGGGCAGCGGTAACCACTACAAAGGCATTGGGGTCTTCCTTGTTGACTGCAAATTTCAAATTATGAACTTCTGTCACGGTCAGAGCACAGATCAACACGGAACGCTCCTGACCGGTATACATCCCTTTGCCTGCTAACGCTGTGACGCCTCGCCCCAGTTCGGATAAAATCCGCTTTGATACCGCTTCTGCATTTCCAGTAATGATCAGAGCCATCAGTTGTTTCCTGCGGTGACTCGGCGCGAGAAAAGCATGTAATCCCTTTATCTTGCCCTCAGGAGAAAATATGGATGTCAGCGTATCCTCTCCAAAGCGCGGAAGGATTTCACCCGTCGCCCGTGTCATGCTAATTGTTGCCAACGCCACCACGATAAGAAAGCCATACAACCCAACACCAAGCAGGATCATAATTTGCCCAGAGATGGGGCCAACGGAACTTCGCTGGATAAATTCAGCAAGAGATATAGCCGGTTGTGGGAAAAGCCAGATCTTCGCCACCCAGGAAGCATAAAGGATGAGAAATAACCAAATGTAATTGCGGCGCAAACGACGACCGAATGCCTCCCAGATCGAGATTGGGAAGTGAGGAGAAAGTAAATTTTCAGCCAGGCTTTCCGCCCATTCCGGCGAAGGATGAAATGGAGGGACCAGCATTGCCGCGTAGAAATCTGTTTCCATCAAACGGACGCGATAGCTCCATAGTTCATAATAACGATAGCGCCGCGTTTCAATAAAAAGGAACCAGATGACCAGTAACGTATTCAGAATAATGATTCCATGATGGATATTGGGCTGACTAAAAGCCACGGATAATGTCGCACCGGTGGAAACAACAGCCCAATTGGTTGTAGTATCGAGTCGGACGCGCCAAACATTGGCACGCTGAATTTCGGCTCGAAAAAAATGCACCATTGCGGTGACGAACTCACTGGTCCTCAAACGATAACCGCGATACGTCCAGACGGGTTCTTCAGGATCTGGAGGCGGAGGAGGAGTTTTAGGTGTGGGCATATTTATCTAACCTTTCATACACCGTTAAAACTTAGGATAAACAGTGTACACCCATTTGCACATGCCACTCAAAACAAAATTTCCTCGAGGCAGCTTTGTCATTAAATTTCCAGGCAGACAGTTTTTCTCAACTCAGCCTTTTGTACTTTCCCCATTGCATTGCGTGGAAGATCCTCTCGGAAGATAATGGACTTCGGTGACTTATAAGGCGCGAGACGCTCACGACAAAAAGCGATCAGTTCCGCGCTGGAAACAGATTCGCCTCGATTGAGCACCACCACCGCTGTGACCCGTTCGCCCCACTCGCGATCCGGGCAGCCGATCACAGCACAGGCCGCGACCGAGGGATGCTCCGCTAGCACGCGTTCCACCTCCGGCGGATAAATATTGAGGCCGCCGCTGATGATCAAGTCCTTGGAGCGGCCACAGAGCGTTAAATAGCCATCGGATTCGCGAAAGCCCAAATCGCCGGTCCGGAACCAACCGTCGGCTGAGAACGATTCGGCTGTCTTCTGCGGCTGCTTCCAATAGCCTTTGAAAATATTCGGTCCACGCAATTGCACTTCACCAATTTCACCATTCGGTAAAGGCTGGTCATTTTCTGGATTCACAACTCTCACTTCAACGCCCGCGAGAGGCAATCCAACGGAACCTAAACGTCGTTCGCCATTTAATGGATTCGAACAATTCATCCCTGTCTCGCTCATGCCATAGCGCTCGAGCAAAGTGTAGCCAAAAGTCTGCTGAAATCCTGTGAATACTTCATCAGGTAAACGGTCTGAGCCGGAGGTGATGAGACGCACGCTCGATAAATCAAAATGATGTGCGTCGGGTACATCCAGCAATCGCTGGTGAATCGTGGGAACAGCCATAAAAACGGAGCATCTTCCACCCGCTATTATTTGCAGAGTTCTTCTCGCGTCGAACTCACGCATCAACAAGGTTGTTGCGCCGGCATGCAAAGCGCCATGTAACGCGACAAATAATCCATGGACATGAAAAATTGGCAGAACATGAAGGAGGGTATCCTCCGCCCTCCAACCCCAGGCACTATGCAGAGACTGGAGATTGGAGATTAGGTTACCATGCGTGATTTCCGCGCCCTTTGGACGGCCCGTTGTACCGCTGGTATAAATGATGACGGCTGTATCTTGGTAGTCAACGGTGGTTGAGTAGCCCTGAGCGTTTGCTGCGAGGGGTGTATCGAAATCACCAGGCACTTGGTGATTAGTAATTGAAGAGTAATTAGAAATCAAAGAATTGAATTTTTCTGGCTCGACAGGATCGAGAAAAACACATTTCTGCAAATCAGGCAATTCAGGAAGAATAGTTTCGATTTTTTCCCGCGCGGTCTCAAGAGAAAAGAATAGCTTGGCTCCCGAATCTTCGAGAAAATACTTCAGTTCATCAGGCGGATACGCCAAATTAAGCGGCAGAGTGATTGCTCCCAGGCGCACCGTTGCCAGATGCAAAAGGATGAATTCCATGCTTTTGGAAAGTTGCAAAGCTACGCGGTCAGCGGGATGAATTCCAAGGTTTTGCAAATACCCGGCAGTGTGGTTGACCAATCCATCTAGTTCCGCGTAGGTCACGCGCTTCAAAGGTGGATCAATAAACTCCAGAGCAACTTTGTCGGGATAGATACGAACGTTATCATTAAAGGCTTTTAGAAAAGACATCGGAAACCTTCGAAACTAATTTTTAATATCCTCAATTTTAGCAGGATAGTTCTCACAATCCAATAAAGGCTTTCAAAAAGCTCTGAGCGCCGAGGATTGATTGGCATTCCCGCAGGGAACGGCGGCTGGAGCAGTGATACAAAAACTTATGCTTTTCTAATAGAGCAATATCCTGCAAGACGGTGAAAACCAGATTATGGTAAAACGTAAGCACGGAATGATTATGCAACTAAAGGAATGGACAAAAATCTCGCATCACGCCCACCTCGAGGTCGGGCTTTTACATGCATATTATGTTCAACACGCGTATCCACGTCATAGCCATGACTATTATGTCATTAGTCTGATCGAGCGCGGGCATCAATCCTTTACACACAAGGGCGCGAAGCATTTAACCCCGCCGGGTGGAGTCATTTTTATTAACCCAGGGGAGGTTCATACGGGGGAGGCAGCCGATCAGCAGGGTTTTGAGTTGCGTTCGCTTTATCCCACCACTTCCCTGATGGAAACAGCCGTTTTTGAATTGACAGGCCGTCATCAGGGCTTACCATTTTTCAAAGATGTGCGAGTCGATCAACGTTGGGCAACGAATAGGATTTTGTCTCTGCACAAGTCAATAGCGCACGGAGCAAGTACGCTGGAAAGCGAATCCCGTCTCCTTTGGACCCTGACTCAACTCATTAAACGATATGCCGATATCAGTTCCACAGAACAACCTCTTGGGAAAGAGACAAAAGCAATCCAACAGGCACGCCGCTACATTGACGAATCTTTCGCAGAGGGAATTACGCTGAATAGATTAGCTCAACTCGTATCCCTCAGTCCTTACTATCTGCTGCGCGTTTTTCAGGCTGAAGTTGGCATGCCTCCTTATACATACCTGGAGAGCGTACGCATCCGTCATGCACAAAGTCTTATCGAAGCTGGTAAATCTTTGGCAGAGGTAGCGATCGAAGTTGGTTTCAGCAGCCAGAGTCATCTGACACGTCAGTTCAAGAAAATTATCGGTGTAACTCCAGGGCAATACGCTCAGCAAATCCATACATCATGATGACAGGCAATTTATTCTCCTTAATATCATTTATCTTAATATCAAGTTTTACACCGGGCCCAAGCAACATTTCCACGGCTTCGATGGCAATCCTGCATGGTTATAAAAATTCGTTGAAATATCAGATGGGATTGGCCGCGGGAGTATTCCTTCTAATGTCACTGAGTGGTTTGCTCTCCACAACTCTCGTGCACGTGTTTCCCGCTTTCGAACCGATCATGCGTTACATCGGTGCAGGATACATTCTTTATCTGGCATTTGGGATCCTGAAAGCCAGTTACACTTTTAAGGAGCAAAACATAAACTCATTAGGATTTATGCATGGATTTATGCTGCAGATATTAAACCCAAAGTTAGTTGTTTACGCATTTACCTTGTTTTCTGCGTTCCTGGCCACAACTACCGTGAACCTGGCATCCTTGATGTTGATCGCCGTGCTTTTAGCGGCAGTCTCTTTTTGTGCCACCTCTCTTTGGGCGTTATTTGGAACAGCCATTAAAACCCACCTTCATCAGCCCCACTGGAATAAAATCATAAATATCGGCCTGTCACTCTTATTGGTTTATACTGCGATTTCGCTTACCGGTATTATATGATTTGCAATTAGGCTCTGAGCAACTTACACTTATCGCCAGCGGGGAATACGCAGTGGAATCTTCTCATCCCCCAAATCATGACAGAATGTCATCAATCGCTTATACGCTCCCTGCCACTTTAGGTCAGCAAGCTTTTCTTTAATAGGAACATCTGTACGCAGAGTGGATAATTTTTTATAAAGCAGAGCTTCCTCGCGTCGTTGTGCCAAACTTTCTGCAAGACTGGCAGCGCGACCCGGGCTGATCGCGTTCACCTGCCATTTCGCCGGGTTGTCTGGAATTTTTTCCAAATGCTCATAGTGGGAAAGCACAACCGAGGCAGACTTGGCTCCCCAGCCCGGGATGCCCGGATAACCATCCGCTGAATCGCCTACTAAGGCAAGCCAATCCGGGATCGATTGAGGAAGCACACCGTACTTCTCCAGAACACCAGTTTCATTAATGATGATCTCTCGCCGTCGATCCCAGCAGACGATTCTGTCTCCGGAAACCAACTGTGTCAAATCCTTGTCTGGTGAACAGATGAGAATCTGTTCCACAGATTTCGTCTTTTTCAAGCGTGCTGCCGCGGTTGCTAACGCATCGTCCGCTTCAAATTCCACCATCGGCCAGACAACCACTCCTAGTGCGGAAACAGCTTCTTCCGCCAATGGGAATTGGGCAAGAAGATTCGGGTCCACGCCCTCGCCCGTTTTGTAGCCAGCATAAAGATCGTTGCGGAACGACTCAATGACATGATCGAAGGCAACTCCAACATGAGTGACCCCGGGACTGGTTAACAGCATCAACAGACTTCTCAAGAGACCAAGAGTCGCACCCACCTCGCGGCCATTGGGGGCCTTCTTCGGAGGCGCGCCGAAGTGATTTCGGAACAGCTCATATGTGCCATCTATCAGGTGGATTTTCATTTGCCAATTTTATTTTATTTAGTCGATTATGGGCAGGGGCAGTATGCTATGTCTGTGACGGCGGGATGTTTTGATTGCGGTGCAGAATGTTGTGCGGATCATAGCGTTGCTTGAGTCTCTGCAGGCGATCGAACGCTTCAGAACCGAACGCAGCGCGCACACGCTCAATCGGCTCATCGGCTTGCATATAGTTGACATATCCACCGCCGCTGAAGGACCACGGCTCAACAGCGGCCGCGGTCTCGCGGGCCCAGTTAATCTGCTCAGCATCCAGGGCAGGATTCTGCCAAACTGCCAGAGCGCTGACGTTGAATGCGGCATGACGGAAACCCGCGGCTCCCACAGGCGCGTCAGCATCTTTCGGCGCCCCATGCAGAGATTCGATCATGATCCCTCCAGGCGGACGCCCCACTGCGACAATACCTTGGAGCAGATCATCGAGGAGCTCATCCGGTATTTCACGCACAAAGTGACCTTTCCAATAGTGCCGATTCTCGCCATAGCTCGAGTCGATCACGCGCTGCTGTTCGAGAAACGTCTGTGTGCGTACGCTGTCTTCAACAAGGCCGGGCGCTGACCGCAACATCCGCAATTCCTCGGAATCTGCATCTGGGCCGGTGTAGCACGGAAAAATTTCGAGTATTGGTACCAATGACTCATCTATCCCGAGCGACACCTGACAACTGAGATCATGCGGGAAATGCGCAACCACATCCCGATAGCGAAGAAGCGCCTCGCGGACACCTGCGCCGCGGTACACAAGGCGACCGCCCACAACCTGCTCCAAAGGATGCAGGCGGAATTCTGCCCGCGTAACCACACCGAAGTTACCGCCTCCCCCGCGCAGCCCCCAGAGGAGATCAGCGTTCTCATCGGCGCTCGCGTGGATCACTTCTCCACCTGGAGTGACGACCTCTGCCCATATGATATGGTCACATGTTAGGCCATATTGCGCGGTCAGATGACCAATGCCTCCCCCCAGGCTGAGCCCAACCACGCCAGTGGAGACAACCACGCCTCCGGGCGTGACGAGTCCGAAGGCCTGAGTCGCTGAGTCAAAATCGAGCCAGGTCGAGCCGCCTTGCGTGCGAGCAGTCTGGGCCTCAGCATCCACTTCAACTGCACGCATGAGCGATAGGTCGATCACGAGCCCGCCCTCGCAGACGCAATGACCAGCGGGATTGTGTCCACCTCCGCGCACAGCTACCTCAAGTTCATGTGTCCGTGCAAAATCGAAAGCAACCGCGACATCCCCAGCGCCAATACACTGCGCTATCACTGCTGGATGGCGATTAACCAAGGCATTGAAGCCGCGACGTGCTTTATCGTACTTGGAATCGGCGGGAAGGATGAGCGTACCACCCAGTGCGCTGCGCAGCTCTTCCAGATCCTGGCCTGATAAAACATTTTGCTGCTCCACCTTTTGCGGACCTTCATCCAAATTGAAATTGGGATCAGTCATGAGTTGTTACTCTCTTAGGTGAGGAAGAAATCCTCAAGCACGGGCGTGAGCACATCCGGCGTTAGTTCGTGGAATTGACCTTCCAATTTTTGTTGCTCGGCATTTGGCAATAACTCGACCAGGGCCTCAGCAGCATTGCGCGACCATGCCGAGCCGGCCCCGCCATAGATGACCAGCGTCGGTATCGTAACAGCTGCCCACCGGTTAGCTGGTAATGGAGTTCCCTGCATCGTGCCATCCATAATCATTGCATCGTATACGAGCGTATGTGCTACTGCCTCAACCCCCGGCCAGAAGGGCTGGGTACGCATGCCGTCCACCATCTCTGCAGGCATGAGAGAGCCCTTGGTCATGAATGTCTTGGCGGCATCTCCCCTCCGCCCGGAGGCAATCATGTCTTGCAACTGCTCGACGATATCCTCGGGGACAGGATCGCGACTGTCATCCACAACAAATGGCGGCTCATAGACAGCTAACTTTGTGATGTGAGAACCATGAGCCGCTGCATCCAATGTCAGCACACCGCCGGAGGATCCACCAAAGACGAAGGCTGAGCCGCCTGCTTCCGAGATGAGCGCGTCGATATCTTCTATTTCGCGCTCAATAGCATAGGGCTGGGTATCGCCGCTTTCTCCGCGCCCACGACGGTCGTAGTTGTAGACCGTAAAACGTTTCGAGAGCGATCCAGCATAGGCGGCCATTGCCATTCGATCCTGAAAAGCACCAGCGACAATGATCAGGGGTGGACCATCACCTGTTTTATCATAGGCGATACGGGTCCCATCTTTCGAGAATGTGACTCCCATCTTACTTCTGGTTTTGTGCCGGCTGATAAGTGACGATCACAACACCTGTCCCGGTCACTTT